>Ga0129297_10000744_pt1 | contig 16167 bp, 10 predicted proteins | sample I18A1metaG_FD_94708 | JGI IMG/M metagenome (GOLD analysis project Ga0129297, IMG submission 94708) | Lake sediment bacterial and archeal communities from Gulf of Boni, Indonesia to study Microbial Dark Matter (Phase II) - ​I18A1 metaG | ecosystem: Environmental > Aquatic > Freshwater > Lake >... | reverse complement strand
GTTTGAAAAAAGCCGTGTGACACATCTGACGGTTGGGGGTGAAGGCGATAACGTGATCAGATATGCGGCACTGGATGGGAGAGGCGTCTATCGGAACACCGATGATTTCTTCTTTTGGGCGGCGAAAAGCAGCGGCCTGCCCGCCGGCTTGCTGGGACGGGTTGATACACGCGCCCTGGCCGCAAGCCCGCACGACCCCCGCTTGGTTTACATAGCTCTCGACAACGGTGGCCGAGGGGGAGGAATCTACCGCACGATCAACGGCGGCGCCTTATGGACGCTTGTGGATCGGAAACTCGCTGGCCGTGCGCAAGCCGTGGCCGTCGCCACCAGCAAGAGAGGGCCTTCCGAAGCGGAGCATGTCGTATACGCGGCTGTGGGTGGGCGACTGTATCGGAGCGAGGCTAGGGATAGCTGGCTGCACCTGGAGCAATGGCCGGAGAGTAACCCCATCACGTTATTGGCCGTGGATCCCCTCGACCCAGGAAGGCTCTATGTAGCCAGCAGCAGAGTGGGCCTCTTCCAGGCCAGCGATGGCGGAGCTACCTGGACCGTGATCTCTGAGGAGTTGCGCAACCTCGACATCCTGGCCATAGCGGTGGCCACAGTGGGCAATCACCCTGCCAAGCGAGTGATCTATCTCGGAACTGACAGCGGCCTTGGGCGGGTGACGATAGCGGAGCAGGAGTGGACTGTAGAGCTTCTGTGGGCCGGTCATCGCATTCATGCTCTGGCCATTGATCCGGCCCGGCCAGACATGCTCTATGCGGGCCTAAGCAGAGGGGGGGTGTACCGCAGCGGCGATGGTGGCTTGCAGTGGGAAGCAATGAACAGGGGACTGGGCGGCGCCGATGTATATGCTCTGGCTTTCGACCCGGCCAGGCCGGAGATCCTGTACGCGGGCACGAGCGATGGTGTGTGGCGCTGCACCGTAACCGATTTCGTCCCCACGGCGACGCCGCCACCGACAGGGACGGCCAGCCCCACCAGCGTGCCGACCAGCACGCCTGAGCCGACAGCGACGCCCACCTCAACTCCCTTGCCATCGCTCCAACCAACCCGGACTGAGACGGCAACAAGGACGAATACTCCGACGGAAGCTGTCACAATAATGGCGCCGCACACCCCAACGGGAACCAAGGTGCACACGCCAACAACTCCAGCCATCATGACCCCGACAGTGGCCCGTACTTACCAGCCGACGCCCACGGCGACACCAACCTATACGCAATTGCCCACGGACACCCCACTGCCGACCAACACGCCGCTGCCACCAACGAGCACGCCTGTGCCGCCCACTAATACGTCGGTACCGCCGACCAATACGCCGCGTCCACCGACGAATACACCTGTACCACCAACGAACACGCCCGTGCCGCCCACCAACACGCCGGTACCGCCAACAAATACACCGCGCCCACCGACCAATACGCCTGTGCCGCCTACCGACACGCCGCTACCATCTACGAATACTCCCGTGCCAACGGCGACGTTGCCGCCCAGGTAGTCAGGCAACGGCGGCTAACGGGCATCTCGCGGCAGTCGAACCTGTATCCAGGTGAGAAGAATCGCTATGAGTGACGAGCAAAAAGCCAAGACATCAGAACAGTTTGAAACGATGCAGGATTACCTAAACACGCTCTATGCCACGGAGCGCCGCTTGGGGCTCCCTTTCAAGTGGCTGCTCTTCCTGGCAGGAATGTTCATCGTCTGGGGGACGGGACAGGCCCATACCTCTATTCTCGTGCTGCTGAGCTTCATGTTTTATGGCATGTCTAATGTCCTCTTTAGCTACACCACTTACGCTGGTAGAAAGTTCGTGCTACCTGTTAGCAGGGTGCTTTTCTTCTTATCCTACCTTGCTGACATTCTTTTTTCCAGCGTCCTGATCTATTTCACAGGGGCTATCGGCAGCGAACTATACCTGCTCTATTGCCTTCTCGCTCTCAAAGGAGTTATCTACTATCCGGTTTGGCACGAGCTACTCGTTCCCCTCTACCTATCGGGGCCTCTTTACATTTCCGTGCTTTATTACAACTCGCGGAGCGTTTTCTTCCTGACGGATCGCGGTTTTCTTTTCCGCTACCTTTTGCTCTTCGGGGTGGTGCTGACTGCTACATATCTTGCTTGGCTAATAGAACGCAAGCAGAAATGGATCGTACAACTGAGCCACACTCTGCAGCGTACTCGCCAGGATTTGGAGGGCAAGACGGAACTGATCCAGCAGACGGCCCAAGACCTGGGAAACAGGGTCATGGAGTTGCGTTCGCTCCAGGAAGGCGTGAAAGCGATCAACTCGGCCCTGGCCTTGGAAAATGTCCTGAGGCTAATCGTAGCGAATGCGTCCCAAGTCCTGGAGGGAGCGCGCTGCTCCATCGCCCTGCTGGAGAAGGAGGAGGAGGTCATCACCATGGCCGCTTCGGGCGTGTCCCCGGCAAGCCTCTGGGGCACCCGGTTCAAACTGGGCCAGGGAGTAGCAGGTTGGGTCGTGCAAAATGTCAAGCCCGCTCTCATTGGCGACGTGAGACAAGATCAACGGTTTATCCGCATCGGGGAGGAGCCAATCTGCTCTCTGATGAGTGTACCGCTCATTTCGGGCAAGAAGGCGATTGGAGCGCTCAGCGCCACCAGTCCTCGCCTGAACGCCTTTAACACCGAGGACCTCAGCCGCCTGGAAGCTTTCGCCGACCAGGCAGCCGTTGCTGTCAAGAACTCCCGCCTATACGAGGGGTTGGCTGAGGAAAAGAAGCGGACAGAGGAACTCTACCGGCACGTTCAGGAGAAAAGCACCGAGTTGGAGGCCATCCTGCGCGGCATCGGCGACGGCGTTATCGTCACCGATCCGAACTTGAAGCTGCTGCTGATGAATCCCGTAGCTGTTCGGATTTTCCGCCTCAGCCGCGATGTACCCTCCGGAGCTTATGTGCCGGAACTGATTGCCAATGAATCGCTCGCTTCTCTGTTGCGAGAAACCCTGGAGAAGCGAGATGGCGCTGTCATCAAAGAGATCGAAATCCCCAGCAGCCAGGACGGGAGGCGCAGCATGATCTATCAAGGCCTGGCCGCTGCCATCTCAAGCACTGAGGGGCAGGTGCGAGGGATTGTCACTGTCCTGCGCGACATCACCAGCCAGAAAGAATTGGAGCGCATGAAGTCCAATTTCCTTTCTGTGGTTTCTCACGAGCTAAAGACACCACTCCACTCTATAAAAGGCTTTGTGGATATCATCTTGATGGGGAAGACAGGCGCAGTGACGGAGGTGCAGCGCGATTTCCTGACGACGGTTAAGCAGCAGACAGGACAGCTTCAAAACCTGATTAACGACTTGTTAGAGTTCTCGCGCCTCGAGTCGGGGCAAGTCAAGCTGCGCCTGGAGCAGGTCGCCCTGGCGGAGATCGCAGTCCGCGTGGTGGAGAAGCTTGCGCCTTTGGCAAACGAGGGCCAGATCGCACTCAGCACGGCCCTCCCTTCCGATTTTCCCTCGGTTGAGGGGGATGCCATGCGCCTCGAGCAGGTGCTGACCAACCTGGTGGACAACGCGGTCAAGTTCACCCGCGCCGGCGGCTCGGTAACTATCGCTGGACGTGATCTGGGCGAGCAGGTGCAGATCTCGGTGCGCGACACGGGAATTGGCATCCCTCTTGAAGAACAGGGGAGGATCTTTGACCGCTTCTATCAGGTAGATAGCGGCTCAACCCGTTCTTACCGGGGCACGGGACTTGGCCTGACGATTTGCAAACATATCATTGAGCATCATCGCGGTCGCATCTGGTTCGAGAGCAAGCCAGGTGAAGGAAGCACATTCTATTTCGTCATCCCCAAAAAACTCCCCAGGGAAGAGGAGATTTCGCTCGACTTTACGACGTTGCCCAGCGAACGCCGCCGCTGAGGGAACGCGATGCTATGTCATGATTCATGCGATAGGCTCCGGCAATTCGTCACTACGATCAAGTTGAAAAAAATTAAATATACTTACTTGAAATCTGGCCGTACATTAAAAAATTTTCATATACAGGCCCCCTCCTATTCATCTGATTTTCATATTCCCACCGTATAATGGCATTTACTTAAAGGAACTCCTATTCGTTTTCTTTCAACAATTGACATTTTTGTTATAACGAAAGGGAGAAGAATCCATGGTTTTGTACGTGCGGGAACTGACGGTGGAGGAGGAGACAGAATTGCGTAACTGGGCGATAAGCGATGATGCCGAATTGAGACATCGGGCACAGTTGATTCTATTATCCAAAGATGGATATCGCATACCGGAAATCGGCCCCCTGCTCATGGCGCATCCAGCGAACCTGCGGAAATGGATTCGCCGCTTCAATGAGGAGGGCTGCAAGGGCCTCGTTACAAAACGCTCCGGCGGCCCCAAGCCCCGTTTCACCGAGGAGCAGAAGCGTCAGATCATCGCCCTGGCAGAGGCGCGCCCCAGAGACCTCGGGTTGCCCTTTACGCGGTGGACATTGCACCGCCTGGCCGAGCAAGCGCAAAAGCGGAAGATCGTGGGGAGCATCAGCCACGAACGCATCCGGCAAATCCTCCTGACTGCAGATTGCCAATACAAATGAGTCAGATGGAGGCCGTAACAAAGACCCGAAAGGTGGCGGCGAAGTATATGGCTTGGCAAACCTTTCGGGTCTTGACGCCTTTTCCTAGACCGAGTCCACTCTTGCCGGCGGCATGGTTGGGTTGCTGCCGACAGTTGAGCGATAACTTGGCAAGCGAGCGCTCTCAGCAGATTTTCTTGCCCCTGGAAGATCCTTTTGCCTGGCAGTATACTCTACTGCCGTGGTAGAAGTTCGCCCAACTGCCCGATCTCACTCGTCGCAGGCTTCCACGGGGGAAGCTACGTCTGGCAAATCCTGATCTATTACGGGCGGTATATTCCACCACTGTTCAAAACAAGGCAGGCATGGCCCTATGCGGCTGTGCCTGCCTTAAAGTGTCAGCAGAAGGATGTAGCTTATGAAAGTCTGCTTGATCTCTCCCAAGTGGAACAAGATGGTCAACAGTTATCCATCCCTGGGGCTGGGCTACCTGGCTGCTTTCCTGGAGAGGGAAGGGCACCAGGTCAGGATCTTCGACCTGGGCTTGACGCCTGACTCTCCGCTGGAGCAGGATATCACAGCAATCGTAGCCTATAAGCCTGATCTGATAGGGCTGACCGCTATGACCAGCAACTATCACAGTGCCCTGGCCACGGCACAGTTGCTGAAGGAGAAGCTGGCGGCGCCGATTGTGATCGGGGGACCACACGCCACTGTTTTCCCCGAGCGCGTTATCCAGGAAAATTGCTTCGATTACCTGATCTATGGCGAAGGAGAGATAACGCTGCATGAACTGGCCAAAACGCTGGAAGCCGCGAATTTCCGCCCTTCGCCCGACGAGTTACGCAGCATCCTCGGCTTATGCTTCAAGGATGACGGCCAGGTTCAGAAGAACTCTGCCCAGCCCCTCATCCGCGATTTAGATTCACTCCCCTTTCCGGCGCGCCACCTGTTCGATCTGGGACGCTATCCGCTCTACACGCCGCATGGGCAGCCGATGATCACCATACTGTCCAGCCGGGGTTGTCCTTATAATTGCAGCTATTGTTTCAAAGGCATTGTGGGCCGCGTATATCGTCAACGCAGCGTCGAGAACATCATTGCCGAAATCCGGGAAGTTATCGCCACATATGGGATCAAGAACTTTTATTTCATTGACGATCTGTTCACGATCAATGAGCGACGCCTGCAAGAGCTGACAAAGCGCATGGTCGGCGAACAGTTGGACATCCGCTGGCAATGTCTGGCCCGCGTGGACAAGGTCACGCCGGAAATCCTCGCCCAGATGTACCAGGCAGGATGCCGCCAAATCCATTACGGCATTGAGTCGGGGAATCAAGAGATGCTCGACGCTATCGGCAAGCAGATCACCTTGCAGCAGGTGCGCCAGGCGATCACATGGACTCGTGAGGCAAGGATTATGTCTAAAGGCTACTTTATGCTTGGCCTGCCCGGCGATACGGAGGCGACCATGGAGCAAACGATCCGTTTCGCTGCCGAACTGGACCTCGACGAGGCAATGTTCAGCTTAACCACGCCCTTCCCCGGCACGCGGCTCTGGGACGAGCTGTGCCGCAAACGCCCCGGCACCGAATTTGACGCCGACTTTAGCCGGGCTTATTATTACAACAGTTATACCGAGGAGATCGCCCCCTTCCTCAATGTCTCCGAGGTTTCCGATGCCAGGCTGGCCCATCTGATCAAAGAGGCCGAGAAGTGCTTCTGGGAAGGAAAGCGGAAACGCAAATACATCCGTCACTTTGGGAAGCCTTGGGGCGCCTGGATTTGGCAACTGTCCAATGTCCCCGTAGTGCGTGCTTTGGGTCGGTGGGTGCTGGACTCGGGACTCTATCGCGCCGGCCTCGAGCTGAGGCAAGGGGGAGCGGATTCATGGTCCTAGAGCGAATACGCCATCGGCGGCGCTGGCTGCTGCGAAGAGCCAACTCAGCCGTTAAGTGGTTCTTCTACCGCACCGGCCACACCAGGCCCCCCATATACCCCGACCGGATGTATTTGGAGTCCACAAATGTCTGTAACCTCTTTTGCATCATGTGCCCCACAGGGTTGCAGTTGATAAAACGCCGGAAGGGCTACATGGACTTTGACCTGTTCAAAGCGATCGTGGACGAGATGGCGCCGCATGTGAAAGCGACGACGCTGCATATCTGGGGCGAGCCTTTGCTGCATCCCCGCCTGATAGACATGATCGCCTATTGTCGCGCCAAAGGTCTGCACAGCGAGATTTCCACCAACGCTACGCTCCTGGATGAGCGGATGAGCAAAGAGATCATCGAGGCCGGGCTGGGAACGATTTACCTCTGTCTGGACGGTGTCAAGAAGGAGACCTACGAGCGGGTCCGCCGTCGAGCGGACTTTGAGGAGACGAAAGAGAATATCCTTCGCTTCTTGGAGATGAAAAACGTGCTCTCTGGGCAGAGGCCGGAGGTCAAGATCCAATTGATCGAGATCGCACCTACCGCCGCGGAAATCGAGGAGTTCAAAAAGCTGTGGAGCATTCCCGGTGTCAATCGGGTTAATATCAAAGCGTTCGACTCCTGGGGAGACCAGATCAAAGAGATCAGCGAACTACGCGCCACCGAAGCCCGCGTGCCAGTCAAGCGTTTCCCTTGCCCGAATCTCTGGTATCACGTTCATATCTATTGGGATGGCACCCTGGTCAGATGCGATCGCGACTTTGACGCTATCGGCCCGCTTGGTAACGTGGCCCACAGTGGGGTCATACACGCTTGGCGCGGGGAGGCAATGGCCGAGTTGAGGCGACAGCATGTGCGCAACGAGTTAGATGATGTTGCCCCCTGCAACACCTGCACCGAGTGGAGTTGGTGGAAGCCCACCCTTTTCACCTCTCAGGGGAATCTCCCTGTCCACCAGTAGGGGCGATCCGTGCATGGCCCTCGAAATGCGATGAGTAAGGTTGACGAGCCACTACGTATGAGCCATCCAGTCTGGCGCTGCAAAGGATTCCTCGTCTTGTTGCCCCTCCTGGTGGGAGCAGGCTTGCGGCTGTATGGCCTTGCCACCGAAAGCATCTGGCTGGATGAGGCAACCAGTATCCTGCTTGGCCAGGCGGACATTCCCACGTTGATCAAAGCGACAGCCCAAGACATTCACCCGCCGGCCTACTATGTTCTCCTCCACTTCTGGCTTTACCTGGGTGACAGTGAGTTCATCGCCCGTGCGTTGTCCGCTTTTCTCGGCGTGATCTCCATCGCTGTGATCTATCAATTGGGCGCAAAGCTCCATGACGAAGCAACAGGCTTCGCCAGCGCGCTGCTCCTCGCTATTTCGCCATTGCACATCTGGTATTCTCAGGAAACGCGCATGTATGTGCTTGTGACCCTCTGGACGATGGCGGGCAGTTTTTGGCTGTGGAGAGCCTTGCAGAGGGAGGCCAGGGCCGACTGGATAGCGTATATTCTATGCATGGCCCTGGCGCTTTATACACACTACCACGCGATCTTTATCTTGCTCTTCCAGAATTGCTTCGTGGGAATCTGGTGGAGCTTACTACCGGAGCGGAGGGGACTGCTGCGCTGCTGGCTGATGGCGCAGGGCGGCCTGGCCCTGCTTTTCCTGCCCTGGGTTCCTGTGCTGCTCAGCCAAGTAGCGCAGGGAGGGGGCGGCTGGGTGGCCAAAGCGATCGGGCATCCCGGGCCAAGGGCCCTCCTGGAAACCTGGATTGACTTCAGCCTGGGCAATGTCCGCCAATGGTATCCGCTCTGGATTCGCCGCGCCGCATATGGGCTTTTTGTCCTGGCTCTAGTCGCGGCGTTTATCGCCTCGCTGCGAAAATGGCGGCGCGGCGACGACTTCGTAACCTGGGCAGCTTACCTCTTCAGCGGGATGTACACGCTGCTGCCTCTGGGAGGGATCTGGCTGATCTCCCAGGTCAAGCCGATGTACGCTGGACGTTATCTGCTTCCTTTTCTGCCGCCTTATTTGCTGCTCGTCGCTGCCGGCATTCGCCAGCTTCCCTGGAAATCCTGGCGCGTGGCACTGTTTTGCGGTTTGATGGCCGTCTCTTTAGTGGGCGTGGCGATAGCGGCGCAACGCCCCCAAAAGGAGGATTGGCGGAGCGCAGTCCGCTACGTCCTGCAAGAGGCATCGCCGAAAGATGTGGTCGCCTTCGTGCCGCTCTGGAATTTCAAGCCGTTCGATTACTATGCTCGCGGGCGGTTGGCTCTTTACCGGGAATTGCCTGTGCCCCTTCCCGCCGAGGCGGACATATCCCTGCTTTTAGCCCCCGCGCTGGCCGACCGCGAGCGGCTCTGGCTGATTTGGTCGCCGGGGCACTACGCGGACCCCCTGGGGAGGGTGCAGGAATATCTGGATGGCCATTTCCCCCGTTTGCTCCGCGGCGACTTTCCGGGTGTGGGCAGGATAAGCCTCTATCAGACGACAGGGTCACGGTGATGGACAGGATGAGTCAGCAGATTAGGCGGATTGAGCAGATTATGTTCATGTTAATCTGCTTCATCTGCTTAATCCGCTGACCGGTGAGGGTTTCATGAAGCAGAAGGCCGATCAGGGAAAGCGAAATCTATGGGTTCTCGTCGGCATTATCGTTATCGCCGCTTTTCTGAGGCTCTACAAGTTGGGCCAGGAAAGCCTTTGGTTCGATGAGGGGTGGAGCGCTCTCATCGCGCGGATGGATTGGGCCTCGCTCCGCAATGTCCTGTTGCATCAGTCCTTCCCCGTCTACTATGCCCCGTTAAACCTTTGGGTCAGGCTAGGGGATAATGAGTTTGCCTTGCGCCTGTTATCGGCGATAGCTGGCATAGTGTCCATCCCTTTGCTTTACAAAACAGCCGAGGCCTGCTCCAGCCAGGCGAGCGCCAAATTCGCCGCACTTCTGTTGGCTATATCTCCGCTGCACATCTGGTACTCGCAAGAGGCGCGCATGTATGCCCTGGCAACCTGTTTTGGCTTGGGAGCTACCTGGGCTTTCTTACGAGCAGTGCGGAAAGGCCGCTGGATAGCCTGGGGAGCTTACGCGCTTCTCTCTGCACTGGCTTTCCATACTTTTTACTACGCCGCGTTTATCTTACTCTTTCAGGGCTTGTTCGTTTTCTACCTTGTATTGAGAGGCCGGCCCGGCGGGGAAGAAGCAATCGCCCCGGTCGTGACCAGGGAGCTCTTGGTAAAATGGGGGCTGACACAGGTGGGTGTTCTGCTGCTTCTTCTGCCGGGCCTGCGCGTACTGCTCGCCCAGTCTCATGAGGGAATGTGGGAGTGGGTGGCCGGCAAATATGGCCGCCCGACGCTAGGCGCCCTAGCCCAAACGGCTGCTTCCTTCAGCCTGGGCGACACCTGGCCGGGGCCTAATGCCCTTCGTTGGGGCACGCTGGGCCTGTTTGCCATTCTCTTTCTCGCTGGCATCGGCAAATTCGGCGTGACCAGGGATCGCCTCTCTTTCACAATTCGCCTGGATGAGACTATCCTTTTCCTCCTGTCGTATCTCTGTATCCCGATAGCTGCAGTATTCCTGGTCTCCCAATTCAGGCCCAGTTATCTTACACGTTACCTGGTCCTGTTCTTGCCGCCATATTGCGCCATCCTGGGGCGAGGAGCCGCCTTCCTGCGGCCTCGTGCCCTGGCCTGGGTTCTTCTAGGGTTGATCCTTCTCGCCACAGGCGTCTCTCTGCACAGGCTCTACGCCGCGGAGCAAAAAGAGGATTGGCGCGGCATAGCTCAACTGATCGAGGAAAACGGCACGGAGCGAGATGTGATCTGCTTGATAGATGAGGACGCGAGTGCGGTCTTTGGCTACTATTATCGTGGCCCTTTACCGGTCATTGGCATAAGCGGCTCTCTGCGAGATGAGACGAAAATCGGCGCGATAGCCGGCGACCTGGCCTCGCGGTACGAGCGCATCTGGCTGGTGATGAGCCATACGAACAACGAAGCATTCCGGAGGCGTTTGGAAAGCGAAACAAAACTCGAACCGTCGGGGACATGGACAGCAATCGGGATACAGCTTGCACTTTTTCGGGTACTTGGTTAAAATGTCAAACCTAGCTGCTAGAGGAATGGTTCATCATGTCCTTGACGTTGGAGAAAAATCGGCTCTTTATCGTGGCCATGAGCGGCGTTTTGGCGCTGGCGGTCATCGCCTATGTCGTTGGGCCATCCATCGTCGCTTCACTGGTGGAGAGAGCATACTATAGCAACGCCGCACCCTGGCCAGCCCTGATGCGCCACCGGGATGCGGCGAACCTCGCGGCCTATCAGACGAAGGGGATTGGCCTGTTCCGCTACTGGGCTGCGGTCGGCCTAGTTGCGCTTTTGACGCTCTGTTGGATGCTCTGGGATCATGGCAAAGCGCGTTTCTCGCTGGGGGCGCTGGCTCTGCCGGCCACGAATCTCCGCACATTAAGCGTTCTAGGCACAGTTGCATTGATCTTGTTGTCCATCCGGGGATACCTGCCATACCTCCTGCCCCTTCTGGTCGGTTTGCTGACGCTCTTCGCCCGTGAAAGCTGGCAGCCTTTCACACATTTCAACCGCATACTGGCCTGGATTCTCAAGAAGGAAATCTCGCTGCCCTTGGTGCTTCTCCTGGCTGTCGTCTCTTTCCTGGTCAAGTTCCCTCCGCAGCAATTCGATTCCTTGGTCATGTTCGACGACTATCCGACAATCTATACTGTGACGATGAAAGGGTGGGAGATGCTCAAGCAGGGGGGCATCTTTGGCTGGGATCCCCGCCTGATGGGGGGCTATCACACAGTATCCGACGTGAGCCACGACGAAATCTTTTTCATGTTGCCATTTTTGCCTTTCGGCCCTCGCGTTGGCTTTCACCTGATGATCATGTTTTTCTACCTGCTTTTCCCGCTGCTGCTCTACTGGCACGCCAGATTAGAGCTTGGCGAGGAGCGGCCGGCGCTATTCGTCCTCTGGATTGGGCTTTTCGTCGTCTTCGGCTATTTCGATAACCTCTTGTATTGGGGCATGGTGAACTCGTTCCTCGGGCTGGATTTCATGCTCCTTAATCTCATCCTGTTCACCTTGATGCGCCAGGGCAAACCCTATGCCAGTTTCGCGCTCATTCTGAGCCTGTCTTTAACCCTTTATGCCGCAGGTGGCTTCTTTGCTTACTCTTTGCTCCTATTGGCCCTCGACCTCTTCTGGCACTTTGCCACCTCACGGAAGTTGCTGCCCCGCCTGGCCTTGATAGGGATCGCCACTCTTCTCGTCACGCTGACCTTTACCTATCACTTTTTGCGTTATCCCAGCTATTTCGTGCAAAGCGACGAGATTTACGCGCCCCCTCGGTACACCGTGTCAGAGATTATCGCCCAAAGCGTCGGTGCCTTATCGCGCCTAGCCGACCCCCGCCTGTGGCTGTTGGGCAGGCCGGTGCGCTATCAGGGCATGTTCATCGTTTCTATCCCGATACTCCTGTCGCTGGCTTGGAGCAGCAGGTTCGTGGCAACGACTTTAGTCGTTCCGGGCGAAGAAAAGCGACCGAAGTCGCTACTACAAACGCCACTCAAGGTTGTCATTGCCGCCATCCTGATCATGTTGACGTCCCTTGTCGTATCGCCCAGCCTGGATATGTTCATTAGCCGTGTGCGCTTCGTGCTCCCCGCAATCTTGGCCCTGGCCTATGGAGCCTGGCTGTGCCAGGAGAAGCGCGTACATCCAGCCCCTCTGTTAATCGTGTGGACGCTCCTGCTGACCATCCTACCTTCTCGCCTTCTGGAGCCTATTCGCCATGAAACTAGCCTGCGTACTTACAACGGGCCTTTGCTGAAGCAGATCGAGAGCCTGGATAGCGATTTGCTCCTGCTGGAAAGCATGGGAGGGTACGATCTGGCCACCGAAGGCTCCGGCTCTACCCAGGCGCAGGAAACGCATGTGCATCTGGAGTCTTATTTCCCCCTCGAGACCAGCAAAAGCTACCTGGCCAACAACCAGGAGGGCTATCACCACAGCATCTACCGGCGCAATTTTATCACCTCGGGCGCTTTCCGAGGCCGTTTGCTCGGCGACTGGCCGAGGGAGGAGATCAAGGCCTTCCTGGACAAATGGGGGGTTAAACATCTGATCCTTTGGAGCAAAATCGCCATCGGCTATTTTGACAGCGATCCCGACTTCCGGCGGTTGTGGTCGGATGGGTTCTGGGCGATCTATGAGTACAGAAATGCCGTTCCAGATGATGTCATTGTGAAACAGGGAAAAGGGGAAATCACCGTCCGCAGTTATTTCGGGCAGGACGTGCAGTTGAACGACGTGCGGGGCGGTGACTTGGTAACGTTGCGTATGAACTATTTTCCAGCCTGGCGTGCCTACTACCATGGTCGGCCAGTAGAGCTTCTGGACAACGATGGCCTCATGGCCTTCGTAGCACCTGCCGATGGTTCATACACGATCAGCCTGCACTACCCTCGCTATACCGGCCTGACAGTCCTGGCCCTGGCCACTCTTGCTGTCTCCGGGCTGTTGTCATATAGACTCGATTCCCTGCCCAAGAGGAATGCCCCATGACTCAAATGCGCGTCCGAGTCGGGGACTTTCAGTTGGGCCAGCGCGAAAAAGAGGCGATCTACGCCGTCCTGGACTCAGGTCGTCTTTCGGAAGGCCCGAAGGTGCGCGAGTTCGAGCGCAAATGGGCGGCCTATGTCGGCAGCGAGCGATGTGTGGCCACCAGTTCGGGGAGTGCAGCGCTAGTTGCGGGCCTGACAGCCATGAAGTATGTCAGGGGTTTCAAGGACGGCCTCAAGGTTCTCACCACTCCCCTGACCTATATTGCCACCAGCAGCGCCGTCAATAGCGTTGGCTGGGAGCCGGCCTTCGTGGACGTGGACCCACAGACCTTTGTCATCACGCCGCAGAACGTAGAGGCTCATCTGCGCCAGGTGCCCGATCCCGAGAATTACGCGCTGATCCTGCCGGTACACCTCATGGGCTATGCGGCGGACATGGATGCCATCCAAGAGATCGGCAGGCGCTACGGCATCGCCGTCGCCGAGGATTCGGCTCAGGCGCACGGCACATTATACAAAGGGCGCAGGACAGGCTCTCTGGGGATATTCGGGGCCTTTTCGTTCTATATCGCGCACAATATCCAGGCGGGGGAGATGGGCGCCGTGACCACCGATGACCCAGAGATAGACCGCTTGGTGCGCAAGATCAAAGCACAGGGCCGGGCGTGCGATTGCCAGGTCTGCGTCCGCGCCGAGGGGCGCTGCCCTCGCCTGAGCATTAACAGAGATGACGATGACTACGATCCGCGCTTCACCCATGAGATGATCGGCTACAATTTCAAGACGATGGAGTTTCAGGCCGCGCTAGGGATCACGCAGTTGGAGCGAGCCGAGTGGATCGTGGCGCAGCGGCAAAAGAACGTGCGCTTCCTGAACGAGCATTTGAAGCCCTACAGCGATATCTTGCAACTTCCTCCCTATTCGGATGAAGTGAGTTATCTGGCTTACCCCCTGGTGATCAAGCAGCCTGAGGTGATCTCTCGCAAAGAGCTAAGGCGGAAGTTGGAAGCGAAAGGGGTGGAAACCCGCCCCCTTTTCGGCTGCCTTCCCACCCAACAGCCTGCCTACGCCCACCTGAAGGAGCAGTATAAGGGACGTCTCCCACACGCAGAGTATCTGGGCCGTCATGCGTTCTATGTGGGATGCCATCAGTATCTCCGCGAAGAGGACCTGGCCTACATGGTGGAGGTGTTGACCGAGGTACTGGGCACCTTGTGATGACCCCTAAGACCCCAGGGGTCTCTGATACCTTCCCGAAAGCTTTCCAGCTTTCGGGAAGGTTCTGATGGATAAGGAGCTTCCTATGAAAGCGGCAGTCGTTATACCAACCTACAATGAACGGGACAACATAGGCCCCCTGGTAGGGGCGATTGTCGCTCTGGGTGATAACATCGAGGTGCTCGTGGTGGATGACAACTCGCCCGATGGAACAGGGAAAATCGCCGATGGCTTGGCGGCCAAATACCCAACGGTGAAGGTCATCCATCGCCAGGGGAAGGGAGGGCGCGGCTCGGCCTGCATCGCCGGGTTCCGCCAGAGTTTGCAGCAGCCCGAGTTTGATTGCTTCTTTGAAATGGATGCCGATTTCTCCCATGATCCTAAGGATATTCCCCGTTTCTTGCAGGCGATGCGGAGCGCTGATGTGGTGATCGGGTCGCGCTATGTGCCGGGCGGCAAGATCCTCAATTGGGGAATACAACGTCACATCTTTAGCCACTTGGCGAACCTTTTCGCCAGGTTGATGTTGGGCGTGCCGATCCGTGATTATACCGATGGCTATCGCTGCTACAGCCGGCGCGCGCTGGAATCCATAGACTTTGACCGCGTAGAAGCGCACGGCTATATTGTGTTGAGCGAGATGGCCTACCAATTGCATCGGCGGGGGATGAAATTCGCCGAAATCCCGATCACTTTTGTGAACCGAAGGCGTGGCGCCTCGAACACCTCGCTGCGAGAGATCAGCGATGCTTTTATCTCTGTCGTCAGGCTGAGGCTCAAATACGGCAAAGCATAGCTCGTGTCGCCAGTAATAGCGCGCAAGCCAGCTCAGGAGGCCACTACAATGCAAGCCGAATCGCAATCTGAACCAACTCAAGGGAAACGGCTCTTTCCCTTAAAAAGGGGATTATGGTTGCTTATTATTGGCTCTTTGTTCATTGCAGCTTTGGGAATCAGACTCTACCACATTGACGAGCCTTCTAACTTTGCTCCTATGCGCCACTATTATTGCGCTCTTATTGCCAGAGGATACTATTTTAAGACCTTGGAGTCAATTCCTGAGTGGAGGAAACAGGTTGCCATCGTTAACATGGAGAGGGCGCGCCGGTGGGAACCTGAGCTTCCGATCATGGAAACCATAACAGCCCTTGCCTATCGCGCTATCGGGGGGGAAAAACTCTGGGTTCCACGATTGCTGTCCTCGATATTCTGGTTGATAGGCGGGGCCTTCCTCTACTTGCTCGCCAAGGAGTTGATCTCCATCGAAGCCGCGGCCTTTTCTATGGCGTTCTATCTCTTTCTTCCCTTCAGCATAGCCGCAAGCATGAGTTTCCAGCCGGATCCGTTGATGATCATGTTGTTTCTGGCTAGCCTTTTTGCCATATGGCGGTACCATGCGCGGCCATCGCTGCGCAGGTTGGTGATCGCAGCCATCGTCTCAGGTCTGGCCCTGTTTGTCAAGCCTCCCATTTGTCTGTTTACCATATTTGAGGCATTTGTCTTGCTTAGCATTTTCAGGCAGGGCATTCGGAGGACGGTGGCTAACCCAAACTCTTGGTTGTTTGCCATAATAAGTCTTTTGCCGACCATTTTGTTATTTATATACACCAGGTTCATCACCAAGTCTCTGCAAATGGCTTGGCTCAGCAGTACCTTCTTTCCTCAACTTCCGTTCTCCTCACTTTTCTGGCAGGGCTGGCTCAAGCTAATCAATAATCAAATTGGATACGTTGCTCTCATAGGGGCGCTTTTGGGGCTCCTCCTGCTCCGCCCTGGACCGCCGAAAGCTTTGCTGATAGGATTATGGATCGGCTATATTATCTTCGGTTTGGTATTCAATTATCATATTTGGACCCATCAACACTATCATTTACAGTTCGTCCCCG
>Ga0129297_10000743_pt1 | contig 16170 bp, 10 predicted proteins | sample I18A1metaG_FD_94708 | JGI IMG/M metagenome (GOLD analysis project Ga0129297, IMG submission 94708) | Lake sediment bacterial and archeal communities from Gulf of Boni, Indonesia to study Microbial Dark Matter (Phase II) - ​I18A1 metaG | ecosystem: Environmental > Aquatic > Freshwater > Lake >... | reverse complement strand
CCCGGAGGTGATGGCCAAGATGATGCGCCAGGTGGGACACACCAACGCCAAGCTCGCGAAATACGAGCGGGTGAGGAAGATCCTCCTCATCGCCCAGGAGATGACCCCCGAGAGCGGCCTCCTGACCCCGTCCCTGAAGATCAAGCGCCGGGTGGTCGACGAGGTCTTCAAGGACAGGATCAATGCCCTTTACAGGAGCAACGGGGTCGGGAAGATCGAGGACTGACCGTTAAGTCTCTGCAGTCGCCGCCTTCGTATCCGGAGGATCCTCATTCCCATGCATGTCATGCACGAGGTTGTGGAGCCACTTGCCCGTGATCAGGCGCCAGATGCCGAAGACGGCCTTGACGACCTCCTCCAGGCTCACCAGCGCCATCACCAGGTAGATGGGCCAGTGCAGCACCATCACCCCCAGGGCGGCCATGGGGATGCCCACGCACCAGGGCGCCAGCACGTCGATGAGGGCCGCAAAGACCGTGTCCCCGCCGTTGCGGCAGACCCCGACCACCATGATCAGGTTGATGACCCGGATGAACATGGTCCCGGCGAAGACGTAGGCGGCCAGTCGGCAGGCGCGGACCACCTCGGGCCCCACGTTGAAGAGGCGTAGGAAGAGCGGAGCCGCCGCCGCCAGGGCGACCCCCATCACCAGGCCCATGACGGTGCCGATGATCACGCTGCGCTTCGCGTAGACCCGCGCGGTGGCCTCGTCGCCAGCCCCGATCCGGTTGCCCACCATGACGCCGCAGGCACTGCCCAGGCCGAAGAACAGGGAGAAGAAGAGGCCGTGCATCACTTCCATGATCTGGGCCGTGGTGGTGGCCATGACCCCCTGCATGCCATAGAAGAACGTATACATGCTCACCCCGATGGCCCAGAGGATCTCGTTGGCGATGACGGGGAACACAGGCTTGAGGAAGCGCCGCAGGAAGTCCTTCGAGACGCCGCCCATCTCCCGGAAGGAAGCGGCCAGTTCATACTTGTTGCCGTAGATGATGCCCAGCAGGATGGCCAGCTCGACCACACGGGCCACGAGGGTGGCCGTGGCCGATCCTGCCACGCCCATGGCCGGCAGGCCGAAGCGTCCATAGATCAACCCGTAGTTGAGCACCGTGTTCAGCAGGAGGGCCGCCACGCTCGCATACATGGCGGGACGGGTGCGTCCCACGCCGCGGCTCTGGATGGCATAGGCCGCGGAGATGGACTGGAGCAAGTAGCTCCAGCCGATGATCCGCAGGAAGATGGCGCCCTGGGCCACGACCCGCTCGTCGGCGATGAAGAAGGTCATCATCTGCCGGGGCAGGAACTGCGACACCAGCAGGAACGGCACGGCCGCCAGGAGACAGATGCGGAGGGAGATGCCCAGCACCTTGCGGACGGCGGCCACATCCCCCTTGCCCCAGAACTGGGCGCTGAAGACGCTGGCGCCGCTGTTCACCCCGAACATGAAGAGGATGAACACGAAGCTCAGCTTGTTGGCGATGCCTACGGCGGAGATGGCCGTGTCCCCCATGCCGCCGATCATGATGTTGTCGATGACGGTAAGGCTGTTGAAGATCACGTTCTGGATGATCACCGGCAGCCCGATCCTGACCATCTCCCGGTAGTAGGAGCGGTCCTCGAAATCCACTATTTTCAACACATTCATATCGATTCACCTGGGCTGGAAAGGACTTCCCGGCACCGGCCGCCAGTCTCCGGATGCCCTGCATGGCCCTTCCCGAGCCGTATGGATTGATTCTCGTTGAGGACATCGCCTCGGATGTCCGTGATGCCGCCGCCGCCCGTCCTCATCTTGGCATCCCACTGACAACGAACGCAAATCGTTCGATCATGGGATGGATGGTAAACGCAGCGCAGGATCCGCACACCGAGACGCCTGGCCCTTCTGAGGCCAAGGAGGGCGTCGCGCCCGCGCCGAGCTCACGCAGGATTCGTTGCGTTCACCAACTTCGCGAGCTGCTCGACATGATCAAGTTCGAGCACACGGTCTTCGCACTGCCTTTCGCCTTCATCGCAGCCCTGGCCGCGGCCAGGGGCTTCCCCGATGGCCGAACGGTGCTGTGGATCCTGGTGGCCATGGTGGGGGCGCGCACGGCCGCCATGACCTTCAACCGCATCGTGGATGCCCCCATCGATGCCGACAACCCCCGCACGAGCAGCCGAGCCCTGCCCGCGGGCCGCGTGAGTCACGCCGCCGCCTGGATCATGCTGGGCGCCGCGCTGATCCTCTTCGGCTTCGCCGCCGGCATGCTGGGTCCCCTGCCCTGGAAGCTGGCTCCGCTGGCCATGCTGGTGCTGCTGGGCTACTCGCTGTGCAAGCGCTTCACAAGCTGGTCCCACGTCATCCTGGGGCTCGCACTTGCGGGAGCGCCCCTCGGCGCCTGGATCGCGGTGACGGGCCGCCTTGAACCCGCCGCCTGGGATCTCGCGCTTGGCGTTCTCTCATGGACCGCCGGCTTCGACATCCTCTACGCCCTGCAGGATGAAGGGTTCGACAGGTCTCGAGGTCTTCACTCCATTCCGGCGAGGTTTGGCACGCTCCCCTCGCTCTGGATCTCCCGCGCCCTGCACGCGGCCGCCCTGGCGGCCTGGGCGCACTTCAACCTGCAGATGGGCTCCCATCTCCTGCCCTGGCTCGCCTGGGCCGTCGTAGCCGTCATCCTCGTCCGCGAGCAGTGGGTCGTACGCGGCGGGAACCTGCAACGAATCGATCATGCCTTCTTCACGCTCAACAGCCTGGTGGGACCCATCCTGTTCCTGGGTTTCCTCCTGGAATGGCTCCAGGCGCTGCGCTGGGCGTGATCGGAAGAAACAGACTCGACAGGGTCTCGTTTCCAACGTAGGGTTTTCGGATGCCCCCACGGAAGACTCCAGCGCGCCGCGGCGTACGGCTGAGCCGTCCGGACACGGACCGCTTCTTCACCATCATGCTGGTGTTCAGCCACCGCACGTTCCGCTGGTCCTTGGCGCGCAAGACCATTCTCTGGACCCTGGGCATCGTCCTGGGGGTGTGGATCATCGCCATGATCGGCTCCGCCTACGGCTTCTGGGCGACCAAGAAGATCATGAGCTTCTCCCAACTGCAGGAGGAGACCGCGAGCCAGCAGAAGCAACTCAAGGAGTCCCTCGGCCAGGCCCAGAAGATGGAAGAGGAGGTCCTGATCCTGAAGCGCCAGGTGGACGAACTCCTGAAGTTGATCGATCCCAAGTCAGGTCCCACGGAACTCCCCAGCGCTCCGAACGAGATCGGAGCACCCAGACCCACCCAGGAGAAGATCAGTCAGCTGAAGGAGGAGATCGAGCGCACCTCCTCGCAGACCAGCGCGCTACGCCAGAAAATGGATCCGATCATCGAGCGCTGGAACATCACACCCTCCATTCCGCCCACGGCGGGCTACCTCAGCTCGAGCTTCGGGATCCGCATCAGTCCCTTCTCCCGTGGGAACGAGGAGGGAGACGGCCTGCTAGGATTCCACGCCGGCATCGACATCTCCAATGCCCAAGGCACGCCCATCCAAGCCACCGCCAATGGCACGGTCAAGTCCGCGGGTTGGCAAGATGGCTATGGGCAGACCATCGTCCTGCGGCACACCCCCGAGTTGGAGACCCTCTACTCCCACCTGTCTGCCATCGCCCCCCAGATCAAGGAGGGACAGCCGGTTGCCCGGGGGGATATCATCGGATACATGGGCCAGTCCGGTCGGGCTACGGGCAACCATCTCCACTACGAGGTCAGGGTCAACGGAAAACCAGTCAACCCCAAACCTTACATGCGCCTCCAGCGGGAATGGCTGTCCTCGCTCAGATAGTTGGGAGTCCTGCGATGTTCAACAACTCGGCGGTCAATGGAAGCAAGAAGAAGGTCGAAGCCGCCCAGGCGATCCACACGCTCCTGGGCAAGGGTACCGTATGGAAGGGTGACATCCACAGCGGCGCCAACAGCATCCGCATCGAGGGCACCGTCGAGGGCTCCATCCACAGCGAAGGTGAAGTGACCGTGGCGCCCTCCGGCATTGTCAAAGGCACCATCCAGGCCAAGCACCTCATCGTGACGGGCCGCGTGGAAGGGATCTTCAAGATCGCGGAGTGCCTGGAAATCCATGGCACCGGCTGGGTGGAAGGCGAAGTGGAAGTGGGTTCGCTCGTGGTGGACGAGGGAGGCACCCTTCAGGGCTCCTGCACCCGCAGGGGTGCCCACAAGGGCAAGGACACGGATGCCGCCAGGGCCAAGGTCGTCGAGAAGGCGGCGGATGATCGGTTCGTGGAGCGGCCTTCCGTCAGCCCTGCCGCAGCGACCGCCACGGGCTCCTTCGACCCTGCATTTGCAAAGCCCTTCGACGCGAAAGCGAAGCCCTGAGTTCCATCCGCATGCGCTGTTCGATGACAGGTCCTTGCCGCCTCCTGTCGGAAGCGCGGTGATTGGGTTACATTGATTCCTCCAGGCTCCCCACCGCATTCCCGAGGAATCACACATGACGACGACGCCTCGCGCGAAACGCCACTCGCTCTACTTCCTGAGCGTGTTCGACGGTCGGACGGGGGAACCCTTGGGCCAGCTGGCGGACATCAGCCAGGAGGGCATCAGCATCCTCAGCGCATCGCCACTGAAGATCCATGAGACCCATGTGCTGCGCATCCTCCTGCCTCAGCAGGGGCGCCCTGAGCGACGCCTGGAGGTGGAGGCCGAGAGTCGCTGGACGGCACCGGATCCCGAGACTGGCCAGCACACCACGGGCTTCCATATCGCCCTCCTGACGGTCGAGCAGCGTTCCCTCATCGATCAGCTCGTGAACGAGTTCGGCTACAGCCGGATCAGCGAAGTGAAGATCGCGCTCCCACGGGAGAACCGCCCCTCGGAGTCTCCGGGCTCCCTCCAGCGCATGCTGCGAGCCCTCTTCTCGCGCTGAGACCAGAAAGCCCCGGGAACCTCCTGGGGCTTTCTGATTTCAAAGGGACGGTTCAGCGCTTGGCTTCGGCCAGGTTCGCACCATCCAGGTGAGCGTCCTGCAGGTTCGTCTCGCGCAGGTCTGCCCCGCCCATGTTCGCACCGCTCAGCTTGGCGCGGCTCAGGTTCGCGCGGCTCAGGTTGGCCCCGCTCAGGTTGGTCCAGACAAGGTTGGCACCGCTCAGGTTCGCGCTGCTCAGGTTCGCGCCATCGAGGGCGGCATCGATGAGGTTCGTCTGGCGGAGGTCCGCTCCGCTGAGGTTGGTGCCGCTAAGGTTGGCGCCACTGAGGTTGGCTCCGTCCAGGTAGGCATCCTTCAGGATGGTCTCGCGCAGGTCCGCGCCGCACAGGTTGGCGCCATCCAGGTTGGCCTCGCGCAGGTTCGTCTCCTTGAGCTGGCATTCCCTCAGGTCGACGCCCCGGAGGTCCGCCCAGATCAGGCTGGCACCCGAGAGGTCCGAGCCGTGGAGGTTCGCCTCGTTGAGGTTCGCCTGGTAGAGGTCGGCCTTGGTGAGGTTGGCGTGGGTCAGGCGCGCGTTGGACAGGTTCGTCCGGTATTCGCCCCAGGACTCGGTCGGCAGGGAAGCCAGCTTGGCGCCGCTCAGGTTGGCCTTGTCCAGGTTCACACCGATGAGACTGGCACCGGAGAGATCGGACTCGCTGAGGTCCGCATTCCCGAGATCGCACTTGTTCAGGTTGGCGCCGACGGCCCGGGCGTTCTTGAGGATGGTGCCCTGGAGGTTGCCGTGGCTGAGGTTTGCCGTGTCGAGGATCGCGTGGTTGAGATCCATGCCCGAGAGGTTGAAGCCGCTGAGGTCCACGGCGCTCAGGTTCGCGGCGCTCAGGACCGCCCGGTCCAGGTTGGCATCACGCAGGTTCGCGCCCGCCAGGTTCGCCCCGTGCAGGTTCGCGCTCAGGATCACGCCGGCCAGGTTGGTGTTGCTGAGGTTGGCCTGGCTGAGGTTGGCGCCGCAGAGATTGGTGCTGCGAAGGTCGTCGCCGTGGATGTCCGCGCCCTGGAGATTGGCCCCGCCGAGGTGCGTCTCGCTGAGGTTCGCTCCGCAGAGGATGGTTCCACTCAGGTCCGCGCCATCCAGGTTCGCCTGGGCCAGATCCGCGTTGCTCAGGTTGGCGCCGCGCAGGTTCTTCTCGCTCAGGTCCACACGCCGCAGGTTCGCGCCCACGAGCACGGCCCCGGCGAGGATCGCGCCGTCCAGCAGGGCGCCGCTCAGACCAGCCCCGCTCAGGTTCGCGTTGCTGAGGTTGGCGCCACTGAGGTTGATTTCCCGCAGGTCCGCACCCGTCAAGTCGGTGGCCCGCACGTCGGCTCCGCTGAGGATGGCGCCGCCGAGCTGAGCACCGCTCATGTTGGCGTGCACCAGCACGGCGGAACTCAGGTTCGCACCGTTGAGGTCGGCCCCCTTCAGGTCCGCGTCGCTGAGGTTCGCACCCTCCAGGCTGGCGTGCCGCAGGATCGCGCCGCTGAGGTCCGCCCGGCTGAGGTTCGTCCGGCTGAGGTCCAGGCCCCGCAGGTTCGTGGCGGCGAGGATGGTGCCGCTCATGTTGGCGCCCGCGAGGTTGGGCACGTCGTTCTTGTCGTACTGCAGGATGTCCAGGTAGCGGAGGTCCGCACCGGCGAGATTGGCGCCGCTGAGGTTCGTGCCCTTCAGGTTCGCCCGGCTCAGGTTTGCCCTGTCCAGGTTGGCTCCGCTGAGGTTGGCCCAGTGGAGGTCCGCATCCGCCAGGTTGGCGCTGGTGAGGTTGGCATCGCTGAGGGAGGCCCCGCCGAGCACCGCCCCGGCCAGGATGGCGCCCGTCAGGTTCGCGCCGTTCAGGGACGCGCCCAGCAGGCTCGCCTGGCTGAGGTTGGCCCCCGAGAGGTCCGCGCCATCGAGGATGGTCTGCCGAAGATCGGCGCCGCTGAGGTTGGCACCGCGCAGGTCCTTCCCGCTGAGGTCCACGCCGCTGAAGTTGACGCCCGTGAGCACGGCGCCGTTCAGCGTGGCTCCGCGCAGGTTCGGGATGGTGCCCTGGTCGTACTGGAGGATGTCGAAGTGGCTCAGGTCCGCCTTGGCCAGGTTGACGCGGCTCAGGTTCGCACCCTTGAGCTTCGTGCGGCTCAGGTTGGCCCCTTCCATGTCCGCTTCGTCGAGGCTGGCCAGGCGGAGATCGGCTCCGGCCAGGTTGGCGTCCCGGAGGATGGCATTGTTGAGCACGGTGCCCGCAAGGTTGGCCTCGGACAGGTTCGCGCCCGAGAGGTCGAACCCCTTCAGGTCGAGACCACTGAGGTCCGTGCGCTGGAAGTTCTTCCCCGACTTGAGGATGAAGACCACTTCCTTACGTGTCAGCTCGCTCATCGAACTTCCTTTGGCAATGGGCGTTCAATTCCGGGAAGCACCGTGTGAAAGGACCGGAAACCTCGGCCGAGGCCTGACGGCCGGGGGGTACAGATAGATCGCTGCAAGGATTGCGTGGATCTGGATTGACCTGTGTGAGTGTAACCCTCGCCTTCCAGCCCATCAACAGGATTTCACCACGGGGAAATCGAATGAATTCGGGGGTTTGCCTCGATTTGGGATCGCTACCGGAGATCTTCCTGCAAGGTGTCAGCGGGACCCAGGAAAAATGCAAGCAGAGGCTCATTCATGCATGGAAAATCAGGAAACGGAGTGCCATGCTTGCGGCATGATCAGCGCGACCTGGCCCGAAGCACCGTCTTCTGTGTCCGCAGAGACCCATCCGCCTGACCTGGACGTGGATGTTGGCATCATCGGTGCCGGCATCCACGGCGCCGCCCTGGCGCGCGAGCTCACGCTCAGGAACGTGTCCTGCGCCATGGTCGACAAGGGCTCCGTGGGCGGCGGCACCTCCCAGTGGTCCACCAAGCTCTTCCACGGCGGCATCCGCTACCTGGTCACCGGAGACATCCACCAGATGCGCGAAGGCCTGCGCGAGCGGGCCACCTGGTTCCGGATCGCTCCCCACCGCTGCCGCTGGGAGGCCTTCTGGATGCCCCACGAGGGCCTGTTTGAAGGTCTCTCGCACCGGTTCGGAATCGGGCTCTACGACTACTGGGGTTCCGAACGTCCCCTCTGGCCCCCGGAACTGAAGCTGGGCGGCGTTCCCCGCCGCCTGTTCGAGCAGGACCCCCGCTCGGCGAAGGGGCCCTTCCGTGGTGCCGTGGCCTATGCGGACTGCCTCACCTGGGACCAGGACGTGGTGAAGGACTTCGTCGCCTCCAGCCGGGCCCATATCTTCGATTTCCACGAGGTGGAATCCTGGGTCGAGGATGCGGGCCAGCTGTCCACCGCCATCCTTAAGGACCGAAGGGACGGCACCCCCCGTCGCCTCTCCGCCAAGCGCTGGGTCTTCGCCCTGGGCCCCTGGACGGATGAGGCCATGCAGACCTGGTTCCAGGAAGAGTCCCATCGCCTCCGCCTCTCCGCCGGCATTCACCTCTGGCTTGATGCCATTCCCGGCTGTGAGCGCCCCTGGGCCATGCGCCGTCCCAAGGGTCGGATCCTCTTTGCGATCCCCCGCGATGGCCTGATGCAGGTGGGCACCACGGAGCGGGAGGTCAAGTCCGGCTGGGTGCCCATCGCCGACTCCGAGCGGGAGGAGCTCTACCACGGCCTCGAAGCCTGCATGCCGGCCATCCCCTGGCGGGCCCTCAAGGTCCACAAGGAGGAGCTGGGCGTCCGCCCCCTCATGGGCGCCCACGGCGCCACCACGCGCCTCAGCCGCGAAGCCATCCTGGAACAGCATCCCCGGTTCACCAACCTGCGCCTGGTCCTCGGCGGCAAGCTCACCACGGCCCGGCACCTCATGGACAAGCTGGCCACCGAGCTCACCGGAATCACCTGCCCTGCCTCATCCACCGCACCCCTCGTGAAATGGGATGGACAAACGGCGCCGGTGCGATAAACTGACAAACCACGCGCGTGCTCTTTACCACCGCGTTCCGGTCCCGTAGCTCAGCTGGATAGAGCATCAGACTACGAATCTGAGGGTCGGGCGTTCGAATCGCTCCGGGACCACCATGTTGCAAGCCCCTGATCGTTTCAGGGGCTTTTTCATTGTTCGGATTGCCACTGAGCTCCCAGCGGCTGGCAGGATCATGCGTTCCACTCGGCGTTGGAAACGGGCCCTTCGCATGCTCTGGATTCCCCTCCCTCGGGTCCGGTGGGAGGGTGGTGATGCCTTGTCCAGGGAATTTCCGATGAACGATGCGCGGTCCGAACTCAAGCACTTCCTCAGGCTCCACCCCAAGGTAGGTCTTGTGGACGCCCAGAGGCCTGTGTCGGAATCCCACCTGCGGTGGATCCAGAACACGGGCGGGCGCATCACGATGATTCTCGATGGCAGGCCGATGGCCGCCATCGTGCCGCTCGAGGATCTCCAGCTCCTGGAAGCGGCCGACGCCAGCGAGCCGCTGGAGTAGACAGGTCCGATGCGCCCGGGTCGACCCGGGCGCGAGGCACGGTCTCCCTCGATGACCCGGAGCGGCGGAGGGACAGCGATGGGGTTCGGCTCGCGAGCCCGGAAAGGATAGGCGGACCGCCCTTCTTTGCCGCAGTCAGTTATGACAAGCCGATGACAGTGCAGCGCCGGTATACCGTGACGGGCCCGCATCGGGGACGGGGTGTTCTTGTGTTGAGAGATGCAACCTTCCCGTGTGGATCGAGTTGTGGGTGGTTTGCTTGGAGGACTTGGCTCTGCGGATTCAAGGGCGTCGTGTCCCCGGTCGAATAGGAGGGGAGCGCCTTCTCTGGAACGGGGCTGCAAGCCACTGAGGTGCCGGCGTCATGGATTCCGAGTCAAGCCAAGGAGCCAGCGGATACCAGGGTCCGGCGGACCGGGGCATGGAACAGCGGCTGACCCGGCTCTCGACGCTCGTGGAGATCGGCAAAGCGCTCTCCGCGAACCTTGATCTGGACACGCTGTTCCAGACGATCCTAAGTCAGGTCGGGCGGGTCTTCGAGGTCACCAACTTCTATGTGGCCATTTACGATGATCAAGCCCGGGAGTGGTACACAACCCTCTCCATCGAGCATGGCCAGGTCGTTCCATCCGAGCACTACTCCATCGATGCCGGCGTGACCGGCTATGTCATCCGGACTCGTCAGAGTTTGCTGCTTCCCACCGCGGCGGATTTCGAAGCCTTCGTGGAACGGGAGGGCAGCATCGGTCTCGGCGAGTGGCCCATCTCCTGGATGGGCGTGCCCCTGATCGCCGCGGACCGCGTCGTGGGGGTCATGGCCATCCAGAACTACGACCGGGAGGTGCGATACGACCACGATGATCTGGAGTTCTTCCTGACGGTGGGCACGCAGGTCGCCATCGCCATCCAGAACGCAGGGTTGTTCAAGGCCGCGTCCGATCGCGTCACCCGTCTTTCAATCCTGCTGGAGATCTCCCAGGCGCTATCCAAGAATCTGGACCTGGAGCCCCTTCTGGACACGGTCTATCGGGAAATGGGGCGAATCTTCGACACCAAGAACTTCTACATCGCGACCCACGAAAAGGGCAGCGATGAGTGGGACTGGGCCTACCACATCGAGGGAGGTGTGAGGCTGCCCCCAACCCGGCACAAGCTGGGAGCGGGCGTCACAGGCTACATCCTGACCACGGGCAAGCACCTCCTCTTCCGCTCCAGGGAGGAATGCGAAGTCTTCCTAGAGCAGGAGGGCGCACGCGGCCTTGGCGACATGCCCAAGAGCTGGATGGGCGTGCCTCTGCCCGCAGGGGACTATATCGCCGGGGTGATGGCCATCCAGACCTATGAACAGGAAGGGGCCTACCACACCTCCGACCTGGAGCTCTTCTCCACGATCGCCTCCCAGGTGGCCGCCGCCATCCGGAACGCCCAGCTCTACAAGGAGGCGCAGCGGCGCGCGGAAGAGATGGCCTCCCTGGCCAGGCATGCGGAGACCGCCCGGAAGATCAGCGAGCAGAAGGACTACTCGCTGCGCCTCCAGAGCGACTACACGGACGAGATCGGGAATCTCACCAGCTCCCTCAATGAGATGCTCCAGCAGATCCAGATCCGGGACGCCCAGCTCCTGACCTACCAGGAGCAGCTCGAGGAGCTCGTGGCGATGCGCTCCGAAGAGCTGATGCAGGCCAACACGCAGGCCCTCCTCGCCAAGGAGCGGGCGGAGGATGCCTCCAAGGCCAAGAGCATCTTCCTCGCGAACATGAGCCATGAGCTGCGGACCCCCCTGAACGCCATCCTGCTTTACAGCGAGCTGCTTCTGGACGAAGCCGTGCTCCACGGAATGACCTCCTTCGAAGCGGACATCCAGAAGATTCGGGTGTCAGGAAAGCACCTGCTGGCCCTCATCGACAACGTCCTCGACCTGTCCAAGATCGAGGCTGGCCGCATGACCGTCTACCTGGAGGAGCTCGATCTGGCTTCCCTGCTGGACGACATCGCCACGACCATCCGCCCCCTGATGCAGAGAAACCAGAACACCTTCGCGGTCGAGAACGCCCTAGCCGTGTCCACCCTGCACACGGACGTGAAGAAGCTCAGCCAGATCCTCTACAACCTCCTCAGTAACGCCTCGAAGTTCACCGAGCACGGGGTCATCACGCTCGCCGTCCATCAGGACGCGGATCCCGACAAGGTCCTGTTTTCCATCCGCGACACCGGCATCGGAATGAGCCCGGACGAGATGGGACGCCTCTTCCAGGAGTTCACCCAGGCGGATGAGTCCACCACCAAGCGCTACAGCGGCACAGGCCTTGGCCTGGCCCTCTCCCGTCGGTTCACGGAGCTCCTCGGAGGCAGGATCTGGGTGGAAAGCCAGGTGGGCACGGGGTCCACCTTCCATGTGCAGCTCCCCATTCATGAGGGGACACGGATCGTACCGACCCCGCAGGCCACCCCGGAGATGGCCGCATCCAAACGTCACCGGACGGTCCTGGTCATCGATGACGACTTCACCCTGCGCGATGGGCTCTCCCGCATGCTGACCAAGGAAGGCTTCTGGGTGGCCGTGGCCACCAACGGCTCGGATGGCTTGAAGCTGGCCCGGTCCCTGCACCCCGATGCCATCACCCTCGATGTGCTCATGCCGGGGATGAGCGGCTGGGAGGTGCTGGAGCAGCTCAAGGGGGACCCAGGTCTCCGCCAGATCCCCGTGATCCTCCTGACCGTGGTGGACGACCTGGAGAGAGGCCTGGAGCTCGGAGCCGCCGGCGCCCTCCACAAGCCCGTGGATCGTGAGGCGCTGCTGGGACTCCTCACCTCGATCCCCTGACCGGGCCCCCCAAGGAATGCATCTCTTGGATCCGAACCCGCATTGTTCCAGCGCGCGGCCGCAGGTTGCACCCGGTGTCCCTTGGGGCTTGAATGGGTGGGTGGAAACCCCCGGCACACCCTCTCCAGAGACCTGCACCTATACCATCCGGTTGAGAAGGGATGATGGCACCGAGGTGCTTCTCGCGAAGCTCTGCCCCTATCTCGCGACCTGCCAAGACCTGGGGAAGAGCTGCGGAGGAGTGCCGCCCATGGGACCTTCTGCGCCCAAGGTCTGACGGCCGTTCGCCAAGAAGACCATCGGTGAAAGCCTGAAGGGATAGACAAATAATTATTTGTCGTGTGAAAAATTTTTCTTGACTCAAGACCGTCAATACTCATACTGTATGCCGGCAAACTTACTAGATAATTCTCACCAAATTCACTCCATGGAAGCCCAGAGCCGGCCGGTTCCCACCCCTCTCGCCCCAAGGCGGCGAGGACCGAGGAATGCGGCCACTTCCCCTCGCACGAACTGAACCATCCACGGCTGGAGAGCCCCATGCAAAAACCCCACGTTGCCTTCCTGTCCGACGCACAGCTGAAGGAGGAATTCGACCGCTGCGAGAACTGCGCAGAGAAGCCCTGCAAGGAGGCCTGCCCCGCCGACTGCTCCCCCGCCGACTTCATCATGGCGGCCCGGGTGGGCCTGCCCGCGGACTACAAGCGCTCCGCCACGCTCATCATGGGCCACAACCCCCTGGGCGGGATCTGCGGCGCCGTGTGCCCCGACTTCCACTGCATGAAAGCCTGCTCCCACCGGACCTTCGACCATCCCGTGAACATCCCGGCGGTCCAGGCCACCATCATCCAGAAGGCCAAGGCCCTGGGCGTCATGCCCTCCCTGAACCAGCCTCAGGCCAACGGCAAGAAGGTGGCCGTGGTGGGCGGCGGTCCTGCCGGCCTCGCGGCCGCGGCCATGCTGGCCCAGAAGGGCTTTACCGCCGAGGTCTTCGAGCGCGACAGCAAGCCCGGCGGCATGTGCAACCTGATCCCTGACCACCGCCTGGACAAGCAGGTCCTCCAGTCCGACATCGCCTGGCTGCAGCAGCAGACCGGCGCCAAGATCCGCCTCTCCAGCCCCGTGGAGAAGCCCTCCGAGCTCCTGAAGAAGGGGTTCGACGCCGTCGTCGTCTCCACCGGCCTGGATGCCCCCTACACGCTCGGCATCCCCGGCGAGGACAAGGCCCTGGACTGGATCGCCTTCCTGAACCAGCCCGGCGACCTCAAGGGCAAGCGCGTAGCGGTCATCGGCGGCGGCGCCGTGGCCGTGGACTGCGCGGCGGAAGCCCGCCAGCACGGCGCAGCCGTGGAGATGTTCTGCCTGGAGACCCTGCACGAGATGCCCCTCACGGGGACGGAGCGGGCCGAGCTCCTGGAGCAGGGCATCGCCGTCACGGGCCGCACCAAGTGCACCGAGATCGTGGTGGACGGAGGCCGCGTGAAGGGCCTCAAGACCATGCGCGTGGTGCTGCCCGAGGGCAAGCCCTTCCACCCCCGCAACATGGTGGATGATGCCGCCGCCGGTCTCTACACCCTGGCCTTCGACGTCGTGGTCATCGCCATCGGCGCCCGGGGCGCCATGGCCAAGGAGGACGTCAAGGGCGTCTTCCACGCCGGAGACCTGGCCAACGGCCCCACCACCGTGGTGGAAGCCTCCGCCGCCGGCAAGAACATCGCCCTGGCCGTGGAAGCCTATCTGCTGAACCAGCCCGCCCCCGTGGTGGACAAGCCCACCAAGAGCCGTACCCACCTGCCCGGCCACATCCTGAAGCCGGTCTCTCTGGAATCCGACTTCTTCGGCCGCAAGCTCCGCTCCCCCTTCCTGCTCAGCGCCGCACCTCCCAGCGACGGCTACGAGCAGATGAAGAAGGCCTACGAGGCCGGCTGGGCGGGCGGCGTCATGAAGACCTGCTTCGACGGCGTGGACATCCACATCCCCGGCGAGTACATGTTCCAGATCACCAAGGACACGTACGCCAACTGCGACAACGTCAGCGGCCACCCCATGGACCGCGTGTGCGAGGAAGTCCGCAAGCTCGTGAAGGAGTTCCCGGACCGCCTCACCATGGCCAGCACCGGCGGCCCCGTGACGGGCGACGACGCCCATGACAAGGCCGGCTGGCAGCACAACACCCAGAAGTTGGAAGCCTGCGGCGTGATGGGCATCGAATACAGCCTCTCCTGCCCCCAGGGCGGCGATGGCACCAAGGGCGACATCGTGAGCCAGGACCCCGAGCTCACCGCCAAGATCATCGACTGGGTCATGGAGGTCTCCGACCCCGAGGTCCCCAAGCTCTTCAAGCTCACCGCCGCCGTCACGGCCATCTACCCGATCATGGACGCCATCCGGCAGGTCTTCGCCAAGTATCCCGGCAAGAAGGCGGGCGTCACCCTGGCCAACTCCTTCCCCAGCATGGCCTTCCGCAAGGGCACCAAGGAGACCTGGGAGGAGGGCATCGTGCTCGGCCTCTCCGGCGAAGGCGTGACCGCCATCAGCAACCTGACGCTGGCCAACGTCTCCAAGATGGGCATGCACATCAGCGGCAACGGCGGCCCCATGAACTACAAGGCCGCCGCAGACTTCCTGGCCCTGGGCGTGAAGACCGTGCAGTTCTGCACCATCGTCATGAAGGAAGGCTACGGCATCATCCACGACCTGGAACAGGGCCTCAGCCACCTGATGGAAGCCCGCGGCATCAAGAGCGTGAACCAGCTCATCGGCTACGCCCTGCCCGGCCCCATCACCGGCTTCATGGAGCTCTCCCCCGTCAAGAAGATCAGCGCCGTCAACGCCGAGCTCTGCGAGCACTGCGGCAACTGCACCCGCTGCCCGTACCTGGCCATCTCGCTCAACGGCGACAAGGTGCCGACGACCGACGCTTCCAAGTGCATCGGCTGCTCCATCTGCGCCCAGAAGTGCTTCTCCGGGGCGCTCTACATGCGAGAACGAACCACCGAAGAACAAGCCCTGCTGTCCGAACACTGATCCTGTTCACATGGACTAACCCCATGTTGCTTTTTTCTTTTATCCCCTTCATCCCCTGCATCCCTGTTCAAAAAGATCTTTAAAACAGGGATAAAGGGGATGAAGGGGATAAAGCAGGATGATCAAACGTTCCTTCCCATCCGTGTGTATCGAGTCGCGTAGGAGTCGCACATGCCTTCCAGAATCATTGTTGTAAACGGCACCATCATCACCTTCGGCACGTCCTGCCAGGTGCTCGAGGACCACGCCCTGTTGATCGAGGGCAACCGCATCGCGAAGATCGCGCCCAAGGCCGCGATCCAAGGGCCCTTCGACAAGGTCATCGACGCCAAGGGCAAGGTGGTGATGCCGGGCCTCATCAACGCCCACATGCACTTCTACTCGACCCTGGTGCGGGGCCTGGGCAAGGCGGCCCCCAGCTGCAACTTCCAGGAGGTGCTGGAGAACCTCTGGTGGCGCCTGGACAAGAAGCTGAGCCTGGACGACACCTACTACAGCGCGAAGGTCATGCTGGTGGAGGCCATCAAGAAGGGCACCACCACGCTCATCGACCACCATGCCAGCCCCGTCGCCGTGCGTGGCTCCCTGGACCTCATCGCCAAGGCGGTGAAGGAGACGGGCCTGCGCGCCAGCCTCTGCTACGAACTCTCCGACCGCGACGGCGACAAGGTCACCGAGGAAGGTCTGGAGGAGAACGCCGCCTTCGCCAAGCGCTGCAAGCAGGAGAACGATCCCTTCCTGCGCGCCCACTTCGGCCTGCACGCCGCCTTCACCATCAGCGACGAGACCATGGCGCGCGCCGCCAAGATGGGCCATGACCTGGGCGTGGGCTTCCATGTCCACGTCGCTGAAGCCGCCTCCGACGTGGCCCACAACGTCGAGCGCTACGGCAAGCGCGTGGTGAATCGCCTCCACGACCACGGCATCCTG
>Ga0129297_10000742_pt1 | contig 16177 bp, 11 predicted proteins | sample I18A1metaG_FD_94708 | JGI IMG/M metagenome (GOLD analysis project Ga0129297, IMG submission 94708) | Lake sediment bacterial and archeal communities from Gulf of Boni, Indonesia to study Microbial Dark Matter (Phase II) - ​I18A1 metaG | ecosystem: Environmental > Aquatic > Freshwater > Lake >... | reverse complement strand
GCTTAATAGTTCTCTTCCGGAAAGAAATCTTTATTATTGAGAATGCTCTGTTCTCTGAAAGTTCAAAGAGAGACGGGGCGGAATGACGAATGCCTAAAAAACCAACTCAATGGGTGATAGAAGATTCGAAAAGGAAGAATTATTTTTGGCCTTCCCGAGAATTAAAGAAGAAGGCTTGGGTTGCCGATGAAAAAATATACGAGGAAGCTGCTAAGGATCCGGTTTTGTGGTGGGCGAATCTTGCAAGGGAAGGCTTAACATGGTTTAAAGAGTGGACTGAGACTTATCGGTGGATTCCGCCTTCTTACCAATGGTTCATCGGAGGAAAACTCAACGTCTCCTATAACGCCTTAGACAGGCATCTCGATTCTTGGAGGAGGAATAAGGCTGCAATAATATGGGAGCCTGAGCCGATCGAGGAGCCGCAGAGAGTCTTAACATATTATGATCTATACCGGGAAGTTAACAAGTTTGCAAACGTGCTGAAGAATTTAGGAGTGAAGAAAGGAGACAGGGTTGGCATCTATCTGCCTATGATTCCTGAAGTAATTATTGCTATGCTGGCGTGCATTCGGATTGGAGCTGTACATAGTGTAGTCTTCTCAGCGTTTAGTGGGCAGTCCTTGAAGGAAAGAATGATCGATGCAGAGGCGAAGGTTCTCGTCACGGTTGATGGATACTACAGGAGAGGCAACATTGTTAACCTGAAGGCTAATGCTGACATAGGCGTTGAAGGCATCCCCACAAAAGATGTTGTGGTTGTAAAGAGGATTGGCAATAACGTGAACATGCTCAATGGACGTGATCATTGGTGGCACGAACTTATGGAGAAAGCGGACCTCTACTGCGAACCCGAAGTCATGGACAGCGAAGACATGCTGTTCATCTTATATACTAGCGGAACCACCGGTAAACCAAAGGGAATCGAGCATCATACAGGCGGATATGCTGTTCAAGCGTATTGGACAACCCGATGGGACTTCGACCTCCATGATGAGGATGTCTTCTGGTGCACCGCCGACATTGGATGGATCACAGGTCACACCTACAACTGCTATGGCCCGTTAATGAACGGAGTCACCAGTCTGATATATGAGGGAGCACCTGATTATCCAGGACCAGACAGATGGTGGCAGATAATAGAGAAAAACGGAGTTACGGTATTTTATACGGCTCCAACAGCAATCAGGATGCTTATGAGGGGTGGAGACGAATGGCCAAAGAAACACAACTTGAGCAGCCTTCGAATCCTCGGTACTGTAGGAGAACCCATCAATGAAGATGCTTGGATGTGGTATTTCAGGGCCATCGGAGGTGGCAGATGTCCAGTGATTGACACGTGGTGGCAGACCGAGACCGGGGCAACCTTGATAAACTCTTTACCGGGTATAGGTCCATTCATACCAACCGTTGCTGGAAGACCCTTTCCAGGAACAAGATTCGCTGTTCTGACCGAGGAAGGAAAACCAACCGGAATAGGTGAAGGCGGATACCTCGTTCAGATGTTGCCAGTCGCTCCCGGCATGTTCCGAACGATCTATAAGGATCCTGAAAGGTTTAAGGAGCAATACTGGAGCGTCTACGGTGAAAGGTTTTACTACACAAGCGACGGAGCCTTCATCTATGATGAAATTGGCAATATACGTCTAACTGGCAGAGTTGACGACGTGATGAAGGTTGCTGGTCACAGGCTCTCCACAGCCGAGGTTGAGAACGCCTTAACTCAGCACCCAGCAGTGGTTGAATGCGCCGTTGTGGCGGCTCCGCATGAAATCAAAGGCGAGGTCCCAATAGCCTTTGTCAGCTTAAAGCCAGTATACAAACCGTCGCCAGAGCTGGAAGCAGAGTTGAGGAAGCAGGTAGATAAGGTCATAGGACCCACTGCAAGGCCTGACAGAATCATGTTTGTCGAAGATTTGCCGAAAACGAGAAGCGGGAAGATAATGCGCAGGATTCTGAAAGCGATAACGAGAAACCAGCCTGTTGGAGACATTACCACTTTGATGAACCCAGAATCAGTGCAGGCGTTGAAGGAGAGAATCGGCTACAAAGAACCCGCCTAAATCCACTTCTTTTTATATTAATATTAAGTGCTCTGAAACTCTCGAAAATATTTTGCAATACGTCTTTCGGCTACCGATTGAGTATACCTCTTAAAATGATACCTTAACTTTCTTACCCGTCTTTGCTGATTCCCACATGGCCTCTGTCATCTTGATCACCATAAGTCCGCATATTGGAGGCGTCTCGTTTTCTTCTTTTCCTAAAATTGTGTTGATGAAGTTTTTGTCAGGGTTAGATGCTTCCGGCAGTTTCATCGGCTCGATTCTTGCGTCTCCGCCGAAGAGCAAGTGTTCTAGTTTTCCATTTCTGTAAAAGATGACGCCTTTAGAGCCATATATCGTTATGTTCTCTTCCCAGCACGGCGAATTTCCAACTATTCCGATGCTGGCTTGCGCATTGTTGTCGAACCTTATAGAGATTGAGGAGTCAATATCAACTGGGGTGTCTAGGTTATTGGTGAAGGCTGAAACTTCGGATGGTTGTAAACCTGTTACCCAAAGGATTATGTCGAATAGATGACTCGCAGAGTCGATGAGTTGCCCGCCGCCACTTATCTTTGGGTCTTGGCGCCATGTTCCCTTGGTCAAGTTCAGCCAGTTTTGGCACTGCATGGCCGAAATGAACTGGATATCTCCGATCTCGCCAGACTCGATAAACCTTTTGATATGGCGGAATTGGGGTTGGTAATGGCGTTGATAAGAGACCAGTACAACCTTCTTCTTCTCCTCAGCTTTGGCGATTAATCCTTCAGCTTGCTCAGTAGTGCAAACCATCGGCTTTTCGATAAGAGTGTGTAAGTCCCTGTTAAGACATTCCATAGCCTGTTCGAAATGCTGCATGTGCGGCGTAAGTATTTCAACCGCGTCAAGCTTAACAGAATTTAACATATCCTTATAATTGAGGAAAGGCTTACAGCGACGAAGAAGACTTGGGAATGCGTGTTGCAACTTCTTCATGTTCGGCTCGATTACGTCAGAGATCGCTAATATATTAACTTCAGGAATCAACATTAAGTGGCTTAAATGGTAGTGGGAGATTCCTCCGCATCCAATAACTCCGAGTTTGACATTAGACAATTTAAGCTGCACCATCCTTTTTCAGTCGAATATCTTTAGGGAAGAAACTGGGCTAAATGTCTTCTACCGATTATTAATCCCTTTTTGAATCCTTCTGTTCCATGGTATACGGGGTCTTCATGTTCTATGCTTAAGGCATAGTCGTATTTCTGGTCTTGGAGTTCATTAACAAACTTCTTCCAGTCGATGTCTCCTAAGCCTGGAATCCGGAACCTCCACCATCCCTCACCGGTATAACCGACCCATGACAATTTCCACCTAAGAATCTCCGTGTCTTTGCAATGCGTGTGGTAAATCTTCTCACCAAACCTCCTCGCAGCATCCAAATAATCTATGAATTGGAACACGAGGTGAGACGGATCGAAGTTCAACCCGATATTTTTTGAGCGGATTATGTTAAACATCTTCTCCCATGTGTAGGGGCTGTAAGCAATATTGCCCATGCAATTTTCAATAGCAATCTTTACCCCGTACTTCTCAGCATGCTCAACGATCGGAGGCCAAACCTCAGCATAGACTTTCATGTTGTCCTCAACTGTCCCGGGAACCTTTCCGATCCATGTGCTGACTACGGGTATATCCAGTTTAGCTGCGGCCTCAATCATCTTCTTTATGTGCTCGTTATTTCTGCGCCGTACTTCCAAATTTGGATCCATATTGTTCGGGCACCATGTCAGACAAGATATTATGACGCCTCCGTTTTTCAATGCGTCTTTAACTTCTTCTGTACCGTGCTTCAGTATCTTATCTGGGTCTATAAGGGGGCTTCCTGGACGAGAACTGATCTCTAAAGATTCGAAACCGTTCTGAGAAGCCCACTTCACAGTTTCCTTTAGGTTTCCTATCTGTCCACCTACTAGAAAACCAATCTTCAATAGACTCACCGTTTCTTAGGTAAACCTATTAGTATTTATCTCTTTTTCTGAGGCCGGTGTTACTAGTTTTATATAGCCTTACGTTTTCATTCATATTTGATATTGTAAGGGGAAATGAGCTTTGAATTACGATATTCTGCAAACCATAATAGCAATGATTCCCGATCTGGCTAAGGGGATCATAAGTTTGTTTACTATAGTAGATCCGGTCGGTAACGTCCCAATCTTTATAGGTTTGACAGAAAGTATGAGTGAAACCGACAGGAGAAAAGCTTTTCACGCAGCCGTGATCACAGGTTTTCTGCTTCTGTTGGCCTTCGCTATATCTGGTCAGCGAATACTGACTTTCTTCGGAATCTCCGTACCTAGCTTCATGATCGCCGGTGGAGCTTTACTCTTAATAATATCTGTTAGAATCTTGATAGTCGGCGGATGGCGCGAGTTTGAAGTCTCTCCTGAAAGCATCGGTGCGGTTCCTATCGGTTTCCCATTGCTTGTTGGTCCTGGAGCTATCACAACTACGATATTGAATTTGCAGATAATAGGCTTGATCCCAACTGTGTTATCAGTTTTGATCATATTTGCCATGGTTTGGGTAATTCTGAGATTTATTGATATGATTTATCATTTTCTAGGCAAAACTGGCTCTATGGTTATTGCCAGAGTTATGGCAATGTTCATCGCCGCTATAGCCGTTCAATATATTCTACAAGGCATACGATACACTTTTCATTAAAGATTTATTTTTGATCTCATCATATCTCTTTACTCTTGGTGACTCTGAATTGAACTCGGTAGCCAACGAGAAAGATCTACAAAAATATTTCTTTACGCTTCTAAAGCTGGCCGAGATGGGCGCCTCAACAAAGGCTATCAAGGTCTCAACTTGTTTTTTAGCCGGGAAGACGGGGGTTTCACAGCAGACAGCTTCTCGTCACCTTGTAGATCTGCAGCGTATCAGATGGATTCATCGAACGATCACGCATGACGGCAGCTTAGTTAAGATCACCGACGAAGGAAACTCTCAGCTTAGGAGAGTATCCTCTGGGTTAGCGGCTATATTTGAGTCGAGATACCCGCCATCTATCACTTTTGAGGGAATAGTCTTCAGCGGACTTGGGGAAGGAGCCTACTATGTAACTCGAGATGCTTATAGAAAGCAGTTCATTAAGAAACTAGGTTTCGACCCCTATCCTGGAACCCTTAACCTTAAGCTAGCATCAGAATATGATGTTAGAACGAGAGCTGAGCTTGAGTCTTATCCAGCCATAGAGATAAGCGGCTTCAAAAATGAGGACAGAACATACGGGCCTGTGAGATGTTTTCACGCCCTGATAAACAATAAGGAGAAAGGAGCGGTTGTCTGCGCCCTTAGAAGCCACTATAATACATCGGTCATCGAGATAATCTCACCAGTGTATTTACGGGGCAGATTGAGGTTGAAGGACGGGAACAAAGTGAAAGTTGAGGTTTTCCCACGGACATCTACAGACCAGACAGAACGATGAAGACCAAAAAATGGTAGAAAAATGATTTCGCATATCCATACTTCACTTCTTTTTGAAAAAAGGATTCTGCTTATTTTTGGAGTATTTCCGTCGCTTTTTGGACTGCGAATCTTATTCTCGCTGCACATGCGTAATCGTGAACCTTCGTGTAGTATTCTTTCAACCCTTCTTTCGTCTTTAGATCTAGACCGGTCAGCTGCCTGCAGTTCACGTAGCCAAATTTATCCTCGAACTCAGCCACGTATTTGTCAACCATGTTCCATACTGGCTGCGGGGTTCTCCTCCGCGCTTATTCTTCCATATTTTATGCCTATAGCCATGGCTACACTGGAGACGGCGCCGCAGAGCAAACCGTTCAAGGAAACACCTGCACCTATCCCAGTGCCGACTTTAGGAATGATATCAGATTCTACGCGTAGATAATCCTTCAAAGCCAGCAGAACACTCTCACAGCAGTTGTACGGTCGTCCAATGGGAAAGTTGATGGGTCGGTTACAGAAATAGCTGACCGCCTTATCGTGCAACTCCTTTACTCTTTCCTGTGCAGACAAAACATAACCTCCTGTGTGAGTGTTGTCGTAAAAATCTTATAAGCCTTTAGAAGGACAAGAAAACCGTCTGGAAAGAGGCGAAAAAGAATGCTCTATTAGTTACGAATGCGCTGAAGGAACCTATTCCTGCGATTCTTGGCTTGACATCAAAAATCGCTTTTGGAAAATCAATTATCTTTCAGAAAGAATGGAAAACTAAAAGGACAGGGTCATCTTCGGTATCTCTCAACTATTTTCTTTTTAATCTTTGATGAGCTGTTAAGTCCCTCCTCACCAAACCTTCCAACCTTCACAATCTGAACCCTAAGTCCTTTCTCTGCTATGCATTTACGCAGCACCTCCTCGATATCTTTTTGATCATGGCCCACGGCGATGATGCCCGGCTTCACAGATTCGATGATGCCCAACATATCCATCTCTTCACGTCCAAGCATCGCCTCGTCTACAACCTTTAGAGCCTCAACGACTGCCTTCCGCTGGTCCTCGGAGATTATCGGTCTACTTCCTTTCAATTTTTCAACCGTGCTGTCCCTTGCCACGACAACGACGAGCCTAGCGTTTTCTCCTCCTGCTTTTTTTGCTTCAGTAAGGTAATAAACGTGCCCGTAATGTAAGAGGTCGAAGGTGCCGGTCGCCAAAACAACCTTTCTCTTGCCATTCACTTCAAATACCTCCTACCATGAGAAGTCGACAAGGCCGAGCAACTGTAAAGCATCCAACAATCCCTCACAATACGCAACAGAGGCCAAACTGGTCTCGAATCTCTCTCTGTCCAGATAAAACTTTGCGTCCTCCAGGTATCTCTTTGCCTCATCAATAACCTCTTTGACGCTTTCAGCATCAATCAATTTAGAGCCTTGAGAGATCTTTATATCATTGAGGACTCGCTCAGTCTTCAGAATGTATTTCGATGCCAACTTGTTCAGCGTCATTTAACCATCTCCTTCACTTCATTAGGTGCATCTGCAAGGTTGATCAGGGCTTCAGCCTCCATAAAATGGAGCCTATCAGCGGGAATAACAATTGAATGTGGCGGTCCGCCAAAATTATAGTTTACTAAGTCTTTTGCGTAATCGGCCTTTACTACCACGTCTTCTGATCCGGCTCTTGCTATACCGACGGCTAAACTTTTCGGGGTTATAATATCCCCCCTTCTCCTATTCTCTAATAATGAGAGCATCTTTAATGATTCATTGACGGTCATGAACCGTCTCTCTTCAGCTCTAACATCTAAAAAGCAAAGGGTGTGAAGGTCCATCGTCTTGTTCTTCACGATAACGTCATATGGCGTTTCAGAAATGCATCCGCCATCTGAAAATGGAATAGTTACACTTCTGCCAAATCTATAGTTTTGTAAGCCTGAAAGCGCAATTATGGCAGAGATGATTGAAGCTCCATGAATGATCCTGGTCTTTATCCCCCTTTTTTCAGCGCGAATTCTTAAGTCGATATGCGTAGTCGCGATTAAAGGATCGCCCGGAACTAACAAGACAACCCTTCCTTCAGCCGCACTCCGTAAGATAAGTTCCCCCTCTTCTTCCTCTAAATCCTTTCTGGAAACGACTGAAACCTCCCTACCTATCATTCTCTTGAACCTCTCCATAGAGAAGCCAGACATCAAACTTGTATAAAACTCTGCAAATATGAAGTCCGAGTCCTTAACCACTTTAAGTCCCCGGAGTGAGATATCCATATCGTCGTAGAGGCCTAAACCTATGAAGGTTAATTCTCCCACATTGATCGCCTTATCAGCTTAAATTAAGAACCAAGCATATTAACGAAAACCAGCTACAAACAAATTTTTATAATTTTACGATTTGATGCTGTTGAGTTTTTTGGAACTACTCAATGGTGCCAGTTTGCGTCGGCTTTCGGATGTACCTTTATGATATGTTGGTGGAGGTGTTGTATATGGAGCAACATCTCTCGGTCATGGACAAAAAATCAGTCAGGCATTCTTATGGTTTGATTAGTTAACTGGACATGCAATTAAGTGTGTATGCGGTTTTTAGCCCGAAGGTAAGCCTTCCATTTAGCCGCAATAGTTCTCTAAGCCTTCCCTTGAGCCATGTCAAGTGCCTCGTGACAGCGTCAAAACCTGCACAAAATTTATAAACGGGCTCTAACAATAGTTATAACGCGGAGAAATTTAAAAGAGAGGAGAAAATGGCTACTGTTGTCGAGGAGCTCAAACGTGGTCTAACAGCTAAAGTGATAGTCACGGGGGTCATAGCAGCTATTATTCTGTCACTCTGGGGCTCACTGATCTTTTACGTCGGCAATTCGGGTCCCCACGGTGGTGGGGAATACTACATGATAGACTATAACACGACTATTCTAGGGACCTTTGGAGCCATATTGTTTGTGACGATGGTGCTTGCTGCTTTATCGCCTGTTCTAAAGTTCTCATCTCAGGAGCTAGCCTGCTTATATACGATGGTTCTAGTAATCGGCGGCTTTACCGTGCTGTACTCCAACACTATAGGCTTTATTGTATCTATGGCTGGTACTTATCTTCCACCTGGCTACGAGGATCCGAATTTCCTAATTAGAGAGAAGTATTATAACCAGGTGCTCATTCCCTTCATCAGAGGAGACTCTTTGGAAGGCTGGAGGACATCAATTCCCATACCAAGTGTGTGGTACCCTACAATAATCTTTAACAGCATATATTTCGGTTCAGCTTGCCTATTCTTTGTCTTTGGAGCCGCGCTGCTGAGAAAGCAGCTAGTTGAAGTCGAGGCTTTACCATTTCCTTTAGGTCAGTCTGTAACTCATATCGCTGAATTAGCTCGACCAGCATCTCCTGTCGGTGCCTTGTTCACATCTGGAGGCAAATGGTTCTGGCTGGGTGTTCTCATTGCTCTTGCTATATGGGGCGGAACTGCTATCCAAACTGGTTTGATGTTTCCTGTGGTTACTTTCCTTCCAACCACTAGGTTTGACTTGACGCCTTACTCAACAATACCATACATGTTCATATTCATCAATCTTAATCCGACGTTGACCGCGTTCTGCTACTTGATGCCGACAGACATAATTCTATCGATCTTTATATCGATCGTCGTAGTTTACTTCATATTATCGCCGGGCCTCTATCCCTACTTCGGTATGCCTATGTGGAAAATGGGTACCGCCGTCGCATTATCCGTTGACTATGTACGCTGGGGACGATGGGTTAACCCACCTGGTGGATGGAGCTGGACTAAGTATCCATTCCACTGGTTTGGCTTCGGAGTGCTTATCGCCTTCTTTATCTGGACAATCTGGATGACTAAGCCTTGGAGAGCCTTAAAATCCAAAGAAAAGGAGTGGATGCGGCTCTTCATCGGGTTTGTAGTCTTTGGAGCCATCTGGACAGCATGTTATGCCTATACAATTGCTGCCGCTTGGTGGTTAGCAATAATCGCTGTTCTCTGGTACGCTATATGGCAACTTGGTGCTGCAAGGTGGAGAGGTGATTGTGGTGCCTTGGTTGGGCAGCTTTCCACGCATCGGTATATGCCTGCCATGGCGACGATGGGTTTGGAAGCTCAGATCATGCGAACCACAGGCATATGGGGCGATACGCTTTTCCCAGAAAACGGTTTGGCAGCTGCTCCTGGATTTGAAACTGTCGTGCAGAACTATGGCCACTTCTCACAGACTCATTTCGGCCGCCAAAACTGGTTCATGGCGAATCCTTTGGGGCAGATGATGGACGGCTTTGCTATAGGAAGGGCTACCAAAACGAGGTCGAAAGACATTTTATATGCCGGCATAATTGCGACTGTTGTCACAGTTCCCCTCATGATGTACTTATGCACCTATTGGCGATTCTATATAAACTTTGAAGCAATAGACCGAAAATACTGGGCTCACGTAGGTGACTCTCATTGGAGTGGGGCGCATAAAGAGTCGATGGCTGTAAGGTTCCCCATGCATCCTAATACTTTTATGCACATGCCCTTTGCCTGGGACTTTGTAGCATTGATCCTCGGCTTTGTCTTCTGCATACTGCTCTACGTTCTACGCGGAAGGTTCCCAAAGCTGTTCTACCACCCAGCTGGCGTCCTCTTCGCTTTCGGAGCAGGCCCAGAATTCTTTATACCATCACTTCTAGCATACGTAATAAAGACTATAACGATCAGAGTCGGCGGTGCGAGGCTACATGAGGAACGAGGAATCCCTGTCGCTTCAGGAATCATGGCTGGAACTGGTCTACTCTTCTTCGTAACAAGCGCCATCGTTATGTTAAGAGCTTTCAAAATCATCGGACCCCCGTAAACAAGAATCTTCAACTCCCCCTCTTTTTTATCAAAAAATTAACAGAACGTAACATTTTGCTTGAAGAGAAAAATTTATAAGACGTATTCAGAATCTATATTATTAGTAACACGTTATGTATCTGAAGGATTTGCTCATGAGAAAGTTAAAATTTTCTCTTATGGTCGTTCTTTCTCTTCAAGTTGTTATCCTGACCTCGTTCTCTTCTCAGATGGTTTCTGGGACGCCCATAGAGGTTGCTGAAGGCAGGTATCTATCCCTCATTGATAACGTTAAATTTGGTAACGTCGTTGAACACGTGAGGTATTTCTCAGAGCTAGGCTCTAGGGTTACGCATTACCCTGGCTATGAGAAGGCGGCGGAATACATCACGGAAAAGTTTAAAGAGTATGGATTGACGGATGTGGGATACCACGAGTTCCGAATCCCAACCCCAATCGATTATGGCGCAAACCTAACGGTCTTATTGACCGGGGAAGTAATCACGATTCATCCATGCTGGCCGAACCTGGTCTCTCCGCCTACGTTGCCTAGGGGCGGAATTGAAGGACAACTGGTATACGGCGGCTACGGCTTCCTCAGCGACCTAGACGGGAAAAAGATTGAGGACAGCATAGTCCTCATGGAGTTCAACAGCAGATGGAACTGGCTGAGCCCGGCAAACCTAGGCGCCAAAGCCGTCATATTCATAGAGCCCGAGGACACCACATGGCAGGAGGCCGACAGAAAACGCCTACAGGACATACCATACAACTTCCCAAGGTTCTACATAGGCCGCGAAGAAGCCGAGAAACTCCTAGCCCAGATGGAGAAGGGGCAGGTTAACGTACGCCTCCAATCCCGCATGATATGGAGTAACCTGAACGCGAAAAACGTGTACGGCTACGTTAGAGGAACCAAGTATCCGGACAGCATCGTCCTAGTGACCAGCTACTACGACAGCTGGAGCCCTGTCGCCTCAGTCTCACCAGGAGCCACAGACGCTTGCGGCGTATCAGCCCTCCTCGAATTAGCAAGGCTCTTCGCCGAGAACCCGCCAGCCTACACGGTCCAGTTCGTGGCTTTCTCAGGCCACTACCAAGGAATAACCGGCGCGAGATACTTCGTCCGCGACAACCTAGAAAGACTACTCGACAGGACAATCATACTCCAGATCAACATAGACCTATCCACGGGAACGAACATATTACAATTCGCTTTCTCGGGCTATCCGGGGGGGGGGTTCTATCCAGGAGGCTACGTAACAGACGCAAACCTTGGCATATTTAAGACCCTCATCGACGAGAGGGCCGACCTCATAAATGGGGAAACCGGAGGCAAACACCCATATGAAAAATGGTTCCTGGGAGTCGGCGTAATAGACGGACAATCACTCAGGGGACCACTAGCATTCGACAGCGAAGCCATAATCTTCATGGACGGACCAGCCATCACCCTACACACATCCGCCGACTCCCGACTACTCAGAAACACACCGATAGACACGTTTGAAAGGCTGAACATCGAAAACCTTAAACCCCAAGTCGAGCTCCTATACGGCATCCTAAACGACACCCTCAACAACGAGGGGCTGAAAGACCAGATACTGAAGCCCTTCGCAGCCGCACCGATCACCACAAAAGCTATTTGGAACACAAAAGGAAGAGTTGCAGAATTCAACACGACAAGAGCGTGGTACACACCCGTCCCAGACGCCCTCCTATACCTGAGGACATACGGAAAGGAGAGGAGCTACATTGAAGGCACCGATGAGAACGGCTACTTCTCCATCTTCAACCTGCCCTGCGACTCAAGCCTACGCGGCTTCTATCCCGGTCATGTCGGTCAGTACATACCTGACCTCGATTTTGAACCTTACGTAGTTGATCCTGAGACGGGAAACCTGCTCTACGCCCCCGATAAGGGCATAAGATTGTACTTCACCCCACCGTTCCAAGCGCCTATAGATAGGGATGTTGGCTACGTCACGGTCTTTAAGTGTGGAAGCATATTCATGCCCATGGTTGTTGACCCACACTTCCTAAGCATACCTAACGTGGAAGGCGCGATCGATAGGAGGACAACCGTATGGAGCCAGGTGACACACGCCCCGCCTGACAGCTACGGCTTCACACCAGGCTCATCCGGCGTCAACGTGTGGGTGATCGGATATCCAGAGATCGGCGTAGCCCCTGCAATGGCCTTCGTCCCTCCAGGTGAACCCACATCGATCATGGTTCAAGTTATATATGCTGAGAGAACCCCACTTGCAGCGATCGTTAACGCCACCCCAGACGAGCCTGAAGGGGCAGGCTTCATACTCAAAGCGGGACAGCAACTATCGCTGGACCACTTCTTGCTAAGGGTTGCGGAAGACTTCTACCTCGTCAACGATGCCCGCATCAAAAAGCTAACAGGGGCGGGAATCGCGCCCTCCGAGGAGATCGCTGCACACAAGGAGACTAAGTCCCTCATAGATAAGGCTAGAGAAGCCCTCGCAAAATACGAGTACACCAAGTATTACACGTACGCCTCAATGGCCTGGAGCGAGGAGAGGATGACCTACCTCTCCATAAGGGGAACAGCCGAAGACTCCATCATGGTAATCCCATACTTCAGCTTGATCCTCGTATCCTTCGCCATAGTCGGAGAACGCCTCCTCTTCGGAGCCGGCGGAGTAAAGAGGATAATCGCCCTCCTCGGTTGCTTTGTAGCACCACTCACATTCCTATGGTCGTTCCACCCGGGCTTTGCGCTATCCCAGAACAGCGTTATGGTCGTTCTAGGAACAAGCGTCCTATTCCTCTCCATACCCATGGTCGGCATAGTCTTCACAAACGTCTTAGGCTTCCTCAAAGACTTGCGGAAAAAGATACGAGGCGTCCACTACGTAGAGGTCAGCAGGCTCGGCGAAGGAGCCTCAGCTATGAGCCTAGGCGTAGAGAACATGAAACGCCACAAACTCCGCACAGCCTTAACCCTCACAACGATAATCCTCGTAACGACGGCCATCGTAGGCTTCACGTCGACAGCCCCGATACGCATAACCCACTACACCGAGACAGGTGTGGAGCCCCCGTACTACGGCATCCTCCTAACCAAAAGGGTGAACGGATACTGGCTTGGGGAGAGAGGAGCAATACAACGCGTCCAGGCGCCGTTCTACGAGGGCCTCAGGCCAGGCGTCCCAATAGGCGAGACGCTGCTGCCTGTCCTCCAAACCCTATACGGCGACAAAGCAATCATAGCCCCAAGAGCATGGCGCCTATCAGATTCTTTTCCAAGCCTGATACGATTTAGGGTTACCCGCGCAGACCAGCCGTATACCAGGCCCCTGGGCTTTTTAGGCGTAGCCGGATTTATAGGGCTTACAGATTGGGAGTCGGACATCCTCCTAACTCCTCACCTCGTTAAGGGTAGACCCTTCCTAAATGGCGAGATGTACGTCTGCATAATACCCAATTTATTGGCCGATAGGCTGAACATCACAACGCTTCCGGCCAAGATAAGGGTATCAACCATCGAGCTGACGGTTGTCGGAGTCGTCGACGCAAAGTTTGCAAGCATGTGGAAGGACCTAGACGGGTACCAGTTCTCCCTACCGGACACGTCGATACCCGGCGCATGGGAGATGCAGTACGCAACGCGCCTACCAGGCGAGGAGATAATCTTCATGCCTTACGAGCTCCTCATGCAGAACTGGGGAGGCACAACCAGCATCGCCCTATACTTCAAAGACCCGACAGAAGTGGAGAAGGCAGCCGAAGAATTCTTCCTAACATTCCAAGCAGTAGAGGTCTACGCGGGACTGCCAGGCGTGAACGGAGCGCCTGGCAGAACCGTCCTCTACACGAGGGCGAAGGCGTTCACAGTGATCGGGTGGCAGTACCAGATCCCCGTAGTGGTCCTAGCCTCAATCGTCATACTTAACGCGATGCTCGGGAGCGTCTACGAAAGGACGAAGGAGATCTTCATATACGCGTCGGTGGGGCTCTCACCAATACATGTCTCCCTCATGTTTCTGATGGAGTCAGTCGTCCACGCTGTGGCAGGAGGCTTCATAGGCTACATCTTCGCCGTCTCCCTGACGAAGACATTCACAATCTTGAATATACCGCTTCCATCCCTGAATTACGCAAGCATATACGTCCTCACATCCATCGCGATAGCGATCTTTGTAACGATCTTCTCAGCCTTATATCCCTCCATAAAGGCCGCCAAGCTGGTCACCCCAAGCCTTGAGAGGGCCTGGAAGATCCCGACAAAGCCGATGGGAGACGTCTGGGCTATACCTTTGCCGTTCGCCCCAGGCAGAGAAGAGGAAGTAGACGGAATAATCGCCTACCTACACGAGTTCATCTCAGGCCACCGCGGCGAAGACGCCGAAGTCTTCAGAATCCAAGACATCCATTACGGTGAGGCTATAAGGGAAGGAGCACCCATAAGAAGCCTAACCACACCTCAGACACGTCTAGAGCCCTACGAGAGAGGCATAGTACAAGACACGGACATCATCATCTCAAAGGTGGCCGAACGGTGGAGCATCGAACTCAGAATAAGACGACTACAAGGACCGAGAAGCCAATGGTACACCTCAAACTACGAGTTAGCTGACGAACTCAGAAAGCAACTCCTCCTATGGCGATCCCTACCACCACCAGAACAAGAAAAATACATAAAGGAAATGAATCAGATAAGGCGTACACCAACCCGAAAAGAATAAAATAAAAAGGTGGAGAGATAAAATGAGCGAAGTAAAACCTAAAAGTGGTTTAACATGGCGATCTTATATTGGTCTGATCTATACAATTGTTATCTTCATACCATCGCAGATCTACCTAGTACTTGCAACAGGATCAGTTCCTTCAGGTGTTCAGTTTTTCTCAATTCTCCTATTAGCCGAACTTTTCAGACTTACAGGAGGCTCCCTTACAATACACGAGGGAATCATCATTTTCATCTGGGCAGCCGGCTGGTTCTTGCCGCCGCTTTTTGTTCAAAGGATTCAAGCACTATGGTTTAGAACTGCTCCGGTGGCATATGCCTTTGGCCTAGGTGGAAATGCTGCTCCTTGGTGGTTCGCGCCCTTTCTGGATACAGGAGTATGGGAAGCCAGAACGTTCCTTCATCCGGCTTGGATTATTCCGTTACTACTGCCAATAATTGCGAGTACCGTAACCGGCTTCTCATCTTTAGGTCTCGGTTTACTCGCGCGTCAGTTATACATCGAAACGGAACAACTGCCATTTCCCATGCAGGAGATGAGCGTACAAGCTGTTGAAACTTTAGTAAAACGAGACAAAGAGAGGCTGCATATTCTCAGTCTTGCTGCACTATTCGGTTTCATATGGGGATTTGTGGTATTTACGCTACGTTTCATCTCAGTGGGATTCAAGATACCCTTACCACTCGTCCCTGTTCCATGGGCAGATTGGAACATTTACGTTGAGCCCACTTTCCCTGGAGCATCAATGGGTTTCGCTACTGACATAACATACCTAGCGTTAGGCTTCATTCTACCGGTAAATGTTGCGATTGGAATGTTTATAGGCTCTTTTTCCATTTACTTTGTCGGCAACTGTTTGTCAGTTCAATACAACCTTTCAATGTATCGTTGGTGGGAACCGGGAATGAATATTGCTTTATCCCTACAACGTTCGATTTTATACATGTGGGCCTTACCATTGATAGGAATCGGACTTGCGGCAGGTTTAACTCCTGTATTTCTACGATACAAAATTGCAGCTGAAGCCTTCTCAGCCATCTTCAAGAGGAAGCCAGAAGCTAAAAGAAGGTTTCCTGAAGAATTTCCAGCATGGATGATGTTTCTGCCCTACATATTGGGCGCTGTATATAGC
>Ga0129297_10000737_pt1 | contig 16199 bp, 13 predicted proteins | sample I18A1metaG_FD_94708 | JGI IMG/M metagenome (GOLD analysis project Ga0129297, IMG submission 94708) | Lake sediment bacterial and archeal communities from Gulf of Boni, Indonesia to study Microbial Dark Matter (Phase II) - ​I18A1 metaG | ecosystem: Environmental > Aquatic > Freshwater > Lake >... | reverse complement strand
GTCTGCAAGGTATAGGGCCGTAGTGGCTGCTGAGTTGCCGCCCCCAACAACTAACACTCGCCTGCCTTTGAAAAGCGGGCCATCACAAATTCCGCAGCAGCTTACGCCTCTTCCGCGAAATTCTTTTTCGCCAAGAACTCCAATTTCACGATAATGAGACCCTGAGGCGATGATAATTGCCTTTGCTTCATAGACAGCTCGGTTCGTCTTCACAATTTTCTTGTCACTCTTAAGGTCTAAATTGACTACGCTTTCAAACTCGTGGATTATCACACCTGTGCTTCTGCAGTGAGCCGCCATTTTTTCAGCCAATTCTGTTCCGCTTATTCTTGCAAAACCAAGGTAATTTTCAATTAATGGAGCGTCTGCAGTGGTTCCTCCAACCATTTTTTCTTCTAAAATTAGAGTTCTCAGCCCGCTTCGCACCCCGTAAATTCCCGCCGCTAAGCCAGCTGCTCCAGCGCCGACAATTATCAAATCCCAACTTTCCATCCAGAACGATCCTCGGACAAGCTAATTTGACCAACGGTCATTTATCAAGCCTTCGGAGAGTTAAGCAGTTTAATCAGCTTCATCCAAGCGCACCATACTATTCTTGTTTTCATCAGCGAAGTTTTATAAAAAGTGTTATTATTTCTTTTATCACCTATTATTTTAATAATTAGGATCTACTATGTCCGCCGAAAAAAAGAGTAAAGAAAGAACTTCTGATGGGCCTTGGGTCAAATTTTGGCCTGACAAGGTTCCTCAGCAAGTGGAGTATCCTAAAGTCCCGCTTTATGAACTTCTTAAAAAGACTGCTAAGAAATACCCCAAAAAAACGGCGATATCATATTTTGATAGAGAAATCACTTACAAAGAGTTGAACTTGGCTTCAGACAAGTTTGCCACTGCGCTTGTCGCCTTAGGCGTAATAAAAGGCGACAAGGTGGCTATTTTTCTGCCCAACATTCCGCAATTCGTAATTGTGTACTACGGTGCAATCAAAATTGGAGCGGTCTTAACAGCCATAAGTCCACTGTATAAAGAACGCGAATTGGAATATCAACTAAACGATTCAGAAGCTGAAACGATAATCGCGTTAGACTTGCTTTATCCAATAGTGAGAAAGATTTGGGAGAAAACCAAACTAAAACGAGCGATAATAACAAGCCAAGACGAGTATCTGTCTAAGACCCCGACTTTAGCGAGCACTGCTGCTGAAAACAAAACAAGCGTCCATTTTTTCCGAGACCTATTGACTGAACATGAGGCTAACCCACCTAGAGTGACTATTAACCCAAGAAAAGATTTGGCTATTCTTCAATATACGGGGGGGAACCACTGGAACAGCCAAAGGCGCCATGTTAACGCACAGGAATCTTGTTTCAAACGCTGTTGTGTTTGCCAAGTGGATAATGGGCGAAGAGGCTGAAGAGACTTTTCTAACAGTATTGCCGCTTTTTCACATTTATGGCATGACCACGAGCATGAACGTGCCCATCTATCTGGGTGGAAAAATGATCATGCTTCCACGCTTCGACCCAAAAACCGTGCTTGAAGGCATCCAAAAACATAAAGTGACAGTTTTCTGCGGAGTCCCCACAATGTACGCAATGCTGGTGTCTAACCCAGAATTAGGTAAATATAACCTCAAATCCATCCGTGTATGCATATCTGGCGCATCTCCGCTTCCGCCGCAGATTCAGAAAAAGTTCATGGAAGTAACAGGTGGCGCCCTTGTAGAAGGCTACGGATTAACGGAAGCCTCGCCAGTTACCCACTGTAACCCACCTGATAAAACAATGAAGACCGTGAAAGTAGGCTCTATAGGCTTACCTTTACCCAATACTGACGCCAAAATCTTCGACATAGAAACAGGAAAGACGGAGCTAAAACCCGGGGAGACAGGAGAGCTTGCAGTTAAAGGTCCCCAGATAATGGAAGGCTATTGGAAAAAACCTGAAGAAACAGCCAATGTCCTCCAAAATGGGTGGCTTTATACAGGTGACATTGGAAAAATGGACGAAGACAGATACTTCTATATAACAGACAGAAAAAAGGACCTAATCAAATACAAGGACTACAGCGTTTACCCGAGGGAAATTGAAGACGTGCTCTATGAACACCCAGCCGTAAAACTGTGCGCGGTTATAGGCAAACCTGACCCTATTGTAGGCCAAATTCCCAAAGCCTTTGTAGTGCTGAAAGAGAGAACGAATGCAACAGAGGCGGAAATTATAGAATTTGTAAAAGAAAAAGTTGCCCCCTACAAAGCTATAAGAGAAGTTGAATTTAGAAAAGAATTGCCGACTAGCTCAGTTGGCAAGGTTCTCAGAAGAGTACTTCAAGAAGAGGAAAGAAAGACACTATAAGCCTGAGACACCGACTCACCTGCATGGATGAAAGAAAGTTGTGACGGCCTTCGAAATGTATAAGAGACATATTCAGTTTCTGAAATGAGAGATGGGAATCATTGCGAGTTAAGATCAACGGTACTGGCATAGTTCAAGGTGTAGGTTTTCGCCCCTTCATATACCGCATGGCCGTGAAAAACAATTTAAAAGGATACGTGAGAAACAGAGGCGATGCGGGAGTGGAAATACTCTTAGAAGGCGAAGAGAAAGATATCCAAAACTTTATGGAAGATTTGAGGGAGAGAAAACCGCCTCTAGCTCAAATCCATGACATTACCATAACAAAACTTGCGGGCAAGGACGAACATGAAAAATTCACAATTTACAAAAGCTCCGAAGAAGCTGAACTTTCCGGGTCGATTATACCGCCAGACATAGCCTTATGTAGCGAATGCTTGAAGGAGCTTAGAGACCCGAAAGACCCAAGACATGATTACTTCTTTATTACTTGCACTGACTGCGGTCCGAGATTCACTATTATCGAAAGACTCCCCTATGACCGCAAAAACACGACTATGCGAGAGTTTCCAATGTGTAGCTTCTGCCAGAAAGAGTACAGAGACCCCTTGAACAGGCGCTTTCACGCCCAAACAGTAGCTTGTCCAAAATGCGGCCCAAAAGTCTACTTGACAACGCGAAAAGGCGAATTAATTCAACATCCGGATCCTGTTCGGGAAGCGGGCAAACTTCTCTCAGAAGGCTCTATAGTTGCTATTAAGGGTTACGGTGGGTTCCACGTTGCAACATCCACAACGAAAGATGAGCCGTTATCCAGACTTAGAGAAGTCAAGCATAGAAGCCAGAAGCCCTTCGCAATTATGGCGCGAAGCCTAGAAGCCATCAAAACCTTCGCTGGAGTAAGCAAGAAAGAAGAAGAACTTCTAACTTCCTACATGCGCCCCATAGTCCTACTGAACAAAAATGAGGACTATTACCTTTCAGGGTTGGTTGCGCCAAGATTGCATAATGTCGGCGTCATGTTGCCCTACACAGGCCTACATTATATGCTCTTCGACAAGGTGCGCGACTCAACGTTCGTAATGACGAGCGCAAACCCGCCCAACCAGCCCATAATCAAGGAAAACAGAGAAGCATTGAAAACGCTGGGTGACACGGCTGATTATTTCCTATTTCACAATCGGCAAATAGCCTACAGATGCGACGACTCGGTAATCCGCATCCGCAAGGGGCACTCAGCTTTTATAAGACGCTCAAGAGGCTACGCACCCGCACCGATAATGCTGAAGGAAAAGGCGAAGCATTGTGTGGTAGGTCTGGGCGGGGAGCTTAATAATACTGCGTGCATCCTCCTTGGAAACAAAGCGTTCATTTCCCAGCACATAGGTGACGTGGAAAACGTTGAAACAAAAAACTTTCTTGAAGACGCCACAAAACACCTAATTCGTCTAACCAACAGCAACGTAGAAGCAATCTCGTGTGATTTGCACCCCAAATTCACAACGACAAGACTTGCGCGTGACCTAGCGGAAGATAATAATTGGCAACTAATCCAGGTGCAACACCATCATGCGCACGTCGCAGGATTAATGGCGGAACACACTGAAAATGAGATGGTGGGCGTATGTTGTGACGGCTACGGATATGGCTCCGACGGCGAAGCATGGGGCGGAGAAATTTTACTCTGCACGCGTGAATCGTCCGGCTTCAAAAGGTTAGCGCACCTTGAGAAACAACCTCTGATTGGCGGAGACTTAGCTACTAGATACCCAATACGAATGGCCGCAGGAATACTTCATAAAAAAGTAGACGTAGAACATTGGCTCATGCAGAACAAACAAAATCTCTCCCACGGCGAAAAAGAAGCACAAATAATTCTCCATCAGCTTGAAAAAAGCAAGAATATTATTGAAACTACAAGTTGTGGAAGAGTTTTGGACGCTGTTGCGTCCGTTTTGGACGTGTGCCATGAACGCACTTATGAAGGAGAACCAGCTGTGAAACTCGAGTCAACTGCGATGAAAGGCAGAGACATGCTGAAGCTACAACCCATAATAAAAACTAACATATTAGACACAACGCAAATGCTTTTGGAGATATTTGAAAACAGAAACAAACATTCAAAGGCAGACTTAGCGCAATCAGCCCATATGTACATAGCCAAGGGCTTAGCCTGCTTGGCCATCGAAAAAGCCGAGGAAAACAAAATCAAAACCATCGGCTTTTCAGGAGGAGTCGCGTGCAACGAAATACTGGCTCTATCCATGCGTAAAATCGTGGAAGCGGGTAACCTAAAGTTTGTAGTCCACAAAACTATTCCACCAGGCGACGGTGGGTTATCTTTTGGTCAGACTGTTGTAGGTGGAATTTTCAACTTCACACCATAACCGATTTATCCCCGATGTAGTTTTGGTTACCCTACTGATAGGAATGTGCTTAGCTATTCCAGCGCGGGTAATGAGCATAAAAAAAGACAAAGCCCAAGTGGATTTTGGAGAAGGCATCTTAAGAGAGGTCAATGTCTCGCTTTTAGACATAAAGATAGGTGACTATGTTCTGGTTCATGCGGGCTATGCAATTCAAGTTGTGGATGAAAAAGAGGCCCAAGAAACCATAGACTTGTGGAACGAAATCCTTTCAGCAGACGCTGAAAACCGGAAAAAGACAAGTTGACAGACAGATGGCTGGAAAATTAAGGTTTAGAGATCCGAAATTGGCTAAACAAATAGCAGAAAAGATTCGCGAACTTGTACCGAAAAAAGAAACTGTCAAAATCTGCCATGTCTGCGGCACACATGAATGGACAATTACACATTATGGCATACGCAGCCTTTTGCCCACGAACGTTGAAGTCATTTCAGGACCAGGCTGCCCAGTTTGCATAGTACCCGCTTCCGAAATTGATGAGGCTGTCCAGGTAGCACTAAAGGGAATTGTAGTTACATGCTTCGGCGATGTTCTGCGCGTCCCGAGCTCAAAAATGTCGCTTTTGGACGCCAAAGCCCGAGGCGCGGACGTTCGAATCGTTTACAGCGTCACTGACGCTGTCAGGATGGCTCAAAAAGAACAGAACAAAGAGTTTGTTTTTTTTGCAATAGGTTTTGAAACAACAGCACCTTCCACGGCCGCTGAAATCGCACATAAGCCACCTAAGAACCTCGGTTTTCTAATTTCGCATCGCTTAATCCCGCCAGCCATGAAAATGCTCGCGGAAATGAAGGATCTAAGCCTAAATGGGCTCATCGCGCCAGGTCATGTCAGCACAATCATAGGCCTTAGACCCTACGAAGTTTTCCCAAAGACATATGGAATGCCAATAGTCGTGGCAGGCTTTGAACCCTTAGATGTTCTTGTCGCGGTGTACATGCTTGTCAAACAGTTGAGTAAAGGTAAACCAATCTTGGAAAACGAATACACGCGGGCCGTGCGTTGGGAAGGCAACACTAAGGCGCAGGAGCTTATGCAAAAGGTCTTTGACGTTGAAGATGGCAAGTGGCGAGGACTCGGCACTATTCATTCTTCCAAATTTATATTAAGGAAAAAGTACGCTGCTTACGATGCGCATTCGAAGTACGCGGTGACTGTTGAAGATGGCGTTGACTTGCAACCTGGTTGCAAGTGCCACTTGGTGGTCATCGGCAAGATAAAGCCCACTGGATGCCCACTTTTTATGAAAGCTTGCACTCCTCAGAAGCCAGTCGGTGCTTGCATGGTCAGCATCGAGGGAACATGCAGGGTCTGGGCTAAGGCAGCAAGCACTTTTTTGCGCGCGCGCACACGACGCGGACTTTGATGTTTTTCGTGAAGACTTTTATCCCTCAGCCATTCTCCTAATAGCGCGCACGCAACTCCAACGGAAGCACTTTCGAGTTATGCTGCGTGAAGGTAGGCTCGTCGCGCGTGCTTGATTTTAAAAAGGAATGGAGGTCTTGGCTTGATTGCTAGCGCGCGCTAGCGCTCAAAGGCTTAATTATTAAATGGCCTATTAGACTTTAAAGATGCAAAATGGTCTTATTAGAAAGGCCGCCTCTATTCTACCCTGAGATATCATTAACCGAGTTTTTGAAAAAAAGATCTGACAAGTTATTTGACAAATATGCAATAGTCCATCCAATGAAGCTTACTTATGGCGATTTTTGGGAACGTGTGGACAAGCTAGCGACTGCATTGGTGGATTTGAAAGTTAAAAATGGCGATAGAGTGTGCTTGTTCGAATGGAGCAGTCCTGAGTTCGAGATTGCCTTTAACGCTGTTATCAAGATCGGCGCAATTATTGTTCCTTTGAGCCCCATGTCTAAGGAGATGGAAACAGAATACATTGTTAATGATTCATCTGCAGAAACAATGATTGTTAGGGACAAACTGTATCCAATAGTAAGGAAGGTCTTGACTAAAATTCCAAGCATGAAAAGAATTATTGTAATTGGGAGGAGAATACCCAACATACTTTCATTAGACCAGCTTATGAACGAATATCAACCAAAGCCGTTGACTGTGGATATCAATCCAAAAGAGGACTTATGCGTACTTCCTTATACAAGTGGCACAACGGGGCTACCAAAGGGCGTTATGCTCACACATTACAATATACTTTCCAACATTCTCCAAGCATCAACAGCGTTTCAAGTACATAAAAACGACACAAGCCTAAATGTTACGCCATTTTCTCACATCTTTGGAATGACCGTTGGCATGATTATGCCACTTTACATAGGAGCGACACAAGTTATAATGAAAGAATTCCATAGAGAAGAATTCTGTAAGTTGATCGAAAAGTATAAGGTCACGTACGCGTTTCTTGTTCCACCGATATTTATTGCCCTCGTAGGCTATTCAGACCTTCTAAAACATGATCTGTCATCTTTGCGTTTTGTCGCAAATGGTGCAGCTCCAATTTCGCCTGAAGTACTGAAAAGATTCCAAAAATTAACTGGAGTTACCGTGTATCATCAGTGGGGTCTTACTGAGGCTTCACCAGTTGTGGCGGGTAATCCATGGTATAAGATAAAGGTGGAGTTCCAAGGGATACCACTTTCAGACACGGAACACAAGGTCATAGATCCAGAAACTTGTAAAGAACTGCCGATTGGAGAGAGCGGCGAACTTGTAATCAAAGGACCCCAAGTTATGAAGGGGTATTGGAATAGACCCACGGAAACTAAGGAAGTATTTGTAACTATTAACGGAGAAAAATGGCTTAGAACCGGTGACATAGCAAAAATCGATGAAGAAGGCTATGAATACATTCTTGATAGAAGAAAGGAGATAATAAAATACAAGGGGTTCAGCGTATCACCTGTAGAGCTTGAGAAACTACTGTTCACACATCCAGCTGTAGCAGACTGCGCAGTTATAGGAAAACCCGATTTCTATGCTGGCGAAATTCCAAAAGCATTTGTCGTCACAAAACCAAGAATTAAGAGCACCTCAAAAGAAATAATCGATCTTGTTAAGAACAACATAGCAGACTATAAATGGATAAGAGAAGTTGAGTTCATCGACAGCATTCCGAGGATGCAGTCTGGAAAAATCCTGAGGAGAGTATTAATGGAAAAAGAGCGCAATAGGTTACTCAACTTTTGACATAAGTAAGAAACAGGCATTGTTGGTTGAGGGCATTGACTCAAAGATAAACAAAAATGAACACACAGATTAGCAGAGCTACCTCAGCTTCTCCCTCTCATAGATAGTTCTTCTCTTTTCGTCCATAATTAACACAAAACCATTCTCTATCAACATATCGACCAAAATTCTCTCGCGCGCGCTGATGCAGACATGATAATTCTTAGGACTTCAGAATAAATACTTGCGTCAAGAATCGTATATCTCATTTTAAGTTATATCGCGCGTTAATCTAGAAGTTTCTTCACAACAATACCTTGCCTGGCAAGCTTCTGTAGATACTTTCCTCTGACGTCTGACTCCAGAGATTCCGGCGCCAGTACACCTTTTGTTCTTATCTTGCCGCTGCCGAGAAATTCGGTAAGTAATGCTGCCGAGATTCCCGCCATATAGCTAACGTGGGTAGCTCCAGGATATTTCTGTTGGAGCTCAATTATGTTAGGATAGAAGTAGGCGTAAGACAACTTGACCCTTTTTCCAGCTTTCTCTCCTGTAACCTTCACGACTGATGCTCCCCGAGAACCATACACGTCGCCGGTCTTAATCATATGGACAAGCTTGTCGGATGCGATGGGCGGGGGAAGCACAGTGAGAACAACATCTAACGGCGCAATTTTTACGCCTTTTATCTCTATGAGTTCTCTGCTTAGAATTCCAAGCTCGTAAAGATTCTTTATTAGCAGACTTAGCCCGTATTTGAATTCTACAAGTCTAAGACCCTTATTGAGCAGTGATGATGCGCGCCCTAGCGTGTAAGGCTCCTCATGTTCGTGATAGGAAACCAATACATGCCCAACCGGGTCTGGAAACTCATAGATTTCTTGCCCGCTGAAAGGGGGCACTTTCGTGAATTGTCCATTCTTAAATATCGTTGGCTCCGCTATCATATCCATAATCATAGTTTTTGGAGACCAGGATAAGATATATTTCTTGGAATCGAGGGATGAAGCAACGAATATTCGAATATCTTCAACGTAATCCAATTCTTCAGCTGCGCTTGCTGCAATTATATTGGTAATGCCCGGGCTATTTCCCGTGGCTGTTATTGCCGTTAGCTGTGCGTCTGTCCATTTTTCACTTTGCCTCAGCATCTTGACAAAATTTTCATAGGGAGGCCCGAAAGCCATATCTTGATAGTTTGAACCTGCTTGCAGAGCTGCTTCTAACAAGTTTAAGTTGAAGGAAGGTTCCAGGGCATTGAAGAGGACGTCAGCTCCTTTGGATAGTTGAACTAGTTCGTGAATGTTGTACGCATCAACTTGATAAACTGAAATTTTGTCGCTATTTATCCTGCACGCTGTTTCTTTCGCCTTCTCAAAGGCTTTGTCGCACAATTTAATTTCACTGACGTACGACTGCGCTGCAAGGTAGCGTGCTACTACTGAGCCTACTGCGCCAGCACCGATAATGCATATTTTCAAATAATTCACCATCGGCTCCACAGATTGATTTCAAACTAAAACTGCGGTCGTGCGTTCTAATAAGTTTTCGGTTAATATCGCCAGTAAAATCTAGCTTACGCTTTCAACCTCAGTGTACCATTTTCTCTTGGTTCCCAATTTTGCCCGCATTTTCCAACCAATGGATTTTGGTTCTTTTTCAATGATGTTTAGAAGGGATCGAGTTTGCGATTCCACTTTTTCTAACTCGTTTAGCCTAAGTACCTTGTAATTCGGGACAACTTCGATCAGCTTATGGAGATTATTGGTTGCGGTGTAGTAAAAACCCCAATTCTTCGACAGGATTTCTGCAATATAGCTACCATTAATTGTTTCCTTATCTCCCCTGCCGATTTTGTGTTCTAAGAGTAACACGATCAAGTCTTTAATATCCTTCTCTGTTATCTGAACAATTTGTAACTTTTCTAATAGCAATTCGGCCAATCCTACTGTCGGATAGTCGATTTCCAATCGACCTTTGAAATCGATTGTGTGACACATTTCCAGTTTGTCAAAAAAGACATCAGCATGATAGCCTCTAGCTTTGTTTTCAAAGATGTATCTGTCTAGGACATTTCTTAGCATGACCATGCGACTGTCTGATTGGTATCCCAATTGCGCCATCAGTTTCATCACGTTTGTTGATTCTCTACCATAGGATGCGAAATCTAAATCAGTAAGCTCCCGTTTTAACGCCTTAAAAAGATATGAAGATTTACAGTGAAAACGAAATGCAGTTGCACCAAGCATTCGCAGTGTAACGTTATTCTTCTGAAAATAGTCTACTATTCTCACAGCTTCTTGAACAAGTTCTTCAGTCATTAGTGTCATATTTCCCTGTCTACAATAAAAAAGGGGGAGCTGTTTAGAAATCACTTTTGCCCAAGTTAAGTATAATTGACTTGTACTCGGTAAAGGCTTCGAGCGTGTGGCGACCGCCCATTCTTCCTATGCCGCTATTCTTCATGCCACCCCACGGATGAAGATATTCCCAACAGCAGACGGTGTCATTGATCACTACTTGACCTGTTCTTAGCCTTTCTGCGAAGTAAAAGGCCTTCTTTAAATTTTTCGTATGGATGGCTGAGTTTAATCCATACTGTGTGCCATTTGCAATTTCAATAGCCTCATCCATACTTGAAAATGTTATTATTGGAGCTACAGGGCCGAAGGTTTCAGTCGAGTTGAAGAGCATGTCTGTCGCAACTCCGTCGACAACGGTCGGTTCAAAGTATAGTCTTGTTGAGTACCCATCGGCTCTTTTTCCGCCGACGAGTACCTTAGCTCCCTTCTGTACTGCATCTCGAATGTGCTCTTCTACCTTCTGTACGCCTCTTTCGTTGTTCATTGGACCAATCATGGTGTCTTCTTTGAAGGGGTTGCCTAATTTCCATTTCTCAGCCTTTTCCATAACTTTCTGGACGAATTTATCATGAACTTTCTCGTGAACAAGAATTCTCTCGGTAGAAACACAGACTTGCCCAGCATTATAATAGCAACCGTACGCTGCATCTTCTGCAGCTTTCTCGAGATTTGCGTCATCCATGACAATTAGGGGACCAAGTCCTCCCAGTTCTAAAGTTACTCTCTTTAGGCTCGCGTTCTTTATGATGTCTTGTCCGGTTACGGTCTCTCCCACCATGCATATACCATCAACTTTAGGATGCGTGACCAGGGCTCGTCCGACGGTTGTTCCTGGACCTAGAACTAAGTTAATTACGCCCTTTGGCACGCCAGCTTTTTCCATGCATTGGACCATTCGGATGGCTCCGATGGGAGTATTTGATGCGGGCTTGATCACGACTGAATTGCCAGCCACTATGGCTTGTGGTGCGGCCTCCGTAGGGATCAACCATGGAAAGTTCCATGGGGTAACTACGCCTACAACGCCTAGGGGCTCCCTTATAGCAATTATTCTTGTGTCCGTCTTGAAGAGGCTTTGATAGACTGATGTTTCAATTTTCTTGGCGCATTCTGCAACCTCCATTATGTTGGGTTCAACTTCTTCCATCTCGCCTCGAGCCTCTTTTATCGGTTTCCCTTGCTCCAACGTAACTTCGTACGCATATTTTTCTAGGCCTGGTCTGATGGCTTCGGCTATTTTTTCCATTAATTTGTATCTCTTGTAAACTGGCATCGATGCGATTTCTGTTTTGGCCTCGTAGGCCGCATCTACTGCTTTTTTGACATCTTCAGGACCGCCTAGCGGGATTTCCGCTATTGCGTCGCCAGTGACAGGGCTTCTGATTTCAAACGTCTCGCCACTTTCAGATTCTACCCACTCGCCATTTATGTACATCTTAAACTTTTCTTTCTGAACCAAGACTACACACCTTCTAAAGCACAGTAGCAACTATCAATCACTCATTATATATTTTTTGTGACACAATGGCCATTTCTGCAATAGAGCTTTGGCTCAGCATCGCCTCTTTAAGCAGTGCTCCTTGAACGTTTACTAGAATCTATGTGATTTGAAACTCCACTTAGCACGCACTAATTTACCGAAAATGTTAAATAAAGTTGCAGAACAATAAAAGTTGCACGTCGTGTGCCACGTTCGTCTATAAGAAAAAGGAGAGACGGGCGAAATGGAAACGAAAGTTTTTGTGCGAACAGCTAGCGGATTAGTCAAGAAAGTCTCAGCGTGGGATTCAATGTTTTACGGCTTATACGCTATAAACCTTGGAGTTGGAGCCATGTTAACCTACGCATGGGCTCCTGCCGCAATTCCCGGATCTGACATGACTTTGGGAATCCTCGTTACCGGTTTATTATCATTGTTTTTAATGATGGTATTCACAATGCTTATGGCTTCCATGCCAAGGTCCGGTGGTGAATATGTCGCAATCAGCCGAATACTTAATCCAGTTTTAGGATTCGCTGCAAACTGGAACATGGCTATATGGTCGCTGTTTTGGATAGCAATGGACACGTGGATAGCGGTGCAATGGGTGATCGCACCGGCCTTGACCGGGCTAGGAATATCGCTAAACGTTCCAGCGCTCGTGAACATGGGCATAGCCATATACGACCCCGTCAACACCTTCATCCTCGGATCCATAATAATATTCGTCATATGGCTGATTATGTTGGCGCCACTGGACAGGTACATGCGGCTAACAGAAGTAATGTTTGTCTTTGCGATGATATCTACCGCGCTTATCATCGTGCTCTTCGCGCTAACGAGCAAAGAACAGTTTATTGGGCATCTCAACAATTTCATGTACCCAACCTACACTAGTTCGACGAATGCCTACGCCGACATAATAACGGAGTCGATTAATCAAGGCTTTGATCCATACATGCCGGTCAGTTGGCTTAGCACACTGGCTATTGTTGGGCCTGCCTTCCCACCTCTTGGCTACGCTATGTGGAATGTTTATCACGCCGGAGAGTTGAAGGAAGGAGGACGACTAAAAACTCAATTAATCGCTATAATAGGAGCACTGATAGTAGGAGTCGCACTAATGGCCGTTCAAGGATGGCTCTTTGTAGTCAGAGGCGGAGCAGACTTTGTGGGTGCCGTAGGGTATCTTTACTATATTCTGGGCCAGCAACCAATGCCAATTGCCCCCTACATGGGCTTCTTCCCGCTCATAATGACGACAAACATGCTAGTAATTATTTTAATCGCCATTGGGTTCATATGTTGGGGACTGCTGTGGCCCTTCATCTGCGTATTGCCACCAACAAGATGTCTCTTCGCTTGGTCGTTCGACGGGCTGATGCCATCAAAGGTGTCTGAAGTGCATCCTAAACTTAAGACCCCAGTGATTGCTAACACTATTTGCGCCTTCGCAGGATGGATATTCTTTGCACTGTACACCTTCACCACTTTCGGAACGTTCCTATGGGCTAGCATCTACGGTTCTCAATTCACCTTCATTCTCGTTGCCTTGACAGGTATAGTCTTTCCATTTAGAAGGAGATACATCTATGAGGCATCGCCTGCCAAAAAATCTATTGCGGGAATACCGATTATATCAATCTGCGGAGTTATAGGAATAGCATTCTCGCTCCTAGTAAGCTACTACTTCTTGGTCAATCCGCTCCTCTTCGCAAACTCTCCAGAAGCGATCACATTCACAACATGTGTAGCTATCAGCGGCTTCATAATATTCGCCATCGCGTACTACATAAGAAAGAGGCAGAAGATCGATTTAAGCTTGGTATACAAAGAAATACCTCCGGCTTAGAACGCTCCAATTTCTCTTTTTTTCTATTATATCCGCGAGCTATTGGCAAATACATTAACATCGGCAATATTTATTAGATAATAGGGATGTTATTAAATCGCGTGAGGGTAGCCTCAATGGAAACGAGAATATTCTTCTGTGCAGATGTCCACGGATCTGAAAGGGCTTTCAGAAAATTCCTCAATTCATGGAAGTTTTACAGCGCACAAATAATCATTCTAGCTGGCGATATTACAGGCAAAGTGGCGGTACCCCTCATCGAAAAATCCGATGGGACCTTTAGAACAAGCTACCTCGGCCGAGACTGCATTCTGAAAACGGAGAGAGAAGTGGAGGAAATGGAGGAAAAAATTCGTTTCACGGGTAACTATCCCTTCAGGACATCCGAGGAGAAGTTCAAAAAGCTATGCGCAGATACGGAAAAGCAGAAGGAGGTAGTTCATCGATTAATAGTTGAGAACGTTGACCGCTGGCTCGCGTTGGCAGAGGATTACCTCAAAGACAAGCAGGTGATATGTTACATAATGCCGGGGAACGATGACGTCGTCTCAGTAGACGAGGTCTTCAAAAAATACGGCAGGGTAATCAATCCGGAAGGGAGGGTTGTGGAACTTGACCAATACCATGAAATGGCAAGTACAGGGTATACCAACTTGACCCCTTGGAAGTGCCCTCGAGATATCACAGAGGAAGACCTTACGGACAAGCTTGAAGCTTTAATCTCAAAGGTGAAAGAAATCAAGAATGCGTGCTTTAACTTCCATGCGCCGCCGTATGGAAGCGGACTTGACATGGCGCCGGAACTTGATGAAAACTTGCGGCCAGTATCTGGAGGTGGAAAATACATATCTGTGGGAAGCAAAGCGGTTCTCAAAGCGATAGAAAAATACCAACCTTTGTTAAGCTTACACGGTCATATCCATGAGTCTAAGGGGAGCAAAAAAATCGGACGCACACTTTGCTTGAATCCGGGCAGCGAATATTCGGAAGGCATTTTAAGAGGTTTCATCATAGATTTAGACAGAGATAAAGTCAAGAGAACTCTGGCAATTTCAGGGTAGAACAAGCGCCAGCAAAATATCAGGTCAAGTCCCCCCGTTAAGCTCGATGGTTCTAGTCATAACGGTCTAGAAGACAACGGCGCAATTTCTGAAGACTCTCATCACGTAGCCGGGAAGACTGGCTTGTGTTGCCATGTGATCCATCTGAAGCGCTGATGGAAAAAAGGGAATTTTCAGATGCATCATCTTCATGAATTAGGATTTGTAGTACTCTTTGTCAAACTCCTTTATTATGCGTTCAAATATATCGAGACCAGCATCCATGAATTCTTCAGGTATCACTAACGGAGGAAAGATTCTAATAGCAGATACTCCTCCAGATACCATTAGAACTCCGTTCTGATACATTTTCAACAGAAATTTTTTGGCCACGTCTGGCAATGGTTCTTTAGTCTTGCGGCTTTTTACAAGTTCAACGGCGATTGCTAAGCCCTTACCTCTTACGTCGCCCATTATGTTATAATTTTCTTTCATTTCCTTTAATCGCTTAATTGTGTATTCACCGAGCTTCGCTGCTCTGTCCATCAGTTTTTCTTCAAAAATCACATCCAAAACTGCTTGGGCGGCGGCGCATGCTACAGGGTTTCCTCCGGTGGTCGTGCAGTGAGATCCAGCAGCCAAGTCCAACACGTCGCTTCTGGCTGCTGCAATGCTGAGTGGTTGGCCTCCACCAATACCTTTGCCCAGAGTTACAATATCAGGAACGACATTATCGTGTTCTATGGCTAGGAACTTGCCCGTGCGTCCCAGCCCTACCTGAATTTCATCGTCGATCATCAAGAGCCCGTATTTATCAGCGAGTTTCTTCAGTCTGGGCAAATATTCTGGTGGTGGCACCACAAATCCATTCTCTCCTTAGATAGCTTCAAAAAGGATGCCGGCAACCTCTTCTGTGGGTAGGAACTTCTCGAAAACCCGCTTGTCCACAAATTCTACGCACTACAGATCACAATCACGATATTTAAGTTTGAAGGGGCACCTATAGCAGTAGGCGTACGGAACAAGTGTCACACCCGGCATCAATGGGTTGAATTAACGTCTCTGTGTTGGTGATGACGATGAAAAGGCCATTGTGCCGAAAGTTCTGCCATGAAACGCACCTATAAATCCCAAGAAATTCTGCTTTCTAGTGTAGTGCCTCGCTATTTTCAGGGCAGCCTCATTGGCTTCTGTACCGCCACTTGCAAGGAAATATCTACATTTCATTGGCATAATCTTGTTCAATCTCTCTGCCAATTCGACTGGTTCCCTGTAGCGAAAATCAGTATACGAATAGTGTATGAAACTTTTGACTTTCTTGATTATCGCGTCAACGACCTTAGGGTGGCACTGTCCAATGTTCAGAACACCCAGACCAGAGTTCCAGTCAATGTACTCGTTTCCATCAACATCACGTACAATTAGCGCGCGCATGTCTGGTCATTAATTCTTTTTTTAGCTCTTTTCTTGAAATAGGCTTGTTTTTGGTTTAGTTAAGCTTTTAGGTTTGAGGGTGCCAAGGGATAGCTGAAATAAGCCAGAATGGAG
>Ga0129297_10000736_pt1 | contig 16202 bp, 16 predicted proteins | sample I18A1metaG_FD_94708 | JGI IMG/M metagenome (GOLD analysis project Ga0129297, IMG submission 94708) | Lake sediment bacterial and archeal communities from Gulf of Boni, Indonesia to study Microbial Dark Matter (Phase II) - ​I18A1 metaG | ecosystem: Environmental > Aquatic > Freshwater > Lake >... | reverse complement strand
GTGTAGCGACATGCGACAGGTCAGGAGCGACTTGACTTATGGGCGTCGGAATGGAAACGGTCAGAAGGGCTAGGGCATTTCCCAGTGCGCCCATGGAAGCTACGAAAGCAACTTGCCTGCCAACCGTGGCTGTAGGCATACCCATGGGGTATCCTAAGGCACTAGCTTGGTATCTTTGATAAGCCTTACGCGAAAAAGCGTATTTACTCGAAACTTGGTAAAGTTCTCTCGCCGCTAATTGCGCGCCTTGCTCATCGCAGGTCATGCGCAATAGATCATCTTGAGAACGAAGGTTAAGGCACGGACCAGTCAAGAAACGACTTTAGCAATGACTGGTTTACACAACCGTCGGTCTCGATGTCCTACCTAGTGCTCAAGGACCGTCGGGGCGGGCAACCCGTCCCAGTGAAGGTCTTCGAGGATCCCTCACCTGCCCAAGCGCTACTTCAGCCCATGCGTTGGAAGATCCTCCAAGAGCTCGCAACTGCCGACCAGTGCGCTAGGGAACTATCGAAGAAACTCGATGCAAGCCAGCAGGTCATCAGCTACCATCTAAAGGAACTGGAGAAGGCGGGGTTCATACGCCTCCAACGGAGTGAACGGCGGAGGGGCGCGATAGCGAAGTACTATCGGGCCGAGCACAGGGCCATTGCGGTAATCGCGTCGAGACCTGGAGAACTTGATACTTCGGCCGAAGAGGCCACCCTTTCTGAGGCCAGCACTAGATTACTGTCACCCTACGTGGCCAACGGCGTGTTTGATGGATATGTCGTTGTTGGAAGCCCGGACCAGCATGGCATCTTCAGAGAAAGAGACCTCGCAGGTTACCATGCATCCTACCTTGCTTTCTTCCTTGGGTCACTGCTACCGCTCGCGAGGACTAACATGATCAAGCTGGACACGGAACTGACCCAGCAGCAGATCCTGCGCAACCTAATCCTAGTCGGCAACCCCCGGGTAAACACTATCGTCATGATGATGAACGAGTACCTCCCGATCACGTACGAGCTCGCCGGCCCAGACGTAATAATGTCCACTATCTCAGAACGGACCTACGCGGAACCTCAGGACGGTGCTGTCCAAATGATCAGAAACCCAACAAACCCCGATTCAAGAGTCATCGTCCTTGCGGGAAACGAGACCGTAGGAACCCAAGCCTCGATCATGGCCTTCGTGAAATACACTGAAGACATCGCGTCAGGCAACGTATTCAACAAGGAGATAGTGGCGCGTGTGGTGTCAGGCGTAGACTCCAACCAAGACGGAACAATCGACGATGTCGAATTCCTAGAGTAGAGCCAAAGTCACGCTCTGTAGGATTTCCACGATCATACGCAAGTATTATTATTGATTAGTCGTGAACATATGGAATCTGAAGGTCGAGGTTCTTGGGCGAAGAAAGGTGGAACACTTGGATGGTGTTTGAGTGCTCAAACATCGACAACCACCCAGAAGACAGCCAGATGGGCGTCGCCATACTCACAAACGGATTCTACGGCCAACAAGTGGTCAATACCATGACTGAGAAGGTTTGCAGCGTGTGCGGGGAGCCGTTCCTTGAACCTGTCAATGAGACGGCGCTTACTCTCTACCTCCAACACGATGTAGAGCGGTTCAAACGACTTGGTTTCAACGTGTTGAAGGATGAGGAGATAATCTGGAAGTAGCCTCCCAGCCGGCAAGTCAGTCCTTAGGCTTTGTGTCCCCGATTCTGGTTCTGATCAGCCGCGTCACCAGTGCTGGGTCGGCTGAACCTCTGACTTCATTCATCACCAAACCCATGATCTTTCCGTAGGCGCCTTCTCCCTTTTGCTCGACCAGAGCGAAGTTTGCGGCAATGATTCGGTCTATGACTTTCACGAGCTCCGAGTCCGAAAGCATGCGCAACCCTAACTGCACGATCCCGTCTTCTGCTGTGCTGGTACTGTTCTTTGAGAGCCAGGCGAGGAGCTGAGGTGCGGCTTCCTTTGCTACGATTCCTCGGTTGATCGCAGCGAAAACAGATTCTAGGTGGTTAGTGGTCAGCGTGTGAACTGGCAAGCCTTCCCTGGCAAGGTTCTTCAAGTTCTCTGTCAGAACTGTCGCCACAAAGCTTGGTGCAACGCCCCCGCGTGAGCATACGCGCTCAAAAACATCAAGATACTCGGACTCGATCAACTGGTCCACGAGTTTTCTGTTCAATTGGTACCTCGACAGAAGTTCCTCCACTACCCGCTCGCGCGGAGGAGGCAATGATGCCCGGATTCGATCGATTTGTGCTGGTGAGACCTCTACCGGCGGTACATCGGTTTCAGGATACATCCTTGAGGCGCCCGGACGAGGGCGCATATACCGCGTCGTTCCATCTGCGGTCGCCATCCGGGTCTCCGTCGGAACACCCGTGAGCGCTTCACGCGCCCTCTCGACTACCGCGGTAAGCGCATCTCTTGCCTTGTCCTCGGAGTCGACGACGAAGGCTGCGGCATCGAGTTCGCCACAGCTGAGCAGTCGCTTCACCGAGGCAACCTCTTCTTCAGAAATGCCGTAGGCAGGAAGCTCGTCGGTGTGGAATATTCCCCCAACCCGTCCCCAGAAGCTAGCTCTGCTTGCCATCTCGGTTCCAAGACGAAGCGCCGGTGCTAGTTCTTTGGCTATCAGTCCGCCGAACCCACGCAGCTTCACGGCTAGGCCTATGCCTCCAGAACTCAGTCCGTCAACGATTAGTCTTGACTTCGTTTGAGCAAAGACTTTCGACACGTCCATGAAACTGAGCGTTAGATCAGCTTCCTTGACATGGCGGGATTTCAATTCATCCCGAATCCGGAGCAGTTCCAGCTGTCTTCCTACCTCGTAGCTCACAACTTTCGAGAGTAGGCCCAGTTCCTGAACGCCCTTTATCTCAATCAACGCCCCGTCCCGGATTGATACGTTAAGATCCTGCCTGACTGTCCCTAGTCCGCGCTTGACTCGGCCGGTGTCTCTGAGAATGTCGCCGATCGCCTTGGCGACTCTTTCTGTCTCCTCAGGAGACGTAATCACCGGTCCGGTCGAGACTTCGATGAGAGGGATGCATAGCCGATCTATTCGATAGTTCACCATTTGGCCGGATTCACTTGTCTTCCGCGCAGCATCCTCCTCAAGCGATATTTGCTGAATCGGAATCTTCTTTCCGTCGACGACCACCCATCCGTTGAGCGCAACCACGCAAGTCCTCTGGAACCCTGTTGTGTTCGATCCGTCGATGACGATCTTTCTCATGACGTGGATCTCGTCCACGGGTTCCGCGTTGGTCAAGATTGACGCCGCGAGCGCGATCTCAACCGCTTCCATGTTCAAATCCTTCGGGGGCTCTTCATCCATCTCAACTAGGCACGAGGTGGAATTATCAGCCTCGTAGATTATTGCTCGCCCCTTCTGGAACTCAAAGAGCGCCGCAGGGTCGACTTGTCCTAGTTCGCTTTGGGTGGGGCGCAGTCTTCTCATGAAACGAACGGAAGGTTCGGTTTCCGAAATCGTGGTAGGGCAGTCGCAGAACAGTTTTGTCTTCGTATCGAGCTGTCGATGAATCTCTATGCCCACTTTCAGGCCGATGGAGTTGTAGTCAGTAGGCTCTGTCATTTTCCGGGCCTTCTAGCCTTCTTGGGCTGATCTCCCCGGCCAAGTTCGTATGCATCATCTCCTCAATCTTTGCCCGATCATCTGTTTGGCCGAGTACCCACATTAGTTTCACGACGGCGGTTTCTGGTAGCATGTCTTCAAGCGGGTGGACGCCAATCTTCTGCAGATCGACGCCTGTCGAGTACACATTCATGTTCACTCTTCCCCAGAGGCATTGCGAAGTCATGCCGACGAACATCCCTTTCTGTACTGCCCGTTGGAGGCTGGGAAAGCACTCGGCACTCACATGGCCCAGTCCTGTACCCTCGAGGATGAAGCCTCGGTATCCTTGGTTCACGTACCAGTCTATTACGCTAGGGTTCATGCTGGGATAGAATTTGAGGAGGGCAGCCCGACTGTCGAAGTCTGGGTTGCAGACGAGCCTGGATGACATTCCTCGAGCCGAGTAGTCCTTCTGCAGAATTTCGATCCTCTTTGTTTCTATGTGGAAACGGGCGATCGGGTCTGTCCCTATGGATCTAAAGGCGTCGCGTCGGCTCGTGTGACATTTGCGAACTTTCGTTCCTTTGTGGACTAGCAGGTTTTCATCGGACAGCCATTCATGCATGGCCACAAAGACCCCGGCGAAGGGCGCTTTTGCCGCGACGCTTACCGCCCCGACGAGATTTGTTGCGGCGTCCGAGCTAGGTCTGTCGGACGACCTCTGGGCCGCAACGAAAACTATGGGGACCGGGCTTGCCTGAAGCGCGAAGCTGAGCGCAGCCGCGCAATAACCCAATGTGTCTGTGCCTTGGGCGATCACCACGCCCGAGACACCTGACTGTACCTCACTGGCGACCGATTCGGCTATTTCCCTCCAGTGCGTTGGGGTGAAATTTTCGCTGAAGAGACTGTAGAGGATCTTCGCTCTCACATCCGCCTCGGTTGCCAACTCAGGAACAAAACTGTAGAGATCCTCAGCCGTCAGGGCGGGTTCAACAGCGCCGGTCCGATAGTCGACTCTACTTGCAATAGTCCCCCCTGTACTGAATATCGTTACTTGCGGAAGGCCCTTCAGCGACGCGGGCTTTGGCGGCTTTGAGAGAGTCGGCTTTGCGCCTGCTCCGACAATCTCTATCCGAGAGTCTTCAGCTATCTTCACACCGATATTGTAGCCCGTGCTAAGTTTCAGGACCACTTGAGTATCTTCCCTACCTGCCGCTCGGGGCATCAACAGACCCTCGACTGATTCTCTGTCCCTCGTCAGCTTCACTTTGTCCCCGATGGAAGCGCCAGCTCTTCTAATCAGATCGAGAGCTTGTCCCTTGTATCCCGCGTAGTCTTGCATCTGCGGTTCACTCGGCACGAGTATTCTGATGACCCCAACAGTAAGATGAGAGTTAAAACCTGTGTGAACGATCAACGCCCTACAGTCGTTTGCTCATGTACGGGCCGTCATGCGTGTAGCCTGCGCGGGAGTAGTACTCTTTGGTGCCGAGAGCGCTGAGAACGAGAATCTTTTTGGCATCGTACTCCTCTCTTGATAACCTCTCAGCCTCTTTGAGGAGCGACATTCCGTAGCCCTTGTGCTGCCAAGAGTTGCGATCATGCTCTCCGACGGGAACCACGGGCCCATATACGTGAAGTTCTCTTACGATTGACGACGGTTCCAATCCTATCTCGATTCTGTGAGCTGATAGAGAAGGAATTCTGAGGCGGAGATAAGCTATCAGCGTATCAGTCGTCGGATCCTCTTTGGAGAGGAAGACTTCAGTGCCGCTGGAGGACTCATAGTATGTCCTGACGAGCCTCACTTCTTCCAGAGCTGGTCCTATTTTGTCTTTCATTTTCCGGTGGCCTACCTCCCTGCATCGAATGCATCTACACCGCCTCCCTCTCGCTGCGAGAGTCGCAAGCGCGCGTTCCCGTAGGTTTCCTTTCTTCGGTCCAGCAAGGATCAGCTTGGCGGGTATCTCGCGCTGGACTCTCATGATCCGCATCCAAGGGGGAATCACTTCCTTGACACGCGCAACCAGGACCGCGGCGGCTTCGGTGTCGAGCGGCGTGTAGGTGTGGTTCTTCCACCAGTCGAAGATCTCGGTCCCGCGGACGACGAGACACGGATAAATCTTCAACATATCGGGCCGCAACGCGGGGTTAGCAACCAGTCTCTTGAACCCCTCCACGTCTGCTTCCGGAGTTGAACCCGGCAGCCCGGGCATCATGTGTGCCACAACCTTCAATCCCGCGTCCTTGACAATCCGGAACGATTCGACCACGTCTCGTGTTGAATGCCCTCGTCTGATCAGTTGAAGGATGTCATCATCAAGCGTCTGGACTCCTATCTCCACGCGTGTCGCGCCATAGGAAAGCATCAGGTCCACATGTTTCTCTCGGGCCCAATCGGGTCGTGTCTCGAAGGTCAATCCAACATTCCTGATCTTACTTGACGCTGCTTTGGCTTTCGCCTCTTCCAGAGAGGAGCTATCGCTCCGGTTCAGAGCATCCATGCATCGCTTCATGAACTGTTCTTGGTATGCCAACGGGCGGGCGAGAAAGGTTCCGCCCTGCACGACGATCTCGACTTTGGAGACGCGATGACCTATTGCGTGTAGTTGTTCTAGTCTGATCGAGAGTTGAGCGTGCGGATCGAAATTGCTCTGTTTCGCCCGCATTGCAGCAGGTTCATATCCAGTGTAACTGGTCGGCGCATCCTCCTCCTGCGGGCAGTATGCGCACCTTCCATGAGGGCATCGCTGCGGAGAAGCCATTACACCAATCACGTTCACTCCGGAGATGCTCCTGACGCGCTTCACTTGGAGCCTCTCCAGAAGCGCTGGTCGTTCGCACGCTGAGGCTACCGCAAGTATTTCCGAGTTGCGAGGGATTGTGCTCATCCTGTGCTTCTTGGTAACAGCTAGTTTGATGTCCTCTGACGCCTCAGCCTTTCTGTGATCCAAGAGAAGCTTACAGGCTATCTCGCGACAAGCTCGCTCCTGTCGCTCCGACTCGTATCGGCTATCAACCATCTCCCGTAAGCTCCAAGTCAGTTTGTAGGCGATGTCTAACCGCGACCCGGCTGTTTAGCGTTACTGAACTCACACTTCACGATGGAGTCAGGAAATAGGTCACTGTGGAAGTTGTGACACCACAAGTTATTCGGCCGTACGAGACCAACCTAATGCTACTGGCGCGCTTGATCCACGCAAACGTAAAGAATGTTGCTTCCACGTAGTATGAGATTTCCGAAGTTTGCGGTAGGTGAATTACTCCTGTACTCGGTCGCTCCGTCCAAGATTATGTTCATGTGACTGTCGCAGTCGATCATCTTGCCGCGATACTCAATATCATTTTTCAGTCTGATGCATATGTCGGAATTTAGTTTCTTCACTAGGAGGTTCAGTGGCTTCCTTGACGGCTCCATACCTACCACGCGAGTATGATTCCAGACATCTTTCGGATTCTATAAAAGACTTGTGAGCCAGTACATATGGAGACTTTTCCAGATCGAAGTGCGCCGCTTAAGATGTTCAGAATCGTTCGGACCAATTAGCCGTGTCAGCCACAAGTCTCTCCAATGGCTCGCTTCACCGCCAACATAGCTTGATCCATCATCCTGTTGGTTAGTCTTCCTGTTTGCGTGTTCTGTCTGCTCGGATGATAAGACCCTACTAGAACCGGAAGACCAGCTGGAAAGATCTAGGTTTCGCCATGTCTGAGGGTCAAGGGCATGACGTAGGCGCCTCGTCTCCTAAGATGATCTAGATAGCCTTTGAATGCCACGTGACCAAGCGCTAGGACCACACGGACACGAGAAAGGAGGGTAAACTCTCTATCAAGATAACGACTACAGTTTGCCAACTCGCTTGTTAACGATTTGTTCCGTGGAGGCGCGCAGCGAACGACCGCAGTCATGAAAGCGCTCCTCATTCGAAGACCGTCACGCCTATGCTCAGACGTTGGCTGACTCGCAAATCCCGCCGCGTGTAGCGCGCGCATGAGGAAATCGGCGGATCCATCCCCCGTGAACATACGTCCGGTTCGGTTGCCACCGTGGGCTGCGGGCGCAAGCCCGACTATAACAAGCTCAGCATCAGTATCGCCGAAGCCCGGGAGAGGCGCTCCCCAGTATTTCCAATTCATGAACTGCTTCTTCTTCTCACGCGCCAGCTTCTGACGATACCTCACCAGTCTTGGACAGCAAGTACAGGAAACGATCTCCTTTCGAAGTTTTGCCCATGCGAGCGCATTGGACAAAGTCCCTCATTCCTTAAAGGGATGCAGCTTCAGGTAATGATGACACAGATCCGAGCCGAGTTCTGCTGCGAATAATGGCAATCAGTGGTATACAGGCGAAAGCGTTGATGAGACCAGCCAGATAGAATGGTGCAGCGTAGCCGATTTGCGCCCAGACGAACCCGCCGATCAACGGCCCGACCATCCCTATCATGCCGGTTATAGCGTCCAGCGAACCGATTATCGTGGCTTTCCCCGCCCGCGCGGTTGCGTACTCGATCATTATTGTGCGCCTGGCTGGCATATCTAAGGCGCCAACAATTCCAAAGAACAGCATGGTTGCGGTTCCAGTTTCGAGGTTCCAAGACCGCGCATAGATCACCCAGCTGAAACTTGAGAGAACGAAGTGAGATAGAAGCATCGGCCTAGCGCCGACGCGGTCTGTCAGATGGCCTGAGGGAATCTGCGCAATCGCTATGCCGGCGTTCCACACTCCGATAACTACGCCGACTTGCGATATATCGAGATTGATAGCTTTCTCCGCGAACACCGGTATGAAGGGGTTGATCATCGAGAAGCCTACAGCATGTATCACCAACGCCCCGGTTAGAAGCGCAAGTTCCCTATTCGATCGCAATATTGTCGTTGTGCCAGAGACTGAACAGCGCAGGCTTTCAGTCAGAGCAGAACGGTAGCCACCGCCTTTGCCTGCTAGAGTGTCTGGAACCGTGAGGTATCCGAAGAGTGCGGCGATCCCAGCAAGCGTTGCGCCGAGGATGAACATCCGTGGGAAACCTATGCCTTCCGCGATGGCACCTGCGGTGAACGATCCAAAAACGGCTGCTGAGAGCGTCGCAATCTGGTAGAGCGAGAACGCGAATCCCGAGCCTCGAACAGATACAACCTCAGATATCAGCGCGTTTCCCGATGGAATCAAGAGGCCCAGTCCCACTCCCTGCCCAATGACCGCGAGAAGAGCAGTCTCAGTTTGGTTGCTCACACTGAGCCAGATAGTGCTCAACGCGAGGAGTGATGATCCCGCGACAATCAGGGGGCGTCTACCCAACCTGTCAGAGAGCCGACCAGACGGTAGCAAGGTCAGGCTGAGTGATGCATTGTAGACCATCAGCGTCAGGCCGATGAGAAGGGAATTCATGCCGAGTCTGAGGAGATAGTTCGGGAACAGGCTGAGCCACAACGAATTCCCCAGGTAGACGACAAAGAATAGAGTGCAAACAAGCGCGACCGCTCGGGATTCCGAGGGTCGGCGTGTCAGTCTCTGTTGGGGTATACGCTGCTCCCTTCTTCCTCTTGTCTTTCTCTCAGGAGAGAAGAAGGGTGTCAATTAGACTTGCTGAGCAATCTACCGGAGTAAGACATACAAGAAATAACTATCAAGTACAAGGTCACCATTGCTCACCAAGGGAAGAATGGGTTGGTTTCGGCTCCGGTGCCTGTTGCAGATCGAGCCCGCCGAATCGAATATGCAATCAGAGATATCCTGGGAATCGCACAACAAGTCGAGAAATCAGGCAAGAAAGTAATCTACCTCAACATTGGCGACCCGGCCAGGTTTGATTTCCAAACTCCCTCTCATGTCAGAAAGGCTCTCGCCAAGGCGGCAGACGCTGGCTTCAACTACTACGCTTCCTCAGAAGGACTTCGAGCCCTCAGAGAAGCTGTTGTAGAGAAAGAGTGGAGAATCAACTCCGTGCGACTTTCGGGTGACGACGTGATAATAACGTCAGGAATCTCCGAAGGAATCCACTTCCTCATGGGGACTCTGGTTCAGGCCGGCGACGAGGTGCTAGTACCAGGCCCAACCTATCCCCCCTACACGTCCTTCGTCAAGTTCTTCGGCGGAACTCCCGTTGCCTACCGGACAATCGAAGAGCACGAGTGGCTCCCGGATCTAGATGATCTCAGCAAGAAGATCACGGACAAAACTCGCGCCCTTGTAATCGTAAATCCGAACAACCCCACAGGATCCCTGTACGACGAAAGGACACTGAGGGGGATGTTGGATATCGCCGCTGAACACGATCTCCTCGTCGCTTCAGACGAGATCTACGATAGACTCGTCTACGATTCAAAATTTACGAGCACAGCTGCCATCGCTAAAGATGTCGCGGTGGTCGGCTTGAACGGTTTCTCAAAGACGTATGTGATGACCGGGTGGCGGCTCGGCTACCTGTACTTTCACGATCCTGCAAACTTGCTCACAGAGCTAAAGGAGGCGATCGCCAAACAGAGCAGAATACGCCTGTCTGCGGTAACCCCTGTCCAGTATGCGGCAGTTAGAGCTCTCAAAGGATCGCAGAAACATATTGCAACGATGGTCCGGATTCTCAAAGAACGGAGAGACCATTTTCTCCGAAGAATTCGAGCGATTGAAGGAATTACTTGTACTACTCCGAAAGGCGCCTTCTATCTATTCCCTAAGGTGGCTTTGGGCCGACGATGGAACTCCGATAAGGACTTTGCCGTTGATCTCGTGAAGAGGACCGGCGTCCTAGTCGTCAACGGCTCTGGTTTCGACCAAGTGTATGGAGCAGGTCACTTCAGGACGGTTTTCTTGCCACCACTAGACGTGATAGACGAAGCAGCGGACAGAATTGAACAGTTCATGCGGTCATAGATAGTCGAGCAAGAGAAGACACAAGAGGGGGAGGAGGGGGACATATACAGGGTCTACTCGGCCCAACCTACGCTGACGCCGATCCCGTTTGTGAGTGAGAGGCGGTCGACTTGGATGTTGCCCGCTTGGCTTCAGTCATTGCACCTACCAGGCCCGCGAGTTTGATTATCAGGTAGAACAGTCCGATCGCAACTATCGCACCAAGTGAAATTCGCACCAGTCCAAACAAGGCAAGCGCCGGTCCCGGATGAAATACCAAACGATTCACCTCCGTTCGTTTCAGGTCGATCGAGGATTTGCGGAATAAAAGGAAAATGGATGAATGATCCTAACGCATCGTCCAAGACCTCTCAGGACGCTTCGATTCCTGTACGGCCATATTTCGAAGGCGAGTATCGGAATGATTGAAAGGGCGACCACGGCGAGAACGAGGTAGGTAACGTCTGGGCTTGTGATCTGAGCGATAAACCCGGAAGCGATTGGTCCAGCTGCGAACCCTATTCCGAAGATTGTTTCGCAGACGCCTATCGCAAATCCGAGGTTCGCGGATGGAGAATGTTTGGATATGTATCCCACCGTCTGAGGGTAGATTATGCCGCAGAACGCCCCCATTAGGCAAGAATCCGCCAATAGAGCAATGAAGCCTCTATTCAGCGGAATCACGAGAAGCACAATTGCCATGCCCAGGAAAGCGAACACGATGCTTTTCCTCTCGCCGATCCCTCCAAACCTACCTGACAACGAGAACATGGTTATTCTTGTGAAGGCGAACCCGGAGACAAGAATGCCGACCTCGAGCGGCGTCAGTCCCGACTGGATTGCATACCCCGGGAAAATTGAGACAACGAAGGAGAAGACGATCGCATATGGAATCTGGACCAAGAGCATGGGAAGCAACTCAGAAAGGAGGTGCCACGGCGGTTCTGGGGAAGCTTGCACCCTGAGACCCCCCTTCTTTGCCTCTCCCCGAATGGCGATGACCGAGACTGCGGCAGTGGTCAGGACGACAATTCCTGCGATGAGGAAAGCTATTTGGAAGCTGGCGACGTCTGCGATTAGGCCGCCGAACAAGGGGCCTATCAGAAAGCCGGAGCCCCACGCAACACCATAAATCCCGAGCGCGGAGGTGCGCTCATGCACTGCCGTAGCCTCTGAGACTAACGCTTCAGAGATCGGCCAGAACAGTGAGAAGCCGACCCCTAAGAGTACTTGAACGAGAACAATGCCGTCGACGGTGTAAGTGGCAAAGAGCAGTAGCGTTGCTGATCCAGCTATGAATATGCTCGAAAGGTAAAGCTCGCGCCTACCGAACCGGTCCCCGAGATATCCAACGATAGCCGGAAGAAATGTGTAGGGCAAGGAGCGGACGGTTCCAATGAGCCCCAAGTCCAAGTAGCCGGCACCGAGTTCCTCTGCGAAGGCTGGGATGAGATACACGTACGCGAGGCCGATGGATGCGAAGAATACTGAGAGATACATCCTCCTCAATTGAGGGGCGTGAGAGCTGGCCGTTTGCACCAGTTGAGCGCCAGCATTCAGCGGCCTAAGCTTGCGCGCGCTCGCATTTTGGACAGAAAACCGTGTCAGATTCTATAGCTGCCCCACAGAATTTGCATTTACGCGAGGCGAGAATCTGCGATTCGCGCTGCGATGGCGGAACGAAAGCGCCTGTCACTCTCTTTTCCCTTGACTGCGATCCGACCCATGTGATACAGAAGAGCAGCCCCGCGATTGCTAGGACCCCTCCCACGAGTTGGAAGAACGCTCCCATGAGTTCTGATGAGCCGATCCAAGGAACGAGTGTCATGCTCCACGCAAAGAGGGTCGGCGAGAGCTTCAATGTTAGGTAGAAACCGTACTGATAGACAAAGAACCCAACGATGATTCCGAACGCACCCGCAGCGAAGCGTAGTCTTCCCATAGCCGGTCCCCAGTCAAAGACCAGCAGCGTAGAACAGATCTATCACACTTAGGTCTTGCTACAATTGCACGCGTCAAACTCGGTCATAACTGTGCCTTTCCGCACTTCTCGCAGAAAGGCTTCCCGGGCGCGAGTTCAGCGCCACAGAACTTGCAACCGCCGACTGTTCTCGTTGTCATCCCAGCGACTTTTCTCGACTTCTCGTATCGTCTTCCGAAGTATACCGCGGTTTCGGTGAGCACGACCATCGGGAGGAAAAGCATGACGTCGGCGATTGGGCCGCCGTCAGGTGTGACAAAGGCCGTGAGTATGTACATAGCCGCATAAACGTACTTTCGGTTCTTACTAATCATCGACGTCTGCACGACGCCGAATCTGACGAGAAGTACAAAGAATACAGGCCATGTAAAGATCAGCCCGCTGAGTATAGTGGAGACGAAGACCATGTTGTAGAAATCCATGACCGAGACTACTTTTTCGACCCCGATGGCGGTAAAGAACGGGAAAAGCGCCCAGATCATGAATGGCGTGAGGATCTTGTAGCCAAAGGCAGCCCCTACGACGAATAACACCGTGAAAGACAAGACGAAAGGGTAGACGGCCCTCCGTTCGTGGGGGTACAGGGCCGGGTCAACAAACCGGTATATTTCGTAGGCAGTGACCGGAATCGTCACGGCAAATGCGAAGATGACTGAGGCTATGATATAGAGTTCTAGCGGGGCGGTCAGTTCGTAGCCGATAAGTCTTACGTCCGGGGGCAGCATTTGTGCCCTTATCTGACGAAGAATCAGCGCTACAATAGGATCGTAGAATTCGAGAGGCTTGCTGAGAAAGTTGAGGTCCGACGGGAGCACCATAAACAGAATTGTGCTGATGACAAGGATATACAGAATGACCTTGAGGCGCTTCGCCAGTTCGCTCACGTGATCCCAGAACGGCATTACTGAGGCGCTGGTATCCTCACGTTCTGGCGTGCGCCATCCCTCCCCTAGAGACGGCTCTCAATTCTTGGGGAGAGGGATAAAATCACCTATGGTGACGCGTCCGTTGAATCGCACTCCCCGGCAGAGAAGAGTTAAGCCGAGGTGCCCGAAGTTTTCGCTTTCGCCACAATCTCGTCTGAGATCTGTGCTCTGGTCTTTCCCTCGGTCGGGATGCCTAGTTTCTTAGCCGTTTCGAGCAGAGGATCTGTTTCCGCGGGTGGCGCTGACGGAGTCAGCGTAGGGTTAGATGCCTCTTTGTATGCCTTTTCAATCTCCTTTCGCGCTAATCCGATCGATCTAGCAAATTCCGGTAGTTTCGATGGACCCCACACGAACAGTACTACGATGATCGCGAGTACGATGAGCCACTCGTAGCCTACGATTGCCAATCTATTCGCCGGCCCGTTTTGGAGATAAATCGGACTTAAAGGGTTGTCGATTCGCTTGTCAAATCCTCCGGGACGGCATTAGCGAACTTAGGTCTGGACGATCAGCGAGGGGCGGCCAAGGGTATTCCATATGCGTGATCGTCGGTGACAACTGCTTATGCGGTAGGGGAAGGGGTTATAGGTGTCTCTAGGCTTACGTATGCCTACGCCGGGATAGACCGTGATGAGATCAGGTTATCTCACGTCCAAACAGCTCACATTCTGGAGCCTCCGCAGGCAGGGCCTGACGCAGGCCGAGGTCTCGCGAAAGGTCGGAGTCACGCCACAGACAACTAACAAGACGTTCAACGCAATAGACGCCAAGATGTATCGGGCGCTGACGGACGCAGCGCAACTACATAGACTCGACATCCGCGGGATCGACCTGAGAAAGGGATTCCTCCTAGGACATAGCCCAACATGGAAGACTGATGCCCTTGTTACATTCTCTGCAGCGAACGGCGTCCAGGTGTGGTACAAGGGTGAAGGAGACTGCTCTGATTGCACGAAACTGGAGAGCTGCCGGCAAGCGCTCATAAAGGAAAGCGAAGAGCGCGGAATCCCACTGCCTCGAGACAAGGCTAGGGTCAGTCCTTCTCAGCTGTCGGACAATCTGTTCAAGGCAATACTGGAGGAGTCGAAATGAAAGGGAGGCGTTTCCTATTGTGGCGATGGTGCCCTGATCCTGAACGCATGAAGGTCGCCAGAACTCGACCTGCAGATAGGTCGTTTGTGCCGCTTGCAGCGTCGGCTGCAGTACTCCTGCTTCTGGCGTTGCAAGGGATACAACCATGGGCACCGTCGGCGTCGGTCAATTCCGTGTCCCCAAACAGCTACAACCCATTTCCGCCTGTACAACCAGCACTTGAGGCACCCGCGCAAACGGTAACTGCGAGCCAAATCACGTCCGCGGTCTCGACTGAGCATTTGACAGTTCAGCTGACGTTCCCTGAATCCGCGGATCCAGGTCAGTCCGTCACCATCTCGGCAACCACGACCGCCAAATCCAACGGGAAAATGGTCAGTCTGACAATAGAGGTGTACTCCTACGCCGATAAACAACTGGCAAAAGTCGCCTCAGAAACAGTCGTGAGGGACAAGAAAGTCCGTTCAGGCGACACTTGGCAGACATCGCTTACGGCGGTCATACCAACGAATGCAGAGCGTGCCGCCATGGTTGGAACGGTGACCGAGGTGTGGGAAGAAACCAGCTACTACTCATCCAGCTACTACAGGCCGTGCTACTATTACTACCCATACTACCCATACTGCCACCCATACTACCCCTACAATCTATCCTACCCTTACGACTACTCAATGTATTACTACGTATACGAGCCATCATACACTGTGACACAGGGGTCATCCGCGCAGACTGTGCCGCTCACATATGTTTTGGCAACTACCCCAGAGTACGAGGAGCTACTGAAGAAGCACGAACAGCTGAGCCAAGAGTACGATCAGCTCGTTGCGAAGCACAATGAACTCTCTTCCAAGTATGACTCGCTGAGAGCAGACTACGATCAAACAGTCTCGAAGTACAACCAGCTTCAATCAGACTACAACTCGGCGACACTGGAGCTCGGGAACTACAAGCTATACACCTACGTTTTCATCGTCGTGGCGGTCGTACTTGGCATAGTGTCACTATTCCTAGTCCTTCAGAGACGCCAAGCAGCTGAACCTCCAAGGATGCGCGAGCAAGTATCTCGCCCTCCCGAGAAACGCAAGGAGTAACCACGGGCACACCGAACTCGCCCGTTGGCTGAAATGACCGCGATGTCTGAGAACCCGTAGGGCTTCGCCGTAGGACATGCGCGGTTTTGCGCCTATGCAAAGAACGCTAGTCCCGATACCGTTAGTCTAGACTCAGTGATGTGGCCATCATCCACAGCATTGAGGGACTCCATACAATGCGGGTGTGCAAAAGTGACGGCGGTATCTGAGAATGGATCAAAGACATCTGAGATCTTGGAAGCTACGAAGCTCTTCCTGAGGTATCGACGTTAACTCACCTCTGATCCGTTGCTCGCGTGATATCGGCGTCTGTTATCGTTTGCCACGGAATAGTATTGGAAGTGTGCGCCACGATTAAATACCGTCGGAGGTAGTCAGAAGCGATTTGCATTGGAACTCACGCTCGGCTACTATTCTGACATAACCCAGCGTACTCCCACCCAAGCGCTCGAATATTCCGTCATAGCAGAGAAGCAAGGCTTTGATTCGATTTGGACGGGGGATCATTTCCATCCTTGGGTGCACACCGGCGCCAAATGCGGCTTCGCATGGGTCTGGTTCGGAAGTCTAGGTGAACGAACGAACCGAGTCATGTTTGGCACCGGTCTCACTGCTCCAACAATCAGATATCATCCTGCGATTGTTGCGCAGGCATTCGCCACCCTCGGCGACATGTACCCTGG
>Ga0129297_10000735_pt1 | contig 16216 bp, 14 predicted proteins | sample I18A1metaG_FD_94708 | JGI IMG/M metagenome (GOLD analysis project Ga0129297, IMG submission 94708) | Lake sediment bacterial and archeal communities from Gulf of Boni, Indonesia to study Microbial Dark Matter (Phase II) - ​I18A1 metaG | ecosystem: Environmental > Aquatic > Freshwater > Lake >... | reverse complement strand
CTGAAACGGTCCGAATCGAAGACCAGTACAAGGGCATCAGAGAAATCTCCAAGCAACTCGACATAACAAACGCGAAGATTCTTTCTGCAATGTGGAAATACGGCCCAAGAAACCTCCTAGAGGTCTCCAGAAGAACTGGAATACCATTCACATCGGTCTATCATAGAGTTGCAAAGCTGGAAGCAAAATCTAGGCGAGTAGCTAGCCTAATGCCGACAATATCAAAACTGGGCATGATGAAGGTCGTGGTTCTTGCTGCCGCAAACCCTGGTTACGAAGAAAAAGTCACGGCTGCACTCGAGATTCCCAACTTCTGGTGGTCGCATACCCGAACTGAAGGATTGTTTACCCATTACTCGATCCACGCCGTCCCGGTCAAGTTCCTCAAAGACCTCAGGAAATACCTAAGACGAATTCAGGAACTGAAACTTGTTTCACGGCTTCGGGTAATAATGACAGGAGGCTATTTCCCCAACTTTCCGAACTTCGACTACTACAAGCCTTCCACAAGACAATGGACCTTCGAATGGAACAAATGGTTGACAACGCTCAAACGCAACTCTCCATCGAAAACCATCGAGGACCCGGAGAGTTATCCTGTACTCGTGGACAGGAAGGATCTTCTCATCATCAAAGAACTTGAGAAGAATGCACGACGAAGCTTCGCAGACCTAGCTCCCATTCTAGGCATATCTTTGCAGGGCGTCAAATACCACTTCGACCGAAAGCTATCTCGAAACGGCATAGTGCAACATTACGGGTTCGACATAGTCCCCTACCCCATGGAAGTCTCAGCCTACCATGAAGCCATGTTAGAGTTCCCGAACGCGAAGGCCATGAATAAATTCGTCTCGATAGTGAAAGAACTATTCTTCGTGCTTGGCATATCGAAAGTTCTTCGTCGAAATGCATTGCTTGTTAGAACATACATTCTGGAATCGCAGCTTCAGAACATGTTCGCATTCTTCTCAGAGATGGCCAAGGCCGGACTCCTAGAGTCATACTCTTCCATCAGACTGAACTTTGCAGACAGGCACATGCAAACAATATCTTACGAACTGTTCGATGAGAAGAAAGGCTGGACATTTGACGTTCAGAAGTGCCTTTCAGCATTATCGAAGCTACGGTAGCGACCCTGTCGGGATGAGTGGTCCCGCGGGCCGGAGTTTCATAGAGTTCTTCTTGGCTCTATTTTGAATTCGCCGAACCTATGATTTCGGTTCTCCAGCGACACTCCGGTTTCCGTTGTTAGCCTAGTATGCTGACGTGGCCGCGCCCTGGGCGCACACCTACAGCGTCTCCGTTCATCTCTGAGTTATGAGATGAACTCGGAAGCTCTACCAGGCTGAGCTACCGCGGGGCCGAATGAAACGCAGCTTCGGGTAGCCTATAAGCTTTAACCGAATCGAAACGGCCCTGGCTGATTCAGGAATGATAGCGCTGTGTTAAATCTGGGAATTTGTCTGATGCGCACCAAGCGATGACGAATGGCCTACAGATCCACATTCCGGATCCGCTGGGTCGACACGGACGTTGCGGGAGTAATGCACTACAGCAATTATTTCCGATACTTCGAGGCATGCGAACAGGACTTCTACCACTCCCATGGGAAGACCTTAGACCAGTTGCGCAAGAAATACGGAATCCTGTTGCCCAGGGTGGAGGCCCACTGCAAATACAGAACGGCGTGCCGCTACGACGACCTGGTTGAAGTTGAGCTGACTGTTCGTGAGGTCGCCGAGAAGACCATCACCTACGATTTTCGTATGGTCCGTAAACAGGACGGGAAAGTGGCAGCGGAAGGTTATCTGAAATGCATTGCGGTGAACTCAGATTGGAAGGCAGTCCCAATTCCCGTGGAAGTTGCGAACGTGATTCGTGAAAGTGGAGTATAGGCGAAGCGTTTTTCCCCGCAGCAATTGTTCCGTTGTGCTTCTTCCACAATAGCGGTTTGGTGCTAGCTGAAAATGCAGGCCTTGGGCTCGAAGCCTGGAGAAGCCAGGAGCGTAGTCCTGGGTGTCAGTCCGCTTGCCGTAGGCTTGGGATTCTTTCAAGTGGCTATTGCGGTCTACCTTCCACTCGAGGGTATGTCGGTTACAGAGCTAGGAGCCATCTTTACCACCTTTGGACTTGCCACCGTAGCCTTCAGCATTCCCTTCGCAATAATCTCGGACCGATACGGCCGCAAGAAGCTGATGCTCGCCGGCTCAATCCTAGCGTCGTTTGTGACAATGGCTCCAGGTTTGACCTCAAGCTTCCTGCTCCTCGAGGCGGTCGGCGTTGTTGGCGGAATGGGGGAGGCAATGTTTCTATCGACATGGAATGCCTATCTAGCTGATGCAACGCCGGAGGGTGAGAGACCGGCGATTTTCAGTCTTTCGTTTATGACGTTCACGATTGCATCGGGTGCGGGCAGTTTTCTCCCCGTTCTGTTCCCGTTCCTACCAGTAGACCTACTTAGTGCTCACAGAATAATGTTCGTCGTTCTGGGCATCATCTCGTTCGCAACTGTCCTGTCAGTCCAACGTTGGGCACGGGACCGCAAACCAGCAAAATCCAAACGCGGTATTTTGCCCCGCAAATCAATCAAGATTATTGCGAAATTCTCAGCGGCAAACCTGATGATCGGCCTAGGAGCCGGCCTGATCATCCCGCTGATTCCCACATGGTTTTATCTCCGATTCAACGAGACCGATGTTTTCTCCGGTCCGTTGATTGCTGTCTCGAACATTGCGATGGGCCTGGCAGCGGTTGCTTCCCCCGCGATTGCAAGACGCAGAGGGCTGGTCGGGGGAATTGTCATAACCCAGCTTCTGTCAACGATATTTCTTCTAGCTGTTCCCTTCAGCCCGACCGCTCCCATAGCGGGGGTGGTCTACGTGATTCGTGCAATGCTGATGAACATGTCGAGCCCGTTAGGCGACACCTTCTTGATGAATCTCATAGCTGAGGATGAACGGGCCACGGCGTCTTCGTTCAACGTGGTTATCTGGCGACTCCCCAATGCCGCTAGCACAGTTGTCGGAGGGGCCCTGCTGAACAGCGGCAACCTTAGCCTGCCATTCTACCTCTGCACAGCGCTCTACGTAGCGTCCATTTCACTCTTCTACGCAATGTTTCGAGGAACAGACCGCCAGCAGCAGGCCAATTCTGTTTCTAGTCCCTAGACCTTCCGCAGTTCTTGCAGAAAACCTCGGCGGCTGTGTTTTCTGCTCCACAGAATTCGCATTTCCAGCCCATTGCTTCTCTTTTTTCAGGTTCAGGCTTGGGTTTCTTCTTTCCAGTCTTGATCCCTAGGATGATCAGCAGCGCGGCTAGCAAGAGAGCCTCAGGACCTGCATATGTGATTGCGGGAGCCAGCACCACTGTCTGCTCGATGGAACTGAGACTGAAGATGACCACTCGCCGGCTGGTATCATGGTTGTCGAAGACGAAATAGTAGCTGCCTTCGGAGGTCGATGTGAAATTGAAGTTGTAGGATGAGGTTAGCGGCATGGCGAGTATTATTGTGGTCAGGCGCCCAGCCCGCCAATTCGAGAAATTGCCCTCATCCATGACGTAGAACGCGATCTCTCGCCCATCCGCTACCTGGAGCGAACCAGCAGCATGAACATGGCTCTGGAGGTCAACTCTCAGAAAAGAGTAGTTGCCCGGCGGCACAGGCAACAAGGTGGATGCTATTATGGTTCTCTGGATTGGGACGCGGGTGGCCAAGCCAACGCTCTCGGCAAAGGGACCCAGAACAGTCGGGCCTTGGTCAAGAATGAAGAGCCCTACGAGAACCAGCAGTAGGCCGATAGTGAGTACCGTTCTGCGCGTCTTTCCAAACCTCCAAATGCATCTTATCCCGACTTGGTAAGTCGCATCTGCGCACGAGCTGAATGTGCGAGGACAACGCACGCGTAGTTAAGCTGTTCCCATTGCAGCTGCTTCTTCCAAACCCAGCTTTTTGACCAAGATCCTCCGCGTCTTGAATTTCCGAATCTCCACTGTCACAGTCATGGGAAGTAGTCGATGAAATTGATGTAGGTTGGGACCTTGAAGCGAGCTATCTTTTCCCCTGCACTATTGCTTCTGTCCCTCTGTTGCCGTGGCCGCGCGGGGTTTGAGTTTGACCGTGAGCGTGAGGTCTACTTGAGAGCCCCGTAAGTAACCTGGAGAGGCTAGTTTTCGTACTGTTCTTCTGACCGAGTCGTCGATTCTGCCTAACCGAAGAACTCAGCTGGGGTCACGCAGACCTCGTATGTCTTCGGCGCAAAGGGCAGCTTGGCTTTGGTAATCTCATCGTACCATACTCTGCCAGCCAAGTTGAGTGCTTCGTACTTGTCGACATGTAGTATATACAGCATTGAGGCGTCTTGTGGCAGGTACGGGCCGTCCAGCTTGCCCCCGATTTGCTTCTGGATTTTTGTTTGAATCGCGTCCAGTTTCTTGAGATCTTCCTTGAAGTTGGCACCCTCGTAGTCGATTTTCACAATTATTATCACGTCAGCCACTTCCGAATTTCAGGATTATGCCACATGATATCTAATTATGCCTTACCCTTATTCGGTGTGCCTAAGTTCAGATTGCGAATTGTGAGCAGGAGATCCTATTGCATGTGGTAATCGTCGGGGCAGGAGTGACAGGAATGTTCACCACCTACTACCTTCTCAAAGATGGGCATGCCGTGACATTGATCGACAGGGCGGCTCTCGCACAGACATCAATCTTCAACGCAGGTTTCATTACGCCTTCCTTCGCGGCAGCTCCAACCATAGGAATGTCAACCATCCTGTTGGCATGCTTAGGCCGACGCGGGCCCGTGTACATTTCTCCGCTGGAGGTTCTTAGGAACATAAGGTGGTTTAGGATCGCCTCGAAAAAAGGCCTTAGGGGATATGAAGACGTTGTTATGTCATTGGGCAGGGAGAGTCTAGCCCTCTACGAAGATTTCTTCAAATCCGAATCGGTTGAAACTGAGCTAGTTCGCGGAGTCATGGGCATCCATCTCAGTGAAGACGACGCAAGGAAAGCTGCCGCGATTTCGAACGGCCGTTTCGTTGACAAAGCCGAAGCCCATCAAATGGGTTTCAAGAATGTTGGTGGAGGAGTTTTCTTTGCAGATGAGCTTTGCGTGAACCCTGCGAAATTGTTCAGTGAATTGAGAAGGAAACTAACAGAATTGGGCGCGGAGATCATCATTGGAAAGGAAGCTGAGCTAGAGCTAAACCAAGACCGAATAGTCTCGATTCGAACGGATCGGCAAAAGATTGCTGGCGACTGCTATGTGGTTACAGCCGGGTCTTGGAGCAGAGAAATCTGCAAGCATACCGGCTACGATCCTCAAATACTTCCAGGAAGAGGACTAACGATCTCGTTCGAAACCGGTGGCGAAAGAATTGTTGATGTTCCCGCTATACTCGAGGACTACGGTATTGCAGTGACACAGAATTGTGAGACTACGCTTCGGCTTACCGGATTCTTTGAGATGGTTAATTTCAAGGGCCATTTTGGAAGTTCACGCAAGAGATGGCTCCTAGACGTCGCGAAAAACCATCTGGTAGGATATGACAAGTTGAGATACGCTAACGAAGGGGTTGGCTATAGGCCGTGCACTCCTGACCAGATGCCTGTCATTGGAATGGTTCCGAATTTCAGGAACCTGTACATCGCTTCAGGCCACTGTCGACTAGGCCTGACTCTAGCACCTGCCAGTGGCCGCATAATCAGAGGAATGATCACCGGAACTGCAGTTGCGGGAAAACTGTGGAACTACTTTGATCCTGCAAGGTTCGTGCCCTGATAGGGACCGGGGGTTGCAGAGGTTTCTGAGTGTCGCACTTTCAGCCTTGTAGAAGTTTCTTGATGCCCTCCACAGAGTTGAGATAGTAAGCCCATTTGAAGCCCCAGGGGCCAACGACAACTCCGCCAATGAGTACCGCGATCAGTATTGTCATCATCGCGTAGTCTTCTTTGGTATACCTGAGTTCCCGCATGTACGTTCGTCCGCTCACATTGTGACTGAAACCTCTGGATTCGATAGCTACCGCGATGTCACCTGTCCTTCTGATCGAGTTGAAGATCGCTGGGATGAACATTTGACGCAACAATGCGTTGAACCTCTTCACGGGATTGCGGTACGCATATCTCCAACCCCTTGCCTCTTGGGCCTCTTTGATCTTCGTGTTCTCATCTATCAGGACGGGAACGTACGCGAAGCCTATGCTTAAAGCCATCCCGAATTCTGGAGGGAGTCTCAACTTTACCAATGCTATGATGAGGTCGCGTATCGGGGTGATCATCAGAATGGTTCTTACAACGAGAAGAATTACCAGAAAGCGAAGCACGGCGCCCAAGGTCCAGATTGTTCCCTCTAACGTAATCGGTAGCAGGTTTGGGATTACGTAGAAGAATACGTAGGGTTTTGTAAACTCTGTTGCTGTGGGAGGAAACAGCAAATTGAACAAGGCATACATAGCAGCCACAGGCGTAATTCCCTTCAGGAACTCAGCCACCTTCTTCATCGGGATCTTTGACAGACGGATTACCAGTAACAATGAAAGAAAGAGTGCGAAAGTGTAGACCGGGTCTGTCCCTAGAGAAACAGCCAGCGTAATAACAACCAGCCAATAGAGGAACTTTGTCCGCGGATCCAGCCTATGGAAGAGCGTCTTTCCTGGAATATACTCAAAAGCCATCTTCTTCACGACGCAGTGTTCTGTTCAATTAGCTCGGCTGCCTCATCGACCGTCAGCAAGTCCTCTGGCATCCCGTACTCCATGAGCGCTTGGCCCAAACGAGTAATTTGGGGAGGCTTAAGATACGTGGTCTCCAACAGCTGAGTCTTAGAGAAGACTTCGCGGGTGGGCCCGTCCGCGAGAACTTGGCCCTCCTTCAACACTATGACCCGTCTTGCATACTCGGCGGCTATGTTCATGTCGTGGGTTATGACGATTATCGTTTTCCCATTTTCGTTCAGTTGCTTGTAGAATTCCATCATTTCCTTGCCCATGCGGTAATCCTGCCCCGTCGTAGGCTCGTCAACTACGAGGACATCGGGGCGCATAGTCAGAAGCGATGCTACTGCGATTCTTTGCCTCTCCCCCTTGCTGACGGAGAACGGGCTAACGTCCAGTATTTCTTGGAGACCTACAGCCGCAGCCACTTCGCCAACACGTTTTCCAATTTCATCCTCCGGAACTTTGAGGTTCCGCGGTCCGAACTCAAGTTCCTTCCTTATGGTCTCACAGCAAATCTGATGATCAGGGTTTTGGAAACAGTATCCGACTCTCTGAGAAAGATCAGCCACTGCTGCGGTTCGTGTGTCGATCCCGAATACGAGAACTGTTCCTTTCGTCGGCTTGAGCAGGCCGTTGAAATGCTTAACGAGAGTGGTTTTTCCTGAACCATTTTGACCAATCATGGCAACAAAGTCGCCCTGATGTATCTCGAGGTTGACGCCCTTGACCGCGACGGTTCCCGCAGGGTAAACGTGCCAGAGATCGTTTACCTCGATTATAGTCTGCTTCTCAGGTGCGGGTCGAGCACGAATTCCGACTATCTGTTTGACCCGTACCGAAGGAAGAACTGCCTTTCCAAAAATCTCCACAGCCTCATCCAGCGTCATTGGAACAGGCAGGTTAGGTTTCTTGACCCTCAGCTTTGACGCCAGCAGTGCTACTTGAGGCGGTTTCAGCCCTATCTTTTCCATCAGGGTAATGTTGTCAAGAAGATCCCTCGGCTTTCCTTCTAAGACAATCTGGCCCCTATCAAGAACGATCAGACGGTCGACAAGGTGGATCAGCTCTTCCATCTTATGTTCGACGATAATCATGGTTCTTCTTTGCTGCTCGGCGAGATCGGCCATCAAATTCAGGACCATCATGCTCCCAATCGGATCCAGGTTTGACGTTGGTTCGTCAAGGACGTAGATACCTGGGTTCATTGCCACGATTGCCGCCAGTGCGCAGGCCTGCTGCTCGCCTCCGGAGAGGGAATGGGGACCTCTTTCCTCGTAACCACTCAGCCTCATTAGTTCGAGGGCCTTCGCGGCTCTCGTTCGAATCTCTTCAGGAGGAATACCATAATTCTCGGGGCCAAAGGCCACCTCGTCTATGACCGTTGGGTTCACCAACTGGCTAGATGGATCTTGAAACAGTAGCCCAACGACGTGCGATAGCGCGCTGATCGTAGATTCACGAGTGTTCGTGCCATTGATGATCACATTTCCGTCGAGTTTTCCTCTGAAGTAGTGAGGTATGAGTCCGTTTAGGCACCTGCATAGAGTTGTTTTCCCAGCCCCAGATGGGCCAGTTATCATAAGCGTCTCGCCCTGTTCGACCTTCAGATTCACTGCGTTAAGCGCCGGCCTAGTACCACCGCTGTAAGCATAGGACAAATTCTCTAGGACTACAGCGTAGCTCACGGTCTGTTCGAACCTCCTGCTTCAACTAGCACGGTCGCATGATTCGCAGAAGGCATTGAGATCAGAGTTCTAAACCGGCGGCCCTTCACGGCTTCTCTTTAGCTCTTTGATGAAACTGGCGAATCTCTCTATCACTGCGTCGAGCAGTTCTTGACCTTTATCTCTTGATGCCTTGGTAGGGTCTCCCACAGCCCCCGTCTGCGTAATAACTCTCATGTCGAGCAGCGGTTCGTAGACTTTCGGCCCAACCGCCATGAAGTCATGCGCCACAAAGCTCGAAACCTGTTGTGGGACGGAAGGCTTGGCCTTTGCGGAGTCGACTCGTTGATCAAGCGCCAGAACCATGGAAGTCTCGGTCTCGCAGGCATGAAAGAAAGGCGGGGTGAAAAGCTTCGCGATTACGTCCGGTACCAAGTCCCACCATTCTACCAAGAACACTTTTGCATTTATTTCACTGGCAATCTGACCTGTGGCTAGGTGAAGAGCGCTTGTGTTTCCGCCGTGCCCGTTGACTATGACTATGTTTCTGAACCCATGAGCTGCAAGACTTCGACACACATCCTTCACGGCTTCGATGAAAGTGTCTACTCGGAATGAAATAGTACCAGGGAAGCCCATGTGGTGAGAGGAAAGCCCGAAGGGAAGCGGGGGCGCCACAAGAACCGCGGTCTCCGGCGCGAGCTTCTCAGCCACTCGCTTCGAGATCTCAAAGGATGTGAAAATGTCGTTGTTCAGAGGAAGATGCGTCGAATGCTGTTCAGTTGAGCCGACTGGGAAAAGGACAATGTCGCTTCGCTTCAGCGCATCCTGAACATCCTGCCAAGTCATATCAGACATCAGGAAATTAGAAGGCATTCAGCACACCAGTTCAGCCGATGTCCGAAGCTTAGATATAAAGCCGAACAACCGTGAAAGACTTCTCTTCGTGGATCGGCGTTCCATCTTGTACAGAGATGTGGGTGAACACTAGACTGACACGAGACAAAGAAAAAAGGGGGATGTGATGTTGGCAGTTATCGATCTACCTTTTGACCCTCGTCCGTCGTTCGACATAGATTGCGATGGCCACTCCCACGACTAGCACTATGGCCATAAGCAAGTACTGGACCGGTTCAGGTAAGAGCTGGCCTACTCTCGTCTTCGGAATGAACCCGAAGGGATTCCATTCGACGCCCACCGAGTACGAGCGGCGAACCACCAAGACAAAGGCGACAACGATCATGACCGCAAGATATGCGTAATGTTTGTTCGACATGGAAACCACATACCACTCTCAGTCGATTGTTTCGCCGCCACGCCAGAGCCATCGGGGTTTCATGAAGTCGGGGAACAACCTTATGCAGATTATCAGCGGAATTACTTCCTGAGCTACGTAGATGAAGTACGTACCGCTCGCAAAGTTCGCTATATACTCAGGCCAGAATGGGGTTATCTGAAGTCCATACGCCATCGCAGCAATATACAGAGTTGAGCCGACGAACTCAGCGACGACCATGACCACTGTCAGCAGCAGGTAACCTTTCCATCCTCTGTTGTTCCAAATCGTCTTGGTGAACACGCACAGTATGAGACCGACGAGCGGATAGTACCAAGGATCGAGCATAGGAAGGGCAGACGGCAGTCCCATGAGGAAACCTGAGGCGATTGCAACGTACGGTCCGCCCGCGAACGCTAAGATCGCTATTAGTGTCTCCCTCACATCAAGCACGAATGGGGGGTACAACGGGATAACGAGGCCCAGTGCACGCCAAGCGAAGCCAAGTCCGCCTAGGGCCGCAACCATGCCAACCTGTCTAGCCGTGAGGAACGGTTTTCTAGTGACTGTTGCAGGCGCTGTCATTTTCTTCACACAGCGGGAGATTAAGAATGCAACAACACACTTAGTTCTTGCCATAACATACGGTATACAGCGCCACAGTGGATTCTTCTTATTCGAGATCGTGACATGCCACCCGAGTGGGCCAAAGTAGGCTTTCATCAGCAAGCCACGGCCTACTGCATCTGTACTAGAACTTGGCGGGCCCGCGGGGATTTGAACCCCGGACCTCTGCGCCAGCGTCGTAAGGCTGGTTCTACAGCTTTGTCCGGAGCCCTTAGGAGGTTCGGCAGTGAATTCTGCCGCTCTATCCAACCTGAGCTACGGGCCCACCTCGAACCTCGCTTGCCAAACTAAAAGCATTGAGCCTCAGCAAACTCAGCGTCTTCAAGTCTGCTCGGACTATCCGTTGCGCTGCGCAATTATGGCTTGAATGTTTCTTACAGACAACGGGTGTGGGAGATGGAGCGTCTTGCTATCCTACGAGCATCGCCGGTGGGGACATAACAAATCGGTCCCCACCAGTGGTGCCAGGCGAGAAGAGCGAACTACACGGCTGGGGCGGACTGAGTGAACCAAGCATGGTTAGGGCCAGACAATCTCAGGACTCACAGATATCCAGGCTGCGAGAGCGAAAACATCTAGCCAAGAGGCCGCGATTGCGGAAGAGAACCGTTCCAAGAAACTTAAAACACTGAGCGAGATGACCTTGATTCCTTGCGGGGATTCCCGAGGCCTCATCTGCAGAAGATGATAGGCGGGAATCAGGTCAAAGGGGCAGGGCCGCCTTACGGTGGTGCCACACTTAAGATCGACAAGCGTACTTGGGCTGGAGGAGTAATCCTGTGGCGCAGGCCTTCGTGGGTTCGAATCCCACTCCCCGCACCAAACCCTGACCCGGCTCAAATCGAAAGCTGGTTATGATGTGATCGCCGCTCCCAGAGCACCAGTAGATATCCGAACATCAGTCCCTGCGAGGTTATCTCTGGAAGCGTGGCCAAAGTGAAGAATACGGGAGTAGTCGTGTAGACGATATGTTCGATCGTGCCACCACTACCGGCTATCGTGCCGATCAAGAGATAGAGAGAGGAAACGGACAGCCAGCCCCAACGTTTCATTTCAAGAATTCTCCCGAGAAAAGGGTACAGGGCTACCGCCAGAATGAGACCTCGCAGAATCTGGGACGGAAGTACCCATGCGCTGAACTCGCTCGGAGGTTTCAAGTACGTCTGCATTGCCGGTCCACCATACACTCCGCCCCATTGGATGAAGTATGCCGCCATGCCTGCGATCACGTAGGTGGCGACGTGAACGACGATCGTTCTTGAAGTGAAGAATGCAAACGGCTTCCATATCAACTTAGATTCAGCTCACTGATTCCGAAATTACGCGCTTCACTACTTATTGACATCGTATGGGTTTCTCATTTGCGAGCCCCTTATGTTACGCAGATGCACAAACCCTGGGTTCAAATTCGAACGCCCCACCCTGACCCTCAGGGAATTGAAGAAGCATATGGACGAATCATCCTGAGGGCTTAAAGAGCGCTGCGTCGCGGTATCCTTCTGGAAGTGATGGTTCGTGGCGGGTCTAAGGTCCACAGTTGATGGGATAATGGACTGGTTAGCTGCTAACGCGAGATCCTTCAGCTATCTTCTTCCCGACACATTAGAACTGGCTCTTTACTTTAGCCTCACAGCATACTTCGCAGCACAGCTTGCAGTGCAACAGGCATAATCGATCGTCGGTCACATGCGCTTGGGTGTCGGCAACGACAAGTTGCGTTCATTTCTTCTCTATCAAGCCTCGCCCAGATAGCCTACTGAGTGATTCCTTCAGTTCGCTTTCTGTGAGGCCCAGGTCATGTGCCGCTGCGCTGATGGATATCTCACCTTGATGGTCTTCTAGATACTTCATCACAGCCCTGTCTGAAGGCTGAAGATCGAGATCTACGGGCGGACCGACCAGGGGCTCAGGCTGGGTCACCTCTTTGGGACCGCGCGGCTTTCGCAATAGAAAGACAACCACTCCAAGAAGCACAAGGGTGAATGTGGAGAGAGATCCAAGGATCATGAGTGTCGTGTCCAGTGAAGCTGGAGGAGTGATGGTTGGGTGGGACGTTGAGGTTTCTGTGTCCGTCATGATGGTTGTGCTAGTTGTCGTGGCGCTTGATGTGGGATTACTTGTATTTGTTGTCGTCGAGAGTTGGGTGGTTGTTGTTTCATGGCTTGTTGAGATGCTTTCGCTGGAGGTTGAGGCCGTTGTTATTGGTATCTGGGGCTGATAGATGAATGTGTAGTTGCCCGCGGCTGAAATCGCCCACATGTTGTTTTCTGTGTAGTAAAGAGTTCCGTCGGGGGCTTGCACGTATTTGTCCACGAAGATTGTGTGAGCAGTGTTGACCTTGAATGTGAAAGTTTTCACAGCCGAAGCTTTCATGGTTCCTGCATCTTGCCCGTCTACCTTCAGTGCCACGCCTAGATCCGGCGGCAATCCTGAAAGGGATATGGCGACACTGTAGGTCGGTTCAGATACATCGAAGTAGGCCACGGCCGTTTGGAAGCCTGAACAAAGATCGTTCACCTGGAAGGTAGCTGACCAGCTTCCGAGTTGGCTGGCTGGCAGCGTCTTGACAATTTCATATGACTGACTGGAGAAACGGAACGAAAACATCGACGAGAAACCAGTCGGAGGCGACACCGTCAACAAACCCTCAGCCGGCCTATTCACAAGCATATGAATGGAAACCTGTTCACCCAACTGGTACGCGGGCTTGTCTGTGAAAACTTTCACCTGCAGCGATGGACCTGCAGTGGCTACTGCCAATGAAGCGGACGCCGCTCCTGTATCCCCTGCCGTGGAAGCGGTCACTGTAAGGGAATACGAGGCCGGGCAGTAGAGGGGCGAGCTGGCAGCGTCTATTGTGAGCGTGCTACTTGCCTCACCGGTCGCCGATGTCGTCACAGGATTGGGGGAGAATGAGAAGCCTGCGCCCACAGGGAGGCCAGATAGACTGAGCGTGTACGCAGCATTGGGGACGGCGTGGGCTATGCTGATGGTATAGCTAGCGAAGGAACCTTGGCTGACTGTCAGAGAAGTGGGATCAACCGTCACGTATGCAGGAGAGAGAGGGACAAGGCCTCCAACATTCAAGATGAATAGTATCAAGACCATTGAGAAGCCAAGTCTCATACGTTACCAACCAGAGCTGGGTGCTACAGAGGCACGTTAGTTTCAATAAAGTGCGCGGATTCACCTTCGGAAATCGTATGGGAACAACCATAAGCGAGAGCACTATTTGTGGGGATTATTGCTGACGAACCAAAAAGATTTCACGCTCGAGATGATGATTGTTCAAGAGAAGACAGTAAGCCGTGGCGAAGGGTTGGATAGGTTCTTCGATGTGGTGTTTGTGCGGCCGCCCGGCAATAGTTACGTCAATTGCATATCAACAAACCCAGATCGGAACGAGATCGATGTGACGCTCGCAAAGCAGCAGCACAGGCAGTACGTTTCAATTCTGAAGGAGGCAGGACTGGAAGTCATCGAGTTACCTTCCTTAGAGTCTTTTCCGGACTCCGTCTTTACTTACGACCCCGCGCTGGTAGGGCTACGCACCTGCGTGATTGGTAGGTTTGGTGAGAAAAGCCGCAGAGGAGAAGAGCAGGCTTTGCTTAGCGACTTGAGCCGGTACCGGAATGAGGTAGGGCGGATACATTCTGTCAAAGAACCCGCTACCCTGGAAGGCGGAGACATTCTGGTCACGGACCATGGGATCTTCGTTGGGGAATCGACACGGACCAATTCGGATGGAATTCGACAACTCCGAGATTATCTTTCAGAGTTGAGAGTGAAGTCGATCAAGATAGATGTTTTCCATCTTCTCTGCGGGTGCACGTACCTGACCAACAGGAAGATGCTCATTGCTCCTGACTTGGTGACCCCCGAGTCATTTCCTGGCTTCGAATTTGTTCTGATCCCAAAGGAGGAAGCGTTCGCAGCGGAAGCACTGTATCTCGGCGAAGGAAGAGTCTTAGTGCCATCCGGCTTTCCAAGAACGAGCGGGAAACTTGAGGCAGCGGGCTTCAAGCCTATTGAGGCAGATTTGTCGGAATTCTATAAGGGCGACGGCGGAGTACCGTGCCTCTGCTTACCAGTTTACAAAACGCTTTGATTCTGCCCAGACCTCGTTGGCAAACAACCAGCGCCCACTCCAAGGAGCATTCTCCTACTATTGCCCGCAACTTCCAGATCATGATCGCAGTGGCCGAAAAGAAAGGAAGGCGCGTTCACGTCAGGAGGATGCTTCTGTCTTCTACCGCTTCAGTTCTTGTATCCTCTCGTTGACGGCAGTTATCTCCTTCTCGAGGCTACTTTTGTAGTCTTCTAGCCACGCGATCTTCTCTTCGCGTGTTAGGAAGCGTCGGCCTCCATATCCATAGCACATTCCGCAATCACCTCCGAACATGTTGCTCTAAGGTTCCATTCGTGGCGGGCTTGGCCAACCAGGGATAGGCCTCCTCTGAGATGGCGGCCAAGCTCCTCGCACCATGTACTCCCGAAACACGTCGACAACCGAGAGAGTTCCCAATGCCATGAAATCTCACCCGGCATACTGGCAGTGCGAGGCGCAATTTAGCGACTGGGCGGAAGGAAAACTCGTCACGGCCAGATTTGATTCTCCGAGAAAGGCGGAGCCCACAGAACTGATTGGCGAGGTATCCAGGATGGGGCGCTGCTTTGGACAAGTGTCAATAAGATGCAACCACCCGCATCGCTTAAGTTTCCAGTGCACAGTCTGGCCTCTTGACAAGCGGGCCGCGTGCCAGGCCAACGGTGTGGACGCGAACTGATACCTGCCTTCGCCAGAACTCTCGAAGCCAAGCCCCACTCGCCTGTCTATACGATGCACAAATATTTCGCCCGCAGACCCTGGAACGTCTTCAACGAGCTCATCTCGCATTACACCGTGCCCGGTGAGATTGTGCTTGATCCCTTCTGTGGGGGCGGGGTCACAATTGTCGAGTCACTGAAGCTACGGAGACGAGCGATTGGCGTAGATGTGAATCCACTGGCTACCTATGTTACCGAGATGGAATGCAGGCCGCTGGACCTGGATTTGTTCTGGGGCTCATTCCAACAGCTCGCGACGAAAACCAGAGAGAAAATTGATTCTCTCTACTCAACGAAGTGCGCGAGCTGCGGAGCGGATGCAGTGGCAGATTGGTTCGAATGGGATGAACAAACAAATCACATCATCAGGCTGAAATACGATTGTTCAATATGCGGCTCGTCCAACGAGAAGCTTCCCACAAAGCATGACTTTGCCGTCACGAGCAAAATCGACCGAAATTTCTCAAAAATTGTTGGACAGAACCACCTTTGGTTCCCCAAGACGCGTATTCCCCGCGGTGACAAGACAGACTCTCTACTCAACCAGGAGATGAACTACTTCTTCGAACTCTTCACGAAAAGGAACTTGCTAGCACTTTCGATCTTGCACAAGAAAATCTCTGAACTAAGTCAGGGCGAGGCAAAGGATTTCCTGAGGTTCACGTTCAGCAGCTCCTTGAAATGGGCGGGTCGACAGTCACACCTTAGAAATAGGATTGTGGAGGGGTGGGCCCTCCATGCGTACTGGATCTACCCCAAGAGCCTAGAGATCAATGTCTGGAACACTTTCGAAAGACGTGCCCACGCGGTCGCGAGAGGCAAGCGGTACAGCAACCAGCACATCAGCGCCTCATGCAGGCTAGGAGAATCATGGGAAGACTTAACGGTTGGGAATGCGTCCTGCTTGATTTGGAATAGAAGTTCTGCGAAGCTACCTATGCCCGACGAGAGTGTTGACGCGGTAATCACAGATCCGCCCTACGGTGGCAATGTGAACTACACCGAACTGTCGGACTACTGGTTCATTTGGGAAAGCGAAGGAACAACAATCCAGAAGGAAGAGGAGATCATCGTCAACAGATCTCGCCGTAAGGGACTGG
>Ga0129297_10000730_pt1 | contig 16249 bp, 15 predicted proteins | sample I18A1metaG_FD_94708 | JGI IMG/M metagenome (GOLD analysis project Ga0129297, IMG submission 94708) | Lake sediment bacterial and archeal communities from Gulf of Boni, Indonesia to study Microbial Dark Matter (Phase II) - ​I18A1 metaG | ecosystem: Environmental > Aquatic > Freshwater > Lake >... | reverse complement strand
GAGAACGCTCCGCGTTCCCCCTTCCAACGTTCGCTCCGCTCCCTGCCTCCCCTTCTCGAGCTTTGCTCTGCGACCAAAGGGGCCATCCCCCTTGGAACCCCCTGATTTGCTTGCGCAAATCAAAATCTTGCTCGATTCGCTCGTCGCTCATACGGACTTCTCACCACATCCTCCCTCGCCTCATCCCCCGGGGGCCCCCCAGCTGCGCCACCCTTCATAGATTATCGCCCCAATCACGGAAACAGAAATGATTCCCACCTGGTCCGCTCCCCCTGTCAAGTCATCTAAAAACCTAACCGTAAGGTCTATCATCTTGTCATCTAAAAATCTAACCATGAGAGACTCCAACCAAGGGGCCTCCTCTGGTCGTTCGAACGTAGACATTGACGCCGAAGATCTTCGATAGGGACCTCAGCACTTCTTGTTCTGATGCCTTGAGTTTCTGGTGGGCAAGCTTGGACCGGGAAGGTTGGGGACGGAGATGGCGGAGCGACCAGACGGTTTCGAGCTTTTGCTGGACCCTCGCCGCGAGCTCAAACGGGTCGGTTTGCTGGCGGAGGCGAGAGAGTTCCTCAAGTCGGTGCAGGTTGCCGGTCTTTAAGTCTAACAAACGATCCAGAGGCGTGCGTGGCTGGTCATAGCGTCGGGTTCGTCGGGAGCCTTTGCGGATCGTTTGGACAAGCTTCACCGAGGGCTGGAACAGGTTCATATACAGCCGAAGCTCATGGGCGTAGAGATCATTCATCGCCGCCAGGGCTTGGAGGGAGTCGTAGCGGTCCCAGCCGATGAGCTTGCGGACATGGGTCCAGTTCTTCTGCTCGATATGGGCGTTGTCGTCCTTCTTGTACGGTCGGCTTCGGGTGAACTGGAGGTCTCGCTCATCACAGTAGGTTTTCAGATGCCAGTTGATGAACTCTGAGCCGTTGTCGGAGTCGATTCCCAGGATAGGGAAGGGCAGAGCCTGAGAGATCTCCTCCAGGGCTTGAAGGATGCCCTGTTCTCCTTTCCCCATAACGGCCCGGCTTTCGTCCCAGGTGGAGGCAATATCCGTCAAGTTTAGGGTATGGATAAACTCGCCTTCGGCACACTCTCCACTATGGGAGACCAGATCCAATTCCAGGTAGCCAGGATGCTTGACGTCCCAATGCTCACAGCGGACTTCGATTTGATGTCGCAGCAGGGTGCCGGGCTTGGTCCGGCCATAGATCCGGCGGCGGAGCCGACGTTTCTTCGCTCGAAGAGACCGATCGATGGTGCTCGGGCTGATGCCCAAGAGCTTCTTCTCCTGGGCCGGTTGAAGGCCGAACCGATCTCGGATCCAGGGCAGCCATAGCCGGAGGATCTCCTTCAGTCGGGCCGACCAGGGATAATCGGCCGCCGCCCAGACCTTCTCCACGATCTTCATCACCTCCCCAGGGTAGGTTTTCTGGCGTCTTCGCCGCTTGCGGGGCAGCGGCTCGCCTTGGTTCATCCGCCAGTGGTTGATTCTCCAGATGGCGTATTTACGGTTGTATCCACAGACCTCGCAGAGTTCGTTCAAGATGCGAGTCTTAGACTCTTTGCTGGCCTTGTGATAGCGTTCTGAGATGGCGTCCATATAGGCTTTCCGGCTCTCTAGATCCATGTCCTAACCTCCTCTCCAGAGAAGATTAGGTTATCAGAGTCACCTCCTTTCTCTGACCAGCCATGGTTAGATTTTTAAATGACAAGATATATAGCCCTATGGTTAGATTTTAGATGACTCGATTCGCTCCCTTGACACTCCCCGCCTGATTTCTTTAATATATAGCCGTTATAAACGCAGGCTAGGCGCGTAGCTCAGTGGTAGAGCGCTTCCTTGACGCGGAAGAGGTCGTGGGTTCGATACCCTCCGCGCCTACCATGAGATTAAGGAGAGCGTATTCAAGAGGACTCTAAGAAGATTGTTTTTTTTCATTTCCCGCCTGTTGAATACTAATAATTGATAGTGAATGAACCATTTAAAATCAAGGTCGAAGCATCCCTGCTTTCGGTAAAGAAAGGGACCAAGGTCAGGGATGCGCTTGCCCAGCTCGGCCTTGCCCGGAAGCCTGTTCTAGCCAAAGTGGATGGCGAGGTTGTCAGGCTCGATTTCCCTCTTGAGAGGGAGGCCCAGGTTTATCCTATTTACGACGATTCCGAGGAGGGGCTGGAGATCTTGAGCCACAGCGCTTCCCACCTTATGGCCCATGCGGTCCTTGAGCTCTTTCCCGGCACCAAGACAGGCATCGGTCCGGCGGTCGAAAACGGGTTTTATTATGATTTTCTGCGGGAGACACCTTTTAGCGTGCAGGACCTCGAAGCCATCGAAAGCAAGATGAGGGAGCTTGCCCGGCAGGACATTCCCATCCAGAAAGTGACCTATTCCAAGGACGAGGCGCTGCACATTTTTCAGGACCTGGGGCAGGAGCTAAAGGTCGAGCTCATCCGGGAAAAGGGCGGAGACCGGGTCACCTGCTACCGGCAGGGTAACTTCATTGATTTCTGTCTCGGTCCCCACGTCCCGTCGACTGGATACATCAAGAATTTTAAGCTTCTGTCTGTCTCAGGGGCTTACTGGAAGGGAGATGAAAGAGGTAAGCAGCTGCAGAGAATCTACGGAACCGCCTTTTTCAAAAAGCAGCAGCTCGATAATTACCTCGTTATTCTCGAAGAAGCCGGCCAGAGAGACCATCGCAAGCTGGGCATTGAACTCGACCTCTACAGTGTTAACGAGCTCCTGGGCGGCGGACTCATCCTCTGGCATCCGAAAGGCGCCCAGATCCGGGCTGTCATCGAGGATTATTGGCGCCAGCGCCATGCGGAAGGCGGCTACGAAATTCTCTACACTCCGCACATCGGCCGAGAATGGCTCTGGCAGACCTCGGGTCATCTTGACTTCTACAAGGACTCGATGTATTCGCCGATGGATATCGAGGGGCAGAACTATTACCTCAAGCCGATGAATTGCCCATTCCACATCTTGATCTATAAAGCGCGGCTCCGCTCTTACCGTGATCTCCCGCTGCGCTGGGCCGAGCTTGGGACCGTCTACCGGTACGAACGCAGCGGCGTGCTCCACGGCCTGCTCCGCGTCCGCGGGTTTACCCAGGATGACGCCCATATCATCTGCACTCCAGATCAGATCGAAGACGAGATCCTGCGCGTTCTGGATTTCTCCATCGACATCCTGGCCGCATTTGGCTTCGTCGACAACAGGATCGAGCTCTCGGTCCGGGACCCGGAGAATACGGCCAAGTACTGCGGCGCCGATGATATGTGGTGCCGGGGTGAGGCGTCGCTGGTCAAGGCTTTAGAGTCCCGCGGCCTGTCTTATAGGCGCATCGAGGGAGAGGCCGTTTTTTACGGTCCCAAAATAGACATCAAGGTCAAGGACGCCCTGAACCGACTGTGGCAGTGCACAACCATCCAGTTCGATTTCAACACCCCCGAAAGGTTCGATATGACCTTCGTCGCTGAGGATGGAAGGGAGCACCGTCCGTACATGATCCACCGGGCCCTCCTGGGTTCCCTGGAGCGCTTCCTGGGCATCTTGATCGAACATTATAAAGGGAATTTTCCGGTCTGGCTCGCCCCAATCCAGGTCGGCATCCTCCCGATTGCCGAAAGACACCATGATTATGCTGTTTCCCTCGACCGGAAGTTCAAACAGAAAGGGCTGAGGTCGCGCCTGGACATCCGGCGCGAGAAAATCGGCTACAAAATAAGGGATGCCGAGAACCAGAAAATCCCGCTGATCCTGGTTGTCGGGGACAAAGAAACCGCCAACGGCACCGTTTCCTTAAGGGTTCATACTCAGGGGGACAGGGGCCAGGTCGAGGTGGATGCGCTCCTTGAAAAAATCATTGATTTGAATAAAAATAGGTCTTTAAAATTGAGCATTTAAAGGAGGCTAAGCATTTTTAAGAAACAGTCTTTCTATCCTGCAGCCAGAAAGGCAAAACCGCATCGGGTTAATGAAATGATACGAGCTCGAGAAGTCAGGGTGATCGACGAGGAAAAAAAACAGGTCGGTATCCTGTCCGTTCCGGAGGCTATCACCCTGGCCAGGCAGAAAGGCCTTGACCTCGTGGAGATTGCCCCTGAAGGCAACCCGCCAGTCTGCCGCATCATGGATTACGGGAAATTCCTGTATGAACAGCACAAAAAAGAGCATGAGGCCAAGAAACACCAGAAACAGGTTCAGCTGAAGGAGATCAAATTCCGGCCGAAAATCAGCATTCATGATTATAGTTTCAAGATGCGCCACGTCGAGAGGTTCCTGGAAGAAGGCAACAAGGTCAAAGTGACGATTATGATCAGAGGGAGAGAGAGGTCAAAGCCAGAGCTCGCCCAGAATCTTATGGACCGCATTCTCGAGGATATCAAGGAACGAGGTCGCCAGGATGGAGAGATGAGGAAGCAGGATTGGGCTTTATCGGCCCTGCTTGTTCCGGTGAGATCAGGAGGAAAGGATGCCAAAGCTAAAGACGCACAAGGGAGCCCAAAAGAGGTTCCGGGTAACAGCCAAGAAGAAAATCGTGCATAGCAAGGCTTACAAAAGCCACCTGCTTGCCCTTAAAAATTCTAAGAGGAAAAGGCAACTGGGTAAAAAGGTGGCCGTGAGCCGGGCTGATAGAGCGACGATAAAAAAGATGCTCCCCTATGAATTCTAGACTCGAATAACAAGGAGAAGACAATGGCCAGAGTAAAGAGAGGAACGAAAAGAAGGGACCACAGGTCAAGGGTGCTGAAGCTCGCCAAAGGCTATTGGGGAGCCAAAGCTCGCAATTACCGGACGGCCAAAGAGGCGGTGGAAAAATCCTTGCTCTATGCTTACAGAGACAGACGCAACCGCAAAAGGGATTTCCGGCGCCTGTGGATCATCCGGATCAAGGCCGCCTCTGAAATGAACGGGATGGCCTACAGCCGTTTCATGAACGGCCTGAAGAAATTGCAGATTGAGCTTGATAGAAAGGTGCTGGCCGACCTGGCCGTAAATTCTCCCCAGGCCTTCGCCTCGCTCGTTCACAAAGTCAAGGAGGCTCGAGCCGCGTGAGATGACGGATTTCGAGAAGAAAATCAAGGAGCTCAGAAGTAAGTTTGAAGAGGCTCTGGCGGGGATCAAGGACCCAAGATCGCTCGAAGAGCTCCGCAACGAGTTTCTGAGCCGAAAGAGAGGGCACCTGACCCTCCTTTTTGAAGAGCTCAAGAACTTGTCTGCAGAAGAGAAGCCTGCTGCGGGGAAGCTCCTCAATGACCTCAAGATTTTTGTCCAAGATCAAATAGGCTTGGCTCGTGAGCGGCTCCGCGGTACCATTCCTCTGAAGGGGCAAATTTATGCGAAATCCAGTGCTTTAGGCGGTCTTTCTCTTGCGCACGAGGCCGACCTCACCCTTCCCGGGGAAAAAGCGTATTGGGGGATGCCTCACCCGCTTTTTCTTTTTGAACAGGAAATCGAGAACATCTTTCTGGCCATGGGTTTTTCTGTGGCCGATGGCCCGGAAATAGAGACGGACTACTATAATTTTGAGGCCCTGAATTTTCCGCCGCACCACCCGGCCAGGGATGACTGGGATACCTTATACATTAACGACCAGCTGCTCTTGAGGACGCACACATCGCCGGTGCAGATTCGCGTCATGGAAAAATACAAGCCCCCGATTAGAATCATCATCCCCGGCAGAGTATTCCGCAGAGAGGCCATCGACCCAACCCACTTGCCCCAGTTCTACCAGGTCGAAGGGCTACTCGTGGACGAAGGCGTGACCTTTGCCCACCTCAAGGGGACCCTGGAATATTTCTTGCGCGCCCTCCTCGGCGAAAAAACTGAGATCCGCTTCCGGCCGAGCTTCTTTCCCTTCACTGAGCCGTCAGCCGAAGTGGATATCGGCTGCATGGTCTGCCGCGGCAGCGATAAGACCTGCCCCGTCTGCGGGGGCTCTGGCTGGAAAGAACTCCTCGGAGCCGGGATGGTTGACCCCCAACTTTTTAAGAACGTGAACATCGACCCTGAAAAGTATACAGGCTGGGCCTTTGGGCTGGGCATCGAGCGAACGGCCATGTTCTGTTACGGGATTCAGGATATGCGGATTTTTTATGAGAATGATTTGCGTTTCACGAGGCAATTTTCTCTGAAATGAAGATCAGCTTGGAGTGGTTGAAGGAGTATCTGGACGGGGAGGTCTCTGTCTCCGAGGTTGTCGAGACTCTGAACCGCATCGGCCTGATGGTCGAGGCCATGGAAGAGAAAGACGACGATGTCATCCTTGATGTTGAGACTTATGCCAATCGTCCTGATACTCTTGGACACCTGGGGATGGCCAGGGAAGTGGCGGTGGGTCTGGGTGTGCCCCTCAAAGAGAAAACCTGGCCGCTCGCCGAATTCAACAAGAAAACATCCGATATCGTTGATGTTCAGATCTGGGACGAAGACCTCTGCCCCCGGTATTGCGGCATTGTCGTCAAGGGCGTGAAGGTCGGGCCATCGCCGGCGTGGCTGGCCAAGCGGATCGAGGCGATGGGCCTGAACCCGATCAATAATATCGTCGATATCAGCAATTATGTGCTTTTCTCCACATCGCACCCCATCCACGCCTTCGACCTGGAAAAAATCGCCGGAGCCAAGATCATCATCCGCAGGGCCCAAAAGGGCGAGAGGCTCCTCTGTCTTGACGGCCAGGACCTCGCCCTTGCGCCAGACATGCTGGTCATCGCTGATGAGGTCAAGCCTGTGGCTTTGGCTGGAGTCATCGGCGGACAGGACTCAGCCGTTGCCGAAGAGACGAAAGATGTATTTATTGAAAGCGCTTATTTTGACCCGGTATCAGTCCGGAAAACCCGCAAGGCAGCAGGATTCCAGACGGATGCGGCGTATCGGTTTGAAAGGGGCGCGGACATTGCCTATCCTCCCCAGGCAGCTTTAATGGCGGCCTCTCTCCTTGGCCAATTCGGAGGACGAGCCGCCGAGAACCTGGTAGATGTCTATCCGCAGCCCCGAAAAAAGAAAGAGATCATTGTCCGTCACCGCCGCGTCGTTGACCTCCTGGGCGTCGATGTGGAGGAGAATTTCATCAAAAAAACGCTCACCGACCTGGAGTTTGGCGTTGAGGCGGGTCAGGGTGGAATCTTGCTGGTCAAGGTCCCTTCTTTCCGGGTGGATATTGACAGAGAGATAGATATCATCGAGGAGATCGCCCGCTTCTTTGGCTACAAAAACATCCCCAGTGTCCTCCCGCCCGTGAAAGTCGCCGAGCCGATCCCTGATAAAAACAAGGAAAAAATCAGCAAGCTCAGGCCGCTGCTTTTTCACCGGGGATTCAATGAAGTCATCACCTTTAGTTTTTCCGACCCGGACAGGGAGAAAATTCTCGACTCGGGCCGCGAGGCGGTAGCCATACGTAACCCCGTGTCGGCGAAATCTTCTCTTTTGAGGACGACTCTCCTCGGCGGCCTGTTAGAAACCCTGACCTGGAACAAGAACCGCGGCCTGGATGCCGTCCACATTTTTGAGACCGGCAAGGTCTATTTTATGGAAGGATCAGACTGCCGGGAACGGCTGACCCTCGGACTTCTGAGCTCCGGGCCCCAAGACGAGCCCCAGTGGCAGCAAAAGCCTCAGGAAGCTGGATTTTTCTATATCAAGGGAGCGTGCGAGGCCCTGATGGAACAGCTCCGGTATGAGCCCTTTTCCTTTGAGGCTGAAACCCATCCCTTCTTTGCTTCCGGCCACTCCCTGGCGCTAGTTTTTAAAGAGGAAAAAATCGGCTCACTTGGCCGCTTGAGGACAGAGATTTTGGAGGGTTTCTCCGTCAAGCCAGAAGTATATTCGGCCGAGATTGACCTCGAGCTCTTGTTTGAGAAACAGCCCCAGCCGTTTGCCTATGTTCCGGTGGCAAAGTTTCCCAGCGTCAGCCGTGATATTTCGTTGCTGGTTCCTCGGGATGTCTCTTATCAGGAAATTAAGAAGACTGTTGAAAAGCTTCCCCTCCCCATCCTGGAGGAATTCCAGGTTGTCGACCTATATTCCGGAGAATCGATCCCTCAGAATACAGTCAGCCTGTTGTTCCGCTTTATTTATCGTCATCCCCAGAGGACACTTCTGGCTGAAGAGGTAGACAAGGCTGAACAACAGATCCTGAATATCTTGACCAAGACCTTTGAGGTCCAGCTTAGAAAAGGAGGTAAAATTGACAATGGAACTGGAAAGAATTAAAATACTTGAAGGAAAAATTGCTCAGGTCGTTGAATACGTCAATAAGCTGACCGCAGAGAACGACAAGCTCAAACAACAGGTTAAAGAGCTGAAATCGGGGATTAGGGACCACGAAGAGCAGGCCAGGCGGACAGCGAAGCTTGAGGAGGAGCTGAAACGATACGATAGCGAGAGGGATGTCATAAAAAACAAAATTGAGGCCATTATCGGCCAGATTGAGAAAATTGGTCTATGATCGACAGAATCATCGAAGTCGAAATTTACGGACAGAAATATCGGATCAGAGTCAAAGGAGAAGAGGATGAAAAATATATCAGTCATTTGACTTCATATATTGATCAGAAAATGCACGAAGTCGCGGTCAAATCCAAGTCGGCGGATATGTTGAAGATAGCCGTTCTGGCGGCCATGAATATCGCCGACGAATTCTTTCTCTGCCAGAAGAAGCTGGATCAATTGAATGAAGTCATAGGACAGATGGAGAGTGAAATAGGGAGTTTAGAGGCTCATCTTCCTAAAGAGGATAAAACTTACAATGATTTTGAAAAGACTCCTTAAAACGGCAGGACGGTACGCGAATCCTGTCATAGATGCGCTGAAGACCAGGTTCCCTAGGGAGAGAGGACAGCGGCTCGCCCAGTCGAGCCCGGCAAACTTTCTGTCCCTTCTTTTTCTTCCCGATTCACCCGGAAAAATGTAAGCTCCTCAACCTGCCTCATTTCCTCTCCTCCGAGACTCCTTAAAGGAGGCAACTCAAGTGAATATCACTCTTATTGTTGGAATTGTTGCGCTGGCCTTGTGGGTTGTCGGCGTCGTTTTCTATCTGATAAAAAGGCGGCGAGAATCCAGAGCTCTGTTCGAAGCCCGGGAAGAGGCCAAGAACACCTTGGCTGCGGCGAAAGCGGAAGCCGAGAAAATCGCTCAGAAAGCCGCCCTGGACTCAAAAGAGAAGTTCATTAACTTCGAAGCGGAGTTCGAGAGGAAGACCCGCGAGCAGCGGAAAAGAATCAGCGACATGGAACGAAGGCTGGTGATTAAGGAAGAAAACCTCGACCGGAGATTCCAGGCCTTGGAACGAAAAGAGAGGGAAACGTCAGGGAAAGAGCGGCGGATCTTCCAGCGTGAAAAGGAAATCGACCTCCAGGAAGAAAAGGCTGTGGGATTGGTCAAAAAGCAGATGGAGGAACTTGAAAGAATCTCCGGCTTGACTCAGGAGGAGGCGAAGAGCCAGCTCATCAAAAAGATAGAAGATGAAGCCAAACTCGAAGCCGTCCAGTCGCTCAGAAGGATTGAAGAGGAAACCCGGGAGAAAGGCCAGGGCCTAGCCAGGGAAATCATCAGCCAGGCCATCCAAAGGTCTGCGGCCGAGCACGTCGTGGAGACGACGGTTTCTGTAGTTGACCTACCCTCCGAAGACATGAAAGGCCGGATCATCGGCCGGGAAGGCCGGAACATCCGCGCGCTGGAATTGGCCACGGGAGTTGATATTATTGTTGATGATACGCCCGAGGCGGTCATACTCTCCAGCTTCGACCCCATCCGCCGTGAACTGGCCCGGTTGGCCATCGAAAAACTGGTGATTGATGGACGGATTCATCCCGCTCGCATCGAGGAAATCGTCGAAACGGTGAAAGTGGAACTGGAGGAGAAGATCAAGCAAGAGGGAGAATCGGTCATGCTCGAGCTGCGCGTCCAGAATATCCACCCCGAACTCGTCAAGCTCCTGGGAAAACTGAAGTACCGGACAAGCTACGGACAGAACGTGCTCCAGCACTCCAAGGAAGTGGCGCTGCTCGCCGCCCTGATGGCCAAGGAATTGGGGCTGGACACCCAAGTGGCGCTTCGGGCTGGCCTGCTTCATGACATCGGAAAAGCGGTGGACAGGGAAGTCGAGGGAACGCACACAGAATTGAGCGTCGACCTTGTCAAGCGTTACGGCGAGTCGAATGCTGTTGCCCAGGCTATTGCTTCTCACCATCGGGATGTCGATTTCCCGTCTGTCGAAGCTGTCCTTGTGCAGGCCGCTGACACTCTTTCTGCTGCCAGGCCGGGAGCGCGGCGCGAGCTTCTGGAGACGTACATCAAGCGGCTGGAAAAACTCGAGGGGATCGCTCATTCTTTCGAGGGCGTATCCAAGGCTTTTGCTTTGCAGGCAGGCAGGGAAATCCGCATTATTGTCGAGAGCCAGAAGGTTTCCGATGAGAAGGCGACTCTTGTGGCCAAGGATATCGCCCAAAAGATCAAGAACGAGTTGGACTATCCCGGACAGATCAAGGTCACGGTCATCCGCGAAATGAGGGCTGTGGAATATGCCCGATAAACTGAGCTTTCTTTTTTTAGGCGATATCATCGGCCGTCCGGGCCGCACGGCCTTGAGGAAATTTCTGCCCCTTCTTATAGACAAGTACTCCCCGGCTTTTGTCGTGGCCAACGCTGAAAACGCTGCTGGGGGAGTTGGGATAACAGAAGACGTCGGCCGGGAGCTTTTGCTCTCGGTCGATATCCTGACCTCGGGAAATCATATCTGGGACAAAAAGGAAGGAGTTCCCTACCTTGACCAAGAACCCCGGCTGCTTCGGCCAGCCAACTATCCTCCGGGCAATCCGGGCAAGGGCTCTTTCATCCTCCAGAACAAGAACGGCTGGAAGGCGGCGGTCCTAAACCTTCAGGGTCGGGTTTTCATGGAGCCCATCGATTGCCCTTTTCGGGTGGGTGCCGAAGAAGTCAAGAAACTCCGGGAGGTGACTCCCTTGGTTATTATCGATTTTCATGCCGAGGCCACGTCTGAAAAGCAGGCCCTGGGCTGGTATCTTGATGGACAAGTCACCGCCGTGATCGGAACCCATACCCACGTCCCCACGGCTGACGAGCGCATTCTTGCGCAGGGGACCGCCTATATCACGGATGTGGGCATGGTTGGAGGATACAATTCAGTGATCGGGATGCGCCGGGATCAGGCCCTGGCCCGCTTCCTGACGTCTCGGCCGCAGCGCTTTGAGCCGGGTAAGGAAGGCCTGCTCTTCTCCGCCGTCTCGGTCGAGGTAGAAATCGCTACAGGTAGGGCTCTCGGTATCCGGAGAGAACTTTTTTCCGAGGGATAAGATGGACAGCCAAAGCTTGGTGATTGCGGATAAAACTTATACGGTGTCGGAGATCACCAAGCTGATCAAGCTGGAGCTGGAGAACGCGTTTCCCGTGCTCTGGGTTGAAGGAGAAATCTCAAATTTCCGGAAGGCCACCTCCGGGCACCTCTACTTCACGCTCAAGGATGAACAGTGCCAGCTTCCCGCGGTGATGTGGCGGAGTGATGCCCGCCAGTTGAAGTTTGAAATCAAGGATGGGCTTAAGGTCGTCTGCAGGGGACGGATCGGAGTCTATGAAGTCCGGGGACAATACCAGCTTGTGGCCGAGGTTGTCGAACCCAAGGGCAAAGGCGCCCTGCAATTAGCCTTTGAGCAACTGAAAGAAAAGCTCAAAGCGGAAGGGCTTTTTGACCCCCAGCGCAAGAAAAGGCTTCCTCTTCTGCCGAAGAAAATTGGCCTCGTCACTTCCCCCCGCGGCGCCGCTATTGTGGACATTCTCCGGATTCTGGAGAGACGGTTTGCGCGCCTTCATGTCCTGATCTATCCGGCTAAGGTTCAAGGCGAGGGCGCGGCCGATGAGATCGTTGAAGGGATTGACTATCTCAGCCGCCAGGCGGATATCGATGTGATTATCGTCGGCCGCGGCGGCGGCTCGATCGAAGACCTATGGGCTTTTAATGAAGAGAAAGTCGCGCGGGCCATTTTTCGCTCGGCCATCCCCATCATCTCCGCGGTCGGACACGAGGTCGACTTCACCATCGCGGACTTTGTGGCTGATGTCCGTGCCTCGACGCCATCAGCGGCGGCGGAGATCGTGATTCAGAAAGAAGAGGAGCTCGCTGCGCAAATCGAAAACCTGGAGAAGAACCTCATCCAGACATCGCGCTATTTCTTGCAGGGGTTGAAAGAGCGAGTTCTTAACCTCAGCCAGCACCGGATTTTCCAGAATTTCAGGATCAAGCTCCTCAACATCGAGCAGAGAGTGGATGAGCTGGAGGAACGGGCTAGAGATGTCTTCCGACGCAAGAAGATGGTGTTGGCTGAGAGCAGGGCCGCGGTCTATCTTTTTGAAGAGAAGATGGCCAACACGATCCGGACTCTAATTAGCGGTCTGCTTTCTCAGTGGGAAAAGCTCTCCATCGGGTTGCACAACCTTAGCCCGCTAAATATACTGAAAAAAGGTTACACCCTGTGCTGGAAGGATGACCTCCGGCTCATCCGCAGGATCGAAGAGGTCGACAGAGACAAAGACGTCACAGTTTCTTTCTATAAAGGCGAATTCACCTGCCATGTCAAAGAGATCAACCGGAAGATACTCCTGGAGGAGCGCCTGACAAAGGAGAAAAAATGACCAGCCTGAACTTTGAAAAAGCTTTGGCCGACCTGGAAAATATTGTCGAGAAACTGGAAAAGGGCAATCTCTCCCTGAATGAATCCCTGGCCCTTTTCGAAAAAGGGGTGAAGCTGGCCAAGTTCCTCAGGCAAGAGCTCGGCAAAGCGGAGAAGAAAGTCGAGATTCTTCTTAAGGATGAAAAAGGAGCGGTTCGCCAGGAACCCTTCAGCCCCAACGAGCTGGAAGGATTTTCATCGGCCGGCGAGGAGGAAGAGGACGACGAGGATAAGGAGGAACCTCCTTTTTGACCATGCGCATTGAAGTGAGTCTGGCCGCCAAAAAAAGACTCGTCGAGCGAGGACTGCGGAGTCTTCTATCCAAAGACGATACTGTTCTCCATCAGGCCATGCGGTACGCCGTCTTCTCTGGCGGGAAAAGATTCAGGCCGATTCTCCTCCTTTCTTCGGGAGACTGTTTTGGGGCGAGCCAGGATATGCTTCTTCCTTTTGCCTGCGGCCTGGAGCTTATCCATAATTATTCCCTCATCCATGACGACCTACCGTCTATGGATGACGACGATTTTCGGCGGGGAAAATCATCTTGCCATAGGGCTTTTGGGGAAAACATTGCTCTTTTGGCCGGGGATGCTCTTCTGACCTTGGCTTTTGAAACCATGGCCAAGGCCTCTGTTCCCCCCGAGCTTCTGCCCCAGAAACAGGAAGCCATCAAGGCTATCAGCCGCAGAGCCGGGGCTTCTGGGATGATCGGAGGCCAGGTCCTCGATGTCACTCTCAACCCTCGAAAACTAACGAGAAGGCTGGTGGATGAGCTCGTTTTGAAAAAAACCGGCGCTTTGATCATTGCCGCCGTGGAGGCCGGAGCCCTGCTCGGCCAGGCCAAGCCCTCGCAGAGACGATCAATCCTGGACTACGGAAAGAATATCGGGCTGGCCTTTCAGGTCCGCGACGACCTTATTGATTTCGACGGCCGGCAGAAAACGAAAAAGCCCTTGCGGCCTGATTATGCGGTCTTTTTTGGTCCGGACAAGGCCAGAAAACAGCTGGAGGAGCTTGTTCGAAGGGCCATCGCCTCTTTAAGGGAATTCGGCCGGAAGGCGGGAGAACTCAGCTATCTGGCCTCCTCGCTCCTTATCTTGAAACCTGAGGCAAAACATGGCTAAAATACTGGACGAAATCGACAGCCCCCAGGACTTGAAAAAAGTCCCCGAGGAAAAACTCCCGGCGCTGGCTCATGAAATCAGGTCTTTCATCCTCGAGGTTGTCTCCAAGAACGGCGGCCATCTCGCCTCCAACCTGGGGGTGGTGGAGCTCACGATCGCTCTTCATTATGTCTTTGATTCTCCAAAGGATAAGATTATCTGGGACGTGGGCCACCAGTGTTACACCCATAAAATATTGACCGGCCGGAAGGGCCGCTTCCCGACCCTGCGGCAATCCGGAGGGCTGATCGGTTTCCCCGACCGTGAGGAAAGCGAGCACGACGCCTATAACACCGGGCACGCTTCGACCGCCCTTTCCGCGGCGCTTGGCCTGGCTGTAGCCCGGGACAAACGTAACGAAGCCGATGAGATTATTGCTGTTGTCGGCGATGGAGGATTGACCGGAGGTGTAGCCTGGGAGGCTTTGAACCAAATCGGACATCTCAGGGAAAAAGTGATCATCGTGCTCAATTACAATGAAATGTCCATTTCGCCGAACGTCGGTGCGATGTCCAAATATCTTACCTATCTTGTCTCCGGGCAGCATTATTTGCGGATTAAAGATCACGCCAAATCGATTCTCAAATCGATCCCGGCTGTGGGGGCTCCGATGATCAAAGTCGGCCGGGCCGTCGAAGACGCGGTTAAGAAAACGTTCTTCCCCGGACTGGTCTTCGAAGAGCTCGGGATACGCTATGTCGGGCCGGTTCAAGGGCACAGCATCCCTTCCCTGATTGAGGTCTTTAAAGATGCTAAGGCATACGATGGTCCTGTCCTGATTCACTGCGTCACCCAAAAAGGCCGCGGCTATGGGCCTGCCCAAACGAACCCTGAAAAATTCCATGGGGCAGCGCCCTTCGACCGGGCGACGGGGGAGCCTTTGGTCAATTCCACTAAGCCGACATATTCTTCGGTGTTTGGAGAGACACTAGTCAAGCTCGCCCGAAAGAACGACAAAATCATCGCCATCACGGCGGCGATGCCGGAGGGAACGGGGCTGATGCATTTCGCCAGAGAATTGCCGGACCGGTTTTATGACGTGGGCATCGCCGAGCAGCACGCCGTCAATTTTGCGGCGGGCCTAGCCCTCTGCGGGCTACGGCCGGTCGTGGCCATTTACTCCACGTTCCTTCAACGGGCTTATGACCAACTCTACCATGACGTATCCTTGATGGACCTGCCGGTTGTTTTTGCTCTTGACCGCGCCGGCATAGTTTCTGACGATGGCCCGACTCACCAGGGGATCAACGATCTCAGCTACCTCCGGCACATGCCCAATATGATTGTCATGGCTCCTAAGGATGAGAACGAATTACAGAGAATGCTCCTCTCGGCGATCTCCTATCCCCATCCCACGGCCATTCGCTATCCCAAAGGCAAGGGAGTCGGAATCCCTCTGGAGGCCAACCCTCAGGCGATTCCTTTAGGCCAGAGCGAGCTTCTCAAGGAAGGCAAAGACTTGGTGCTCGCCGTCGGGAGCATGGTCTACCCCGCGCTCGAAGCCGCCAAGCGGCTGGAGACCGAAGGCGTCAGCTTGGCTGTCATCAACGCCAGGTTTGCTAAGCCTCTGGATGAAGAGGCGATTCTCCGGTTTGCCCATAAAGGCAACACGATTATCACGATCGAGGAAGGAGTGACGGCAGGAGGATTTGGAAGCGCTGTCCGGGAACTCCTGGATAGAGAGAAGAGGTTCGATATCCGCTTCAAAAGCATCGGGCTTCCGCTGGAGGTCTATCCGCTCGGGACATCCGACCAAATCAAGCGGAGGTTCGGCCTCGATGCAGACGGTCTTATTACCCAAATCAAAGATTTTTTCTCGAATATCCATTGAGCCAGGTGCCGCTTAGAAAAGACAGGGTTGACAAGGTTCTCGTGAGCCGGCATTTGGTCGGAAGCCGGCAAAAAGCTCAGGCGCTCATCATGGCGGGGCTCGTCTACGCCGGAGGCCGGAAGGTCGAAAAACCGGGCGAGCTCGTCGGCCTGGATGAAGGCCTTTCGCTGCGGGAAGAAATGCCGTATGTCAGCCGGGCAGGATTGAAGCTCGAGGAGGCGCTGGACGCTTTTTCGATAAACGTTCGCGGAGCGGTCGCTGCGGACCTTGGCTCTTCTACCGGCGGGTTTGTGGACTGCCTGCTCCAGCGGGGCGCGCGTCGTGTCTACGCCGTGGATGTTTCCATCAGCCAGCTGGATTGGCGCCTTCGGAACGATGCCAGAGTCATTCCGGTCGAGAAAAATGCGCGCTATCTCGCAAGCGAAGACTTTGCCGAAAAGCCGGCTATCGTCACTATCGACCTGTCCTTTATATCTGTGATCAAGGTTTTGCCGGCGGTCAAGGGATTCCTGGGAGACGGGATTGCCTTGACCCTGCTCAAGCCGCAGTTTGAGGTCGGAAAGGGCCAGGT
>Ga0129297_10000728_pt1 | contig 16252 bp, 18 predicted proteins | sample I18A1metaG_FD_94708 | JGI IMG/M metagenome (GOLD analysis project Ga0129297, IMG submission 94708) | Lake sediment bacterial and archeal communities from Gulf of Boni, Indonesia to study Microbial Dark Matter (Phase II) - ​I18A1 metaG | ecosystem: Environmental > Aquatic > Freshwater > Lake >... | reverse complement strand
AGCCTGGGTGAAGTAAGTGCGGGTTGGCATTGTGGGAATCGGCCAGACCAAGTTTGGGAAGCTGTCAGATTCGTCAAGCCGCGAACTTGTCGCCGACGCGTGTAAGGAGGCCGATTCGGGATTGGCCAGGAAGGATATTTCAGCTCTCGCAGTCTGCTCGGGCACCCACTACGATAAGCAGCGTTCTCCTGCCGGAATCATGGGGCCAAATGCAGAGAGTGCGGATACCTTCAGTTCCCTCCAAGGGCTCACTGCACTAGGTGCCTATCGAGCAATTTCGAATGGAGCACAGTATCAGGGAAATGCACTCTCGTAAGCTACGCCAAAGTCGAAGCCGCTCCGGCAGCATTCTAAGAGCAAGCCCGGTGCATACTCGGCTTGGCTGAGCTTGTGGAAGGACCTAAGGCCTTCGCATGGGTTGACAAGAAAATCCCACAAGACGAGATCACGATTGGAATGAAGTTGCAGCTAAAAGCATCGAAACTTCAGAATGGGAACGTAACATACATCCTGACCCGAGTAGACTGACTAGAAATTGATCCTCCTTGCAACGAAATTCCGCACGAAAACAACAATCTAAGCGACAGAACCCGCTACGCCTAGAGAACACTCATTTCACAACCGCAAGCTCATACGGGATGACTATGCGGTTTTCCACTACGACAGCAAGCTGGCAGATACTCGTCGTCCAGCTCTTCTTCGCTTGCCTGCGGCTTTTCTTCTGCCACGAAACCCTCTCAACCTTACCACGTGATCAGTTTAAAGCATTTCCCACGTGGTTGAGAAATTCACGCAGGAATGGGTTGATCTCGCAGAATGTGGACTTTCTCGGAAATCCTCAATCGGCTTAACAGTTCGCAGGAAAAACTAACGTTTGGCCTCGTCGTAGTCGCAGCCATCCTTGCATTCTTCTGACAGCCAATCCTGTCCCCGCCTACCAATGCACTTCTAGCTTGACACTCCTTTGTTCATCTTCCTAGGTTTATGGGATGCACTTGCCTCCTGCGTCGGCGTAGCATTGCTTATCTACATTGCAGCCAACTATTCCACGTAGCCCCAATCGATTCGAGTGCCGCTGCTTCTGATCGCTTTGATTTCCCTCTGGTTCAGTATACCTAACCGGATTCGTGACGGCCTCCATGAGTCTCGCGCTGCCCCACCAAACTTCATGCAGCTAGCAAGAGTGGAATACGCAGTCCACTTCCCGTTGCTAATCATGCGTTTCTGATCTCCACACTAGCGCGAATCGCGAAAACCTATCCCAAAAAGTAGGCCGAGAGAAACCCCAATCTGGTTAGGATGTCCGGACGAATTCAAGCAAGCCTTTCCCGTAGCCTATCTTTCTTTCTTGCACCCGTGTACCGTCGAAGCATCGAATAGGAACACCCTCGTTCCTTATTCTGGCCAACAGCTCTCGGTCTTTGTCACATTTACAGAACTTGCAGCATTCGCGCAGCCAGCAAGGTCGGCATTCAGGCTTGTCTGACCTATAGTTTCCGAAGCATTCCATCTGTTCGTCGAGAAAGGGAGGTCCCTACCCGGAGTTATGTGGTGAGAAGTCTAAGGTGCATGGGCTCTGAGGTCCGAGAAAGTAATTTGCGGGAGAGCATCGCTAGTAGGGGTGATGGCCCTTTCGGATTTCCTGGGTCACATATACTATGAGGCGTCCCTTCTTCTGGAACCAGTCAACCACCCTGTACATGCCATGATCCAGTTTGGCTGTGCTCATGAGGCCGAACAATGCTTCCTGCACATGTGGGCCATATTTGGTTCCGGCAATGTACCAATAACCCGCCAGTCCCATCACCAATATGCCAAGCACGTTCAAGTTGCCCATGAAGACCAGCTTGTGCCGATAGCGGTTGAAGAAGCGCAGATACCGCTTTGTCCTTACTCGCTCATAGATTAGCACGGGCATTCGCCTGTAATGGCGCAGAAGTTGCTCGAAGGTCGGCGAGGTTTTCGGTCTCCGACATAGAAAATTCCAATCATGTCAGATAAATATGCTTTCCAAAATCGATACACATTCCTTAGGAATCTCGTAATGTCCAGCGCCTGGCTGAACGGGAACATTTAGTTCACCCGCCCTCCCTCTTGTTGAACTCGGAGCACAGACAGCAATGCCAAGACTTGACGGCAAGGTTGCCATAGTCACAGGGTCCAGTGGAGGCATCGGCAGGGTAACCGCCCTGCGGTTTGCTGAGGAAGGCGCAGACCTTGTCTTGCAGTACAGATCTAGGAAGACCGAAGCGGAGGGCGTTGTCAGCGAAATATCTAGGCAGGGCAGGAAGGCGGTTCTCTCTCGGGTAGACTTCATGAATGTGACGCAGGCGCCAGGCCACGTACTGATGATGGTCGAGGAAGCGATTGGCGAGTTTGGCAAAGTGGATATATTGGTGAACTTGGCTGGCTACCAAGCACGCGGAGAATGGAATAAGAAATTCCTTGAGTTGACGCCTGAAGATTTCTTCAAGCCAATCAATGTTGACCTGTACGGATCATTTCTTTGCGCGCGGGCGGTGGCCCCACACATGCTGAAGCAGAAGAAGGGCGTTATCGCGAACGTGAGTTCCACCCCTGCACTCGCTGGACATGACAAGGGACTTGCCTTCACCGTGGCCAAGGCTGGAGTAATAGGCTTGACAAAGGCATTGGCAGTTGAACTTGCGCCTTACATCCGAGTGAATACCATAGCTCTCGGCAACGTTGAAACAGAGTGGCTCTCTGAGTTGACCAACGAGGAATCACGTGCTGCTCGTGAAGAGAGTCTCCTGAAAAGGCTCGGAACACCGGAAGAAGTCGCGGAAGCGCTGGTCTTCCTATGTTCAGACGATTCATCATTTTTCACGGGTCAAACCATTGTTCTTGATGGCGGCGGCATGCTGCACTAATTAATGCGCACTCCAGCTCTCAACCTGCAATTAGATCCGATGTACTGGAATCGTGAAACGAATGACGGAGATGGAAATCAGTTCCGAGGAGAAGAACAGGCTGCGTATCGGGATCATAGGCGTTGTGCTGCTGATCGTTGCAGTCTTCGTGATCTTCAATTTCACCCTCTACACAATGGAAAAGGTCTTCGGCATCACGATCCCCTACCCAGAAATCACGATCACACTGACCTGGGCACTCATTGGACTAGCAGGCGTCTGGGTACTCGGCCATACGCTTGAACTGACGTCGAGGCCACTGATTGGTGCCCGCAGCGCATCGCTACTCCGCAAGGCCGTCACAGTCGTCGTGGTCTTCACAATTGTATTTGCAACTTTGGCGAGACTCGGCATAGATCTCTCAGGCTACTTGGTCAGCCTAGGCGTAACTGCGATAGTGATCGGATTTGCCGCACAAACAACTATTGGTAACATCATAGCGGGCATGCTTGTCTTGATCAGCAAACCGTTTCGAAAAGGGGACTACATCCGGGTCAACATCACCGGGGGGCCGATCGAGGGAAGAATCGAAGAGATCTCATTCCTCAGAAGCCGTATACTCACAAACGACGGAGTTTCGATCTCGGTTCCCAACACGGTAATGCTTGCGGTCCCGATCAGCAATTTCACAATCTTTGAGAGACGGCCCATAATTCTGAACATGTCGATGGACCGAGGCGTGTCCGTTGACGATTTTCGAGCGAAGATGGAAGGAGCCTTCATCGGAAACGGCGAAGGTGTAGACGACGTCCGTGTATATGTGCGCGGGTTTGACGAAGATTCAACCAGCGTGGAACTTTGGGTCCAAGTTGCAACCCAGAACTTCCTCAAAGAAAGGAGCCAAATCGTTCAAAGAATCGAGGAGCTCTGCAAGCAGCAGAATATTCCGATCAGAAAGATCGAGCTACAGAGCTAGGCAGTCCATGCGTGTTTCCGCATTCGGGGTCCTAGATAAGGGTGGAGATGATGTTGTTCATGGGGCAGGACTTTCCGAATCGATATTCCTCGTCCTAGGCCTAAGGGTTCTCGAAGGCTTGCCAACTCGGGGAATCCTTAAAGAGGCATCAACTGTCCGGTAGCGTGATCGCGGATGGAAGCCTCGCCGAGCGAGCCCAATATTTTTCCGGGTAACTGGACGGTTCAAACGCAGCAGTTACTTCGTACGTATGAGCAGGCCTTCGTTCAGCATTGGAATCCAGCTAACCTTGCTTGGGACACTTTGGATCCAACAGGTTTGGATTTGAAGGAACGTGTTGCTCAAGCATACTGGATGGCCAAGCTTGCACTCTTCGAAAAGTCGGGGATCGGCGCGTTTGGTACGGCTATGTTGAAGGCGGCTGTGCATAACATGGAGGACCCGACAAAAAAATTCCTAGCAGCTGTGACCTTCGATGAGTGTAGGCATGATGAGGTGTGCAGAAGGGCGTGCAACAAGCTCTGCCCAAACTTTCCCTACCGCTACTATCCCACAACCGACTTCGAAAAGAAGGCCCTGAAAAACATAACCGCACTATACGACAACGGAAGGCGATATTGGAATGGTTTCATGAAGGCCTGGGACAAGTACTCATTGGAGTTGATTTTCTCAAGCTTCTTCTTCGCAGAGATTGGCGCCCAACTAATCTTCCATACCGTTGGTGAACTGTCCAAGATTGACGTGTACAAACAAGCATTCCAGAACATCACTGTTGATGAGTCTCGGCATTTGGCAGGGACGATGTCGCTTCTCGACAACCTGGCTAAAGAAATGAAACCGGAGCAAAAGCTCATGATAACACGCCAAATGAAACATGGTTTCATTTTCCTCTCTCCATTGCTCTACAGGCCCATGTCGGTCTTCTGGCACCTGCCAAAAGGCTTCGACGAAATCGACCAAGAGATGGAAACTATCGCCAGAGATTCCGGGCTGGGCGTACCAGGGATTGAGGAGAAGTCGAAGGGCTGGCTGGAAGCAATTGAGAGGCGAAGGGAGCAGATCGAGAAGCTCGGTGTTCCTGTTCCAGCCATCAAGGAAATCAACCTTGAAGGCGAAGAAGTCGACGTCCGAAAAGGCGAACCAATAGCCACCCCGTTGTAGGGCGATGCTTCTGAATTACGTCGGCATCGACCTCGCAGGCTCTCCGAGACGGCCAACCGGATTCTGTACCGTCAACGATAGGCTAGTGGTGCGGTGCCAAGTGCTCTATTCGGACGCAGAGATTCTCTACACTACAAAGGCAGCAAAGGCGGAAGTCATTGCCATAGACGCGCCCTTGGCATTGCCGAAGGGCCGCCACTGTATGGGCGAACACTGTCGCGGGCAAGCGCATTTCAGAGTCTGTGACCGGGTCCTGGCCAGAATGCGAATCAAGTTCTTCCCCATAACGATCGGCCCAATGCGCGAGCTGACCACTCGTGGTATCAAGCTCAGGAAGCGGTTGGAGAAATCAGGTTTTCAAGTTGTCGAGACTTTTCCAGGTGGTTCGCAGGATCTGCTTGGCATGCCAAGGAAACAACATGGAGTGAGGGAGCTGCAAGCAGCGTTAGCAGGGATAGGGTGCAAAGGCGATGTAATCAACCGTGAGCTTTCAGGCGACGAGTTGGACGCCGTGAACTGCGCCCTCGTTGCCCGCGATTACGCGGGGGGCAGTTACACGGCCATTGGTGACCCCTCAGAGATCCTGATGGTCCTCCCCAAACTGCAACCGTAAGGTCCTAAGTCACGTACCGCTCACAACTCTGCACAATCACTGTAGACCCTTGGGGCCAGTCATTCTTGGGAGGAAAAGGTGAGACTGAAGATAGGGACCAAGGGGAGCATAACCGCTTTCGCGACAATCTCGGCGATGGGTTGCCTTCAGTTCGCTGCTGTTTGAGTATTCTAGAGAAGGATGTTGCCGGTAGTTTGGGTCCCCCCCGGGGGGTATCCTAGTGCCCAAATGCTTGAATTGGGTGTGTCGATTTTCGGGGCCAAAGCTGATGTTACTAGATATGTAACATGCCATGATTGTGATGGATTCCAGTCATTTTCCCTTAAAGACAGGTTTGCGTTTCTCGAAGAACGCTTTAACAGCTTCTATATGGTCTTCTGTTGCCCCCGCTACCTCCTGTAGGTAGCTCTCGTACTGCAGAACAGTCTCGAGGCCTGCTGAGACGGACTTGTTTAAGGCTCGTTTCGTCAGGCCGATGGCCTTGGTTGGGCCAGCCGCTAGCTTGAACGCGAGTTCCTTAGCAGTTGACATAAGTTGGTCTGAAGGTACGACTTTCATTACAACCCCCAACTGTTCTGCGTCTTTGCTTGTCAGCTCGTCACCTGTGAGGGACAATTCCAATGCCTTAGAAAACCCGACGAGCCTTGGAAGGAAGAAGCTTGTACCGGAATCTGGTGCGAGGCCAACACGGATGAAGGCCTGGATGAACTTGGCCGTGTCTGAGGCTACGCGAATGTCACATGAGTAGGCGATGCCCGCGCCTGCGCCTGCGGCTGGGCCGTTGACAGCCGCTATGACTGGTTTCTCCATCTTTCGGATGAGCTTGATGATTGGGTTGTATTTGGTTAGGAGACGTTCCCCAAGCTTCGGGTTTACGCCTTGCTCGTAGTCTTTTCGGAGAGTCTGGATGTCTTCCCCAGCGCAGAAGGCCCGCCCGGCACCAGTCATGATCAGGCAGTGGATTTCGGGATCTCTTTCAGCGCTGCGTAGCGCGTCGAGTAGCTCCCGTCCCATTTTCTCGTTTACTGCATTGAGAACGTCGGGCCGGTTGAGCGTGATGGTGGCTATGCCTTGCGACTTCTCGTAAAGAATAGTCTCGTAGGTCGGCGCAGACACCGCGTTCTCTCTCACTTGCCTTTGAAGACGGGCTTTCTCTTCTCAATGAAAGCCTTCATGCCCTCTCTGCCGTCTTCGGTACGAAAGAGCGTGTCGAACGATTTACGTTCAAACTCCAATCCTACTTCCAGCGTCGTATCCTGGGCTCGCAGGATTGCCTCCTTAACTGCTCTAATCGCGATAGGCGGTTTAGAAGCGATCTCATTCGCGACTCTTTTAGCCTCGTTGAGCAGGCTTTCGGGCGGAACAACCGTGTTGACGAGACCCATACGCTGGGCGTCCTCTGCAGAGACGGGTTTGCCGGTCAGAATCATCTCCATAGCTCGATACTTTCCGACGGCTCTGACTAGACGCTGTGTTCCTCCAGCACCGGGCATGATGCCGACATTTACCTCGGGTTGGCCGAAGGTAGCGGTTTCTGAGGCGATGATGATATCGCAATTCATGGCCAGCTCATTTCCGCCGCCGAAGCAGTAACCGCTCACAGCAGCGATGATCGGTTTTGATATCTTTCTAATCCTATCCCAAAGCTCAAAACGTCTGTCTAGAATTAGGTCTACTGGCGTTGCTTCGGACATCTCACGAATGTCCGCACCAGCAGAGAAGGTCTTGTCGCCTCCGGTCAAGATGATTGCGCGAACATTCAAGTCCCTGTCCAATTCCTCCAGTGCTGCAACGAGTTCCATCATCAACGCGGAGTTCATGGCGTTCAGTACTTTGCGGCGATTCAGCTGGACTATTCCAACAGAATTCTCCTTGCTGACGAGTATGTTCTGGTAGCTCAAACCGTGTCCCAGCGGAGCAGGTAGCTCTCCCACTGAACTTAAGCTTCACCAAGTGTTGCAAGGACGGGATGTGTCACTTCTGAGGCTCAGGTCGGGGCGGTCGTCATGCCTTCGCTGAGATCACGAACACGCGGTTCTGTTTTACTATACACGCAGCGCATTATATTATATAACGAACGTTAAATAGCCCCGAAATTTAGCCACACGGGCACCGTGGTGTTGGTTGGAGTCTGATAGGTGAGTGATTTGAAGCCGCCTTGGACTGAGGTATCTGATTTTTCTCAGAGACCTATTTTTGTCTGCTGGGAAACCACCAAGTCATGCTTGTTGGCATGTCGGCATTGTAGAGCGAGGGCGATTAGGAAGAGCCTGCCGGGCGAATTGGATCACGACCAAGGGATCGCGCTGGTCGACCAGCTGTTGGAGTTCGGCGAGCCTTATCCTGCTCTTCTCTTTACGGGCGGTGATCCGCTCATGCGGCCTGACATCTTCGAGTTAATCGAACATGCAACCACTCGAAGGATCTATGCGGCTGTTGCGGCGAGCGTGACACCCTTGCTCAACAATGAGTCGATCAGAAGAATGAAGCAATTAGACGTCAGCATCATGTCCGTGAGCCTTGATGGGGCGCAGCCGCGGACACATGACAAGATTCGAGGTATAGAAGGAACCTGGCACAAAACGGTCAATGCGCTTCAATTGGCCAAGGAAGAAGGTCTCCGCGCGCAAGTTAACACTGCTGTAATGAGGAGTAACATCAACGAGCTTGCTGACATTTTTCACATTGTGAGGGAAACCGGAGCTGCAGCATGGGAAGTCTTCTTCCTGATTCGAACAGGTAGGGGTGCTTCGCTTGAGAGCCTTCATCCGCGAGAATGTGAACAGGTACTGCACTTCTTGTATGACGCGTCGCAATATGGGATCCCTGTGAGAACAGCAGAAGGGCCTCACTTTAGACGTGTCATCCTGCAGCGCCAACAATACCGCACAATCTCTGAAGCTGGTCTGTACAATGAGTTGGCGACGCGGCTGCACAATCTTGAGGAAGAACCACTCACCCCGCCAACGGTCCGAGTTAATCCCACCGGTGACGGAAAAGGCCTCATGTTTGTCTCTCACGACGGGGAAGTTTACCCAAGTGGTTTCCTTCCAGTCAACACCGGCAGAGTGCCACAAGAGCATCTCAAAACAATCTACACATCAAACCCACTGTTTCTGGGATTGAGAGATACCTCGAATCTGAAAGGGAGATGCGGAAAGTGCGAATACCGTACCGTTTGCGGTGGATCGAGGTCTAGAGCTTTCGCCGAATTCGGCGATCCATTCGCTGAAGATCCTGCATGCGCCTACGTTCCAGAGTCGCACCCAGACACATCAGTGCCCACTCTCTTTCAGTTTAGGACGAGTTGAAACTCGATGATGTCTGCCACAAGCCAAAAACGTAGAATTTTGGAAGCCGCTACAATGCTCTTCACCAAGCGTGGTTTCGGAAACGTTTCGATGCGCGACATCTGCCGCGCAGCAAAGGTAACGCCGCCCACCATATACTACTACTTCAAGAACAAAGAATCATTGTTTGAGGCCGTTGTACGTAGAACAGTATCGATGTCTGAGTTCACAGAACATCTGCAAAAGGAATGTAGCGAGGAGACACCGCCAGAAGCTCAAATCCGGTCCTTCATTCGGACATATCTATCATCGTTCCCAACTAACCTCATCAACACGGGTCTGTACCTCCGGCGTTCAACTGAACTTGAATCAGTCGCCACGAAACCACTAGTCTCTGACCTCGAACGTATCCGAACACATCTGGCATCCATAATTCGAAGCGGAATCAGCGTGGGGCAGTTCCGCAAGACTGATCCGAAGATGGCGACTGAATGCCTGCTCGGAATGATGAACCGCTTCATCTTTGAACAGATTCATTTCGGAAGAAGCTTCGATCAGTCGCAGGCGGCGGCATACGTCGCTGACTTCTTCCTGAAAGCAATGGAAGCATCATAACGCCTGAGGGTGAGCTGTGTTATGTCGGAGCTATCGAATTTACAGTTAACACTCGTCGGAACCAACCACAAGCATGCGTTCCTAGAGCTCAGGGAGCGGCTGTGGTGCCGTCCAGAATCAACACCAGGCCGCTTGAAGACGCTAGTTCAAGGCAATCCTAGCATCAAAGAAGCAGTAATACTTTCGACTTGCAATAGGACTGAGGTATACACAGTTTCTCCTAACGATCCTTGTATCCCGGAATACTTGATTGAAGCGATGAGCGAATGGAGCGGAATACCCGCTCTAGTCCTGAAAGAACACCTCTACAGGCTTACAGAAGAGGACGCGGTGCGCCATCTCTTCGCCGTGGCCTCAGGATTAGACTCACTCATCATAGGAGAGCAGCAGATTCAGAACCAAGTCAGGGATGCTGCCGGAATCGCTACACAAGCGGGAACAGTCGAGCATTTTCTCCCGGAGTTGTTCGTTTACGCTTTTCGTGCTGGCAGAAGAGTCAGAAGCGCAAGCGGAATTGATCTCGAAAAGCCTTCCGTAAGTTCAGCCGCTGTCTCTCTTCTGGAGAGCACAACAGTGGGACGGCCGCTACGATCCATCCTGCTCGTTGGGGCCGGGAAAATGATTGCTCTGGCTGCGGGCGACTTGTCTCGACTCAACAGCCCACATGTATGGGTGGCAAACAGGACCCTTCAGCGCGCAGAAGAGTTGGCCAAAAGGTTTGGAGGAAAGCCGATTTCACTGAGCCAGATTCCTGAAGTGATCCCAAGAGTCGACGCAGTGTTGAGCTGCGCAGCAGCGAATGACTACGTCATCACAGAAGATGCGTTAAAGGGAAAAAATGCCAACTCACCCCTTGTCCTAATCGACGCTGGTGTTCCACGCAACATTGACCCCGCCGTCGCAAGAATGTCCGGAGTACAGCTCTACAACATCGACGACTTAGCTCCTTTCCTGAACCCAATCGAAAATGGTCACGAAGCCAGCATACAGAAAGCTGAAGCGTTGGTTAGAGTGGAAGCCGAGAAATTCTACGCGCACATCCGGTCATACGATGCAGTTGATACACTAAAGCAATTGCGAGAGATAGCGGAGAGGATCCGGGAGGAAGAATTGACCCGGGCCTTGCGACGCATGCATTCAATCTCAGAGCGAGACAGAGGAATCGTAGACCTACTTACGAGGCGAATAATCAACAAGATCCTGTACGAGCCAACGGCCCGACTGAAGGAGCACGCCAGCAACAGCGACGGCGAACTCTATGAAGCCGCAATCCGAGAACTCTTTGCCATACACAAGGAAACAGGCCGATGAAAAACCCGTTACGAATTGGTACCAGAGGAAGTCCATTGGCCCTGGCCCAGACGGATCTAATCGTCAAAGCCTTGAGCAAATTCGCGCCAAACGTTCGCTGTGAGGTCGTTCCAATACGGACGCGAGGTGACAGAATGCAAGACCTCGGGGTGACCGCGCTGGAGGGCAAGAGCATATTCACCCAAGAAATAGACGAATCGCTGATGTCTGGCAAAATCGACGTGGCCGTCCACAGCATGAAAGACCTAACCACTGATCTGTCAGGCGGGCTAATGATTGCAGCTGTGCAGGAGCGTGCTGATCCACGTGATCTCTTCGTTTCCGCCACGGACACCAAGTTCGACAGACTTCCTGCGCGCGCAAGAATCGGGACAAGCAGTCCTAGGCGAAAGGTGCAGTTGCTTGCGGCTCGGGGAGATCTTGAAGTTGTGGATATTCACGGAAATGTAGGTACGCGACTGCGCAAGCTCGCGCAGGGAGAGTATGACGCTATTGTTTTGGCTGCAGCCGGACTGAGTCGGCTTGGTTTGGAGAAGCATCCAAGCGAGTACCTGTCAACCGATGTGATGCTACCTGCGGTCGGGCAGGGGGCCCTCGCTGTTCAAGCTCGCGTCGATGATACTGAGACTAAAATGCTAGTCTCCAATATCGACCATGCGGAAACACACCGCGCTGTTGATGCAGAGAGAGCTTTCGCGCGAAGGCTTGGCGCAAGCTGCAGAACACCTATCGCCGCTTATGCTCGCTTTGAACATTCGAAACTTGTAATCGACGGGATGGTCGCGCATCCGAGTGGGAAGATGCTGGTGAAAAGCAGACTCGTTTCTGACGACCCTAGCGCTGAGAAAGTTGGGGTTGAGCTTGCGGAGTCTCTACTCGAAAAGGGCGCAGCAGCAGTCTTGGAGGCAAGCTAATGCAGGCAAATTCGCTTAAGCCATTGTCAGGACTCAGAGTTCTAGTGACCCGACCCGAAGGTCAAGCGCACACTATCTCGCAAAAGCTTCGTGACCTTGGGGCCACAGCGCTCGAGCTGTCGACAATTCAGATAGTCAGACCTTGGCATACCACGGAACTAGACCACGCTACTGGAACGTTGGCAAATTATGACTGGGTGATCTTCACGAGTGTTCATGGTGTCCGGTTCTTCTCTGAGCGAATGGTCGCCCTCAATGTCGCTCCGGAAACCCTGATGAGTCGAAGGGTAGCAGCAATCGGGCCTGCGACAGCGGCAGCTCTTGAGGGAATCGGCAAGAAGCCGGACTATATGCCAAGCGAATACTTGTCTGAGAAAATCGCGGCTGGCTTGGGAGACGTCCATGGAAAGCGGATCCTGCTTCCGCGCGCCGATCTTGCGTCCAGGAAACTTCCTTTAGTTCTGCAGAAGCGCGGCGCTCTAGTGGATGATATCATGGCCTATCGGACTGTAATCCCAAGTGATTTGACGGCTGAAAAGGTGAAGTCCATTTTCAATGAGGGTGTGGATTGGGTGACTTTCACCAGCCCGTCAACAGTCCGCAACTTTGCGCGAGTCATCGGTGATAACGAAGTAGCGAGGTTCTTGCGTGGCACCAAGATTGCGTGCATCGGCCCCGTCACATCAGAAGCTGCCGAGCGGTTCGGAATTGGTGTTGATGTGGTTGCGCAAACCCACACGGTTGATGCGCTAATCGAGGAGATTGTAAATGAAATCAGATCTCTATGAACTAACGGCGAAGCCGAGTATGACGCAGCGGCCACGCCGATTAAGACGAACTGAGACGTTGCGTCTTCTCGTTCGTGAAACGGGGCTGTCAGCATCTACGTTCGTGTACCCGGTCTTCGTTGACCAGCGCATCACGAAACCTGAGGAGGTACCATCCATGCCTGGAATCTTTCGGCTCTCACTGTCAAGCTTGGCGGGCGAGGTTAGTGAAATTGAGGCCTTGAAGATTCCATCAGTTATGGTATTCGGCCTGCCTGATCGCAAGGACGCGTTGGGAAGCGGAGCTTATGCTAACGACGGGGTAGTCCAACAGGCAGTTCGGGTCATAAAGAAGGCGGCCCCGCAACTCGTGATTGCGACGGACGTGTGCCTATGCGAATACACTGACCATGGACACTGCGGAGTAGTCCGCGGGGGTGTAGTGGCGAACGACGAGACGCTCAAGCTGCTGGCAAGAACCGCTGTATCCCATGCAGAGGCAGGCGCAGACATAGTCTGTCCCAGCGCTATGATGGATGGTCAAGTCAGAGCCATTCGCACGGCCCTTGACGAACATGGCCACATCGACACCTCAATTTTGGCTTACTCAGCCAAGCATGCATCATCTTTCTATGGTCCATTCCGCGAAGCCGCAGAGTCAGCTCCGCTCTTCGGCGACAGGCGCGGTTACCAGATGGACCCCGCGAATCGAAGAGAGGCATTGCGCGAGATTGCGCTGGACATCAGTGAGGGGGCAGACATCGTTATGGTTAAACCGGCGCTCAGCTACTTGGACGTCATCGCGGAAGCACGGAAACGGATCACAGTTCCGCTTGCCGCATACAGCGTCAGCGGTGAGTATGCGATGATCAAAGCAGCTGGCGAGAGAGGCTGGCTTAATGAGAAGTCAGTTGCATTAGAAGTCCTAACCGCCATCAAGCGGGCAGGAGCTGATATCATAATCACATATTTCGCGAAAGAAGCCGCTCGATGGCTACAGGAGGCAAATTGAAATGAAAACCGAACTCTCCACGGACATGCCGTCTACTCAGACCACTAGGAGGGAATTTCTGAAGTACACTTTCTTCAAGGTCGACCCATCATGGAGGCGCCTAGGTGAACAGGAAAGAGCGAGATCAAAACGCGAGTTCGCGGCGATTGTCGAGGAATTCGCGGCTGATAGCTCACTGAAGACTTATTCGCTCGTTGGCATTCGCGGCGACGCCGACTTCATGTTTTGGATAATAAACATCCGGTTAGAAGCCATTCAAGATTTCTCATCAAAATTGCTTGCGTCAAGCCTTGGCAAGTATCTCGACATTCCATACTCCTACTTGGCGATTACTCGGCTCTCGGAATATCTAGCAGGTCACCAGCACGAAGGGCAGGAAGGCGTCTCGTTGCAGAGGAAGCCTGCTGGCTCGAAGTATCTCTTTGTCTACCCCTTCACGAAGAAGCGCGAATGGTATTTTCTGCCCTATGAAGAGCGCCGGCAGATGATGCTGCAACATTTCCGAATAGGCCACAAGTATCCCTCCGTCAGAATTCACACGGGTTACTCCTTCGGCCTCGACGACCAAGAATTTATTCTGGCGTTCGAGACCGACAAGCCCGCAGACTTCTCAGAACTGGTCATGGAACTCCGGAGCAGCGAAGCAAGCAGGTACACAGCGATTGAGACCCCTCTCTTCACTTGCGTCGCTATGAGAATGCGCGAAATTCTGGATCAACTCGGTGGGTAAAGCAAAATCCATCTCAGCCGATTCGTGAATTCCCATGAAACACCAAAAGTCTAAGATACTGTACAGAGAGGCGGAGAGGGTTCTTGTCGGAGGCGTCAACAGTCCCGTCCGTGCCTTCAAGGCGGTTGGCGGGACTCCACTCTTCATAAAGAGCGCCAAGGGTTCGAAGATTCAAGACGAAGATGGGAACGTCTACATTGACTACGTCTGCTCTTGGGGGGCTCTCATTCTAGGATCCGCCCACTCGAAGGTCGTGCATGCTCTGCGGCACCGCTTACACCAAGGCACCAGTTACGGTGCTCCTACGGGGCTTGAGGTGGAACTTGCCGAGATGGTAATCGACGCGATGCCCTCAATCGAGAAAGTGCGTTTCGTAAGTTCCGGGACGGAGGCAACGATGTCCGCGCTCAGGCTTGCCCGAGCGTATACCAAACGCCAGCGTATCCTGAAGTTTGAGGGATGCTACCACGGCCATGTTGACTACTTGCTAGTGAAAGGCGGCTCTGGCATGGTGACTCTCGGTGTTCCTGATTCGGCAGGGCTAAGCGATGTCATAGCGGCAGACACTTTGGTAGCACGATACAACGACCTTGAATCAGTGAAGGCCGTCTTCGAAAAATACGGCGAGGAGATCGCAGCAGTAATCGTAGAGCCCATCGCCGCAAACATGGGGCTCATACCGCCTATGCCCGAATTTCTGCGTGGCCTCAGAGAGCTCACTAAGGAGGCCGATGCTGTACTTGTCTTCGACGAGGTGATTACGGGGTTCAGAGCATCGTATGGAGGATGCCAAGAACTTTACGGCATCGTGCCTGATCTGACCTGTCTCGGAAAAATCATTGGTGGCGGTCTTCCTGTGGGTGCATATGGGGGGCACGAGGATATCATGAACTTGCTTGCTCCACTCGGACCTGTGTACCAAGCGGGGACGCTCTCGGGCAATCCCTTGGCTATGGCCGCCGGCATAGAGACATTGAAAGTGCTTCGGACGAAAGGATTCTACAGAAAGCTCGAAAGAAGTTCTGCTAAACTTGAAAATGGCCTGAAAAAGGCTGCACGACATGCCGGATGCGCAGTCAGCCTGAACCGAGCTGGTTCAATGCTCGGACTATTCTTTACGGAAAAGGAAGTCACAGACTATTCGTCAGCAAAGTCGTCTAATACCTCTGCTCACCGAATATTCTTTCAGTCTATGCTCGATCAAGGCATCTACCTGCCACCATCCGCCTTCGAAACAATGTTCGTATCTGCCGCGCATACAGTAAGCGACATTTCGACGACCGTCGAAGCTGCTGAGTCCGCATTCCAAGCCGCGCAGAGAAGCGTGCCAGCCTAATATGAGAAATGACCGTTTCCTCAAAGCATGCAGACGCGAGCCTGTCGACGCTACCCCAGTCTGGTTCATGCGTCAGGCCGGCAGGTTCCTCCCGCAATACAGAAGGATCAGAGAGAAGTACGACCTCATATCGATCTGCAAGGATCCGGAACTTTGCTCGCGAGTCACCTCAATGCCAGTTGAGGTTCTTGATGTCGATGCCGCCATAATGTTCGCTGATATCATGCTGCCGCTGGAAGGCATCGGCGTCAAGTTCGAAATCAAAGAAGAAGTGGGTCCCGTCATTAAAAATCCGATTCGTGGCATGCGTGGCGTTCGAGCTCTTCGCAGCTTTGACCCGGATAGTCACGTGCCATTCGTTATTGAGGCAGTGAAGCTGGCTAAGAAGAAGTTGGACAACCGAGTCCCGTTGATCGGGTTTTGCGGAGCGCCCTTCACTCTGGCCAGCTACTTGATTGAAGGCCGGCCGACGCGAGACTTCGTCAACACAAAGGCTCTAATGTACCGTGACCCGAAAACTTGGCATGCGCTATTGAACAACCTCGCGCAGGCAATGGCGGATTATCTCAAAGCACAGATTCGCGCAGGGGTCGACGCGGTACAACTCTTCGATAGCTGGGTTGGATGCCTCAGCCCACGGGATTACCGACAACACGT
>Ga0129297_10000726_pt1 | contig 16263 bp, 15 predicted proteins | sample I18A1metaG_FD_94708 | JGI IMG/M metagenome (GOLD analysis project Ga0129297, IMG submission 94708) | Lake sediment bacterial and archeal communities from Gulf of Boni, Indonesia to study Microbial Dark Matter (Phase II) - ​I18A1 metaG | ecosystem: Environmental > Aquatic > Freshwater > Lake >... | reverse complement strand
GGTTGGGCGATCATCCAAACCCACCGAGAGCAGATGTCGAAGGCAAAAGCTACGCTGAAAGATACTGAAGAAACTATCTCAAAGATACGAAATCTACTGGATGAACACTCCGAGTTCAAGCAGATAGGATTCGTGGTTGTCGCCTTCCAAGAGTTCGCAGAGGCTAAGATCCTTCTCAGTTTCGTCAGTCGAAAGAAGCTTCCCTCACAACGAGACATTGGCGTCGATTGGATGCCGTACCTTCTGGGTCTCTTGGATTCTGTCGGCGAACTCAGGAGAATGACGATGGATCAGCTCAAAGCGGGCAATCTGAAAGAAGCGCAAAGAACTTTCGAATCGATGGAATCAATCCTCGAAGATCTGCAATCGCTCGATCGTACGTCCATAATTCCGACTTTTCGACGGAAGATGGATGTTGCGAAGAGGCTTGTAGAGGCTACACGTGCTGACGTGATCAGTGACATACGAAGGGCTTCTCTCGAGAAGGCGATACGCAACCTTGAGAAGCGCATGCGCTGACTCGTTTTGACCCCGAAGAGAATATCCATACCAAGATGCCTGACCGTTCACGATGCTGTTCTCCTACAAAAGGAACTGGCCTCACTCGTATCTGAACGAAGTGATCTTCCTCGTGAGATCAAGTATGTTGCTGGACTCGACGGCGCATACAGAGACAAGACGGCCGCAGGCGTGGCCGTGGTTATTGACTATGCATCACTAAGACCGGTGGAAATTGCATCCGCAACGGGACGACCGACTTTTCCTTATGTTCCGGGTCTACTGGCATTCAGAGAGGCGCCAGTGATTCTTCGTGCGTTTCGGAAGCTGAAACACAAACCCGACGTATGTCTAGTGGATGGTCACGGCTTGGCGCATCCTAGGAGATTTGGTCTGGCTTGCCACTTCGGTGTGGTCGCAGATCTCCCAACTATTGGTGTTGCGAAGAGCCGACTCTTCGGGACAGAGGTGGGCGGGGCTCTCGTCGACTTGGCTGGGAACGTGATAGCGGGGGTTCTTCGACTCGGGAAGAAAAGACTCTATGTCAGTGTGGGTCACAAGATATCGCTCGAAGATGCTGTAAGGATCGTGAAGCATTGCCTCAGCGAGCGTGGGCTTGAACCTGTGTTGGTGGCGCATCAGGAGGCGAAGAGTCTGAGATGGTCGCACAGGACCTGAGCCCGGTACTTGTGTGGACGCTATTCAAGCTCGCAGAGCTCGGAGCCTATCCTGGAGAACTCTCGATCACAACGGCAAAGCTGGCCGAGAGCCTAGCCATCTCACAGCAGACAGCTTCACGGCATCTCATAGGGCTCCAGAATCTAGGTCTTATTCGGAGAACCCGCATTGGTCGCGGCGAGGCGATCAGGCTCACCGTGAAAGGCTCGGAAGAGCTCAATAGAATGCACCTCAGATTCAAGGCGATCTTTGAGATGGAACCCACCGAGCTCCTGTTCGAGGGAACTCTCTTCTCTGGAATAGGCGAAGGCGCCTGGTACATCAGCCAACTAGGATATCGAAAACAGTTCAAAGAGAAACTTGGATTCGACCCTTTCCCGGGCACGCTTAACCTGACGCTCAACCCTGCGTATGAAGACTCGAAGAAACGCCTAGAGGCGTTTCCTCAGGTTCAGATTGATGGCTTTCGCGACGGCGAGAGAACCTTCGGCCCCGTCGTGTGTTACAGGGCGAGGATCAATGAATCGGAGAATGGAGCCCTCATCTGCGCTGCAAGGACACACTATGCAGCTGATGTGATCGAGTTGATCGCGCCAGTCAATCTAAGAGTGAAGCTCGGGTTGAAGGACGGCGACATCGTGAGGGCGCGAGTTATCACTTCGACTCTCTGAGGAAGACTTGCTTAATCTCAGAGGAGCTCAAGTACTTCTCCTTGTCGAACTTCGACAGTCGGACTATCTGAATCTTCAGATTCCTTCTCTTGACCAGCTCGGTAATCGTCCGTGCAAGCGAGTCTTGATCATACCCGAGCGCAATGATGTCAGGTTTGACATCGTCAATGACTTGTTCGTAGCCCATCCCGACATCTTCGTATCCAAGGATGGCTGCGTCAACAGGTTTCAGCGAATCCACAAGTGCTCGTCTATCCTCCTCAGGGAAGACGGGTCTGCGTCCCTTCAATGTCTCTGCTGTCACGTCAGTCGCCACGACAACGATGAGAACGTCGCCATAGTTTTTCGCTTCCGCGAGAGCTGTGAGATGCCCGAGGTGGAGTATATCATAGACTCCTCCCGCCAGCACTATCCTCAACATCGATCTTCCAGCCGGGAGCAGAGAGTATTCGTCAGTGTTCTTTCGTTCAAGCGCTCCTGATCCTGTGAGCCCAGTCAACGTATCTTCGATCGTCTCGGCTTCAATGCCTGTCTTCTCGACTAGTTCTCTCTTCGTGAAGAATTGTCTTCGAAGTTGGAGGAGGTAGATGGATCTGAGGAGCTTCTTCTCGTTCCCTTTACTCATGTCGTTCTCACGCACGTCTTTATCGCTGTTCGCAGGTTCTTCGTCGGAATATTGGTTGTCAAATTCATGCATTTCAGTGCGTCGGACTCTTCATGCTTGCGATGCCAAGGATGCTCAATGAGTCGAGAAGGCCCTCGGCGTATGCGACTGATGCAAGAGCAGTCGTCGGTTTCCCTACCTTAAGATAATATTTGCTGTCCGCAACGTATCTCTTGACATAGTCGATGATGCGGGCAGTCCGTGGCTCATTGATGTTCTCGGCGGTTTTGAGCGCGAACTCAATAGCAGCCAAGTATGCTCGCGCTCGTTCTCTAGGATCTTCGCTCATCTCCAAGCCTCCAACAGCTGAGGCGGGGCTCCTGCCAACACTCTGAGCGATTCTGCTTCCATGAAGTGTAACTTGCTTGGTACGATAATGGAGAAAGGAGGTCCGCCAAATTCGGACTTCATTAGGTTTCCCGCCGTATCCACTCTCACGATACAATCAGGTGATTCCACTCGGGCAAGTGCGATGGTGAGGGTTTCCTCGGCCAGAACGCCGGCTTTCTTCGTGCCCTCCAACCTGACTAGGACACTGATAGCTTCAGGGATAGTGAGTTGTGGATCGTCAATATCGAGAAGCCCGAGAGTGTGAAGACCGATTCTCCTGTTAGCTTCCAAGTACTCATAGACCGATTCTGGATTAGGATTCGTTCTGGGCGAAGGGATTGTGATTGTCCTGCCAAACTTGTACACTTCGAGACCCGTGACACCTGCTGCCGCAGTGACAATCGACGCCGAGTGTACGAGTCTCACTGGAATCCCAATCTTCTTGGCTTCAAGGAGAATTGTCAGGTGTGTGGTTGCTGACATCGGGTCGCCTGGTGTGAGAAGGGCGACACGTGATTGCTTGGCTCTTGAGAGTATGGTGCGGTCTGCGTCTTCCTCGAGGTCATTCCTCTTGAGAACCCTGATTTCTTTTCCGACCAAGCGCTGCAGCCGATCTAGGGAAAGCCCTGGCATGATACTCGTGTAGAACTCCGCGTAGACCACATCTGCGTTCCTGGCTGCGTCAAGGCCCCGCAGTGTCAGTCCGTTCTCGTCGTGCAGGCCCATGCCGATCAGTAGTAGCTCTCCCATCTCATCTTCGCGGCAGAGCTAGTGGGGGGGATGGTAATATTCGTGACCTAACGGTCAGACCACTATTCTTCCGTTCTCTACGATTGTCCTGCCGTCAAGTTCGATGGTTGCTTGGCTGAGAGTTCCCTGAAAGGCGTAGTCGCTGTCGTTCTTCCCGCCCAAGTCTACGTTCGATCCTATTCCGATGGTGACAGCGCCCTTTGCGAATCCGTCCGTCAGAAACCCTGTCCTTATTCGTGGATTGAGTCCGATCGTGAGGCTCCCGATCTTGTCCTTGGCTCCGTGTCCTCGATCAAATATCGGCTTGACCGCGTCAAGATTCTTCTGCGCGTTGAAGGCTGTAACTCGTCCATTCTCGAACACCCACTGGAGCCCATGAACCAGCTTCCCAACCTGTGGGACGGGTAGGTCGAATGTCACCTTCCCTGAAGCACTGTCCTCGACAACAGACACGGCAACCGATCCTGTCGGGAGAGTTGTGAAGAACAGGCCGCGTTTGAGGTCGTCGTCATCTATGACTCCATCATTGATCTGAGTCTGTCGTCCTAGTATGGAGAACTTGAGGTCAGTGCCTATTCGTGATCTCACTCGAACTTCTCTTGCGCGCTCAAGGTTCGAGGCAACGCGCCTGCCCAAGATGCTCATGTCATCGTACCGAACCGCCGTCGCGGAATCGATCATCCGCTTCCATCGCTGGAAGTTGAAGCCATACGTCCGAGCCCTCTCCGGAGTGACTGCTCCATGCGCCAGATATGCACCTCGTATCTTCTTCTCTCGACTCTTGTCGAAGTGGGCCTTCTCCCCCTCGAAGGAAGCAGCGAACTTCTCCGGAGGAACCTTCCTCATCCGAAGAGGATTCGCCGGGCCCCCGATGAAGATATTGACGGTAGTATATTCGGCAAGACCTAGGCAGTGCTTCGAGGTGACCTTCAGATTCTCTTCGGAGAGCAACTCGAGCTGTGAGTAGTAGCTTCGATCTGTTTCGAGGATGGCCATAGCGTCAGCGCCAATCCGGAAGCACTCATCAAGTATCGTATCGGAAAGCTCGATCGTGTGTGGCCAAGTATTCACGGTAACGACGTCGTCAGGTCGAATTCTCAGACATTCGCTCACAATGGCGTGTGCAACTCGAACCGACATAGACTATCCTGCCAAGTATAGGGTCGAAGTGCCTGATAAGAATTCGATCGAATCGACGCCCAAAATCGTGAACGCACCGAGGAAAATCAAACGATTTGCAGGAGACAGGGGCTCATCACTACTGGATCCAACGCCCCACGTCACACTCCGCCTAATCCGAACGCAGGCAAAGACAGTCGTGTGGATTCCAGACTGATGATCGAGGATCTTCGGCAGGAACCAGCATAACCCTGAATGCGGTAGGCCCAAAACGAGTGTTCGGATGTTTTTCGAAGTGCAAAGCAGTATGCTTACACATCGGAGAGGGATCGGCGTTGCCTCACGGAGATCGAGTCCCTTGTCCAGCAGCCTGATTCCGAGCTTCATTCTCACGTTTCGAGAGGCGCTGGAAGCTGCTTTAGTCATTGCCATCGCAGCATCATATCTGAGAAGAGTTGGAAAAGCGAGCCTGAACCGACACCTGTACTCGGGTGCGGTTGCTGCTGTGGGAGTCAGTGTTCTGCTGGGCGTCGTTGTATTCGGGTTCTATGGCGGGCTGTCTGGTGTCTCGGCCGAGATCTTTGAAGGGATCGCCTCTTTGATCGCTGCGCTCGTCTTGACGTACATGATCCTGTGGATGACTAGACGTGCGCGGACCATGAGGACGGAATTGGAACATAGGGTCGAGGTAGCTGTGACTACTGGGCAGATGCTCGGAATAGTTGCCCTATCTTTCGTTGCGGTGTTCAGAGAGGGTCTCGAAACTGTTCTGTTCCTCACCGCACTCGCCATCGCTGACTGGTATGGCACATTAGTTGGCGCCGCGATCGCGTCCCTGACAGTGATCATCTTGGCGGCATTTCTGATGCGTGGAATCTATCGACTCGATACTCCGAGATTCTTCCAAGTTACGAGTGTACTCCTCATAGTCTTCGCAGCTGGGTTGTCTGGTTACGCCGCACATGAGCTCTTGGAGGCCGCTGAGCACTCCGGTATCGAACTCGGAATACTGGGACAGCACGCGTTTGACATCAATCCGCTGAAGAATCAGGATGGAACCTATCCTCTGTTGCATGAGAAAGGCGCGGTGGGATCTGTGCTCGCGGCGCTGGTCGGGTATGATGGCAACCCTGAATGGATGCGGGTCATCGTGTATCTAGGATACTGGCTCGTGCTTGGCGCGTACGTCCTATTCTCACGTCGACGCTTGAGTTCTCGATAGATCTGGAGACGAACGACCTCGCAGGAGACGGAGGCCTTCCTGCGCTGCCATGTATCCGCGTCGATTCGATTGATGAAAACTTAAGTAGACTTCCCAGTCATGTGCGAAATCTCGGAGGGTCCGTAGCTCAGGCAGGCAGGTTGATCTGCCCTCGAAAGGTAGAGCAGCGGTCTCGCAGAAGCAAGGCTGAAGCTCTTAACCGCTGAGGGATACCCGAAGGTCGAGGGTTCAATTCCCTCCGGACCCGCCAAAAACTGACTGGAGAGATGGACGGCTACGTCAGGCAGCTGGTCAAGAAGGCCGCTGATTCTGGAGGAAGGATTCCGAAGCAGTCGAACGTGTACGAGGAGATTGTCAGGAAAGGATGGGAGGCAGTGAAGAGGCAGAACAAGAAGTAGCTGGACAGTGATTTAAGCTCAAGCAGCCAAATATGTTTCGAGTGTTATGGGGACATTCTCGTCTGGGAACATTGCAATCGCATTCAACGATAATGACGGCAAGGCTGAGCGGATTCTAGCAAACGGGACGGATATCCGAACCATAGTTTTCCAACTTACCTCGATGCCTTCGATTGGTAGAGCTCCAGTTCTTCCCGATGAACTCCACCAATTAGCTAACCAAGTTTTCGACGCCATAGAGGATCTCGTTCGTCAGGGTCTAAACACATTTGTCGCGGTGTCCGCCGCCGACCGCTTTTTCGAGTCTTTCACACCGCTCTATCGCTATCTTTCGAGTTTCGGATTTCAAGGGGCAGCCTCGCATACGTGGGTGCAGCTTATTCGATGGACGCTTGAGTGGGAGAAGAGCCACTCCACCCAGATTCACAAGGGCACTCCATTCTTCTTTCTTGGAGAGAGCCTGATCTACCAGGGCGACATTGAGACTGCCTTTCTATTCATCTACAATGCCGTGGAAGAGGACAAGTCTTCGTATCAAGCTGTGGGCCAGCCAGACCGCTACAAGCAAGCTCCTGCCTACATGACTGCCACAATCGTTGACAATCCGGCGAACGTGCTCTACAAGCCTGTCGTCCGACGCATTCGAGAAGCAATCAGCAACTACGCCACATCGTTCTCTCAAGCGACCAATTCGCCTTACACTCTGGCTGACTTCCAGACCAACTTCTTGGACAAGCCCGATCTTGAGAAGCTCGTATTCTTCTTTGTCTACAACATGTATGTGCACATTCAGCGAAATCGCTTTCAGCAAGTATCTCAATTCTTCGACAACGATTTCACCAAGATCAAGAATCTTGATTCAATCTTCAACATGTGCCTCATAATTGAAGAGTTGCTTCAGCACAGGTTCGGTCAAGGGAAAGACAAGTACTACATCACAAATGGAATCTTGGACCTTGCGGCAAACAAGACATGGAGGACATGGGTCGCGAAAAACGAAGCATGGGAGCAGTTTCTCGGGAAGTTGGGTGGCGTCGCCATCGGGCCCGATCCAAAGACTACAGTTCCGGCCTTGCTAACTAGCAACATCACCTACGCAGGTCAGCCATTGAAGCAAGAGCTTCGCTACCTGCTCTTGGCTTGGCACTTGCGGAACTATGGCGGCCACAACATTCGAGTGCAAGACGTTCTTGTCAAGTCATACGATCAGATATTCGAGTGCTTGATCTATGCATTGTTCATCGCGGGTCAACCATGAGCCGGCTGAGGAGCGCTCTTGATAAGCAAGGAACAGTATTGGGAGATTGACAAGTTCTACAGCAAAGCAACATCGATACTTGACGAAGCCAGAGAGCATGTCAAGAAGTTCGAGTACGACCTGTGCGTGAGGCGCTCGCAGGAAGCCTTCGAGCTGTTTCTCAAGACCATGTTCAAGTTGATCGGCGAGGAGTATCCGCAGAAGCACGAGATCAGCCAAGAGATTTACGACATGCACAGCTCTCTAAAGAAATACGACTTCTCGGCTCAGAAGGTCGCTCAGATAGTCCACAGGAATCGGACCCTGGGGGTTTGGCGAGAGAAGTCGTTCTACGGCGACGAGAAGCTTGGAGTGACCTCCATCTTCACAGAGCACGAGGCAAGATTAGCGCTGTCCTATGCAGAAGATATCTCGACAGACTGTTATGTGGTGCGAAGTCGGGTGTTCTCGGAAGTGCGGTGAAAGCTCCAACTGTACACCTGATGATATCGAGCGCCATTTCCTCATCTCACTGTGCGAACCTGTGCCTCGCGAAAAGCGGCTCGACTGAAGCTTTAAGTTACGATATGATATATATCATAATATCACAAATCTGTGAGGTTGTGATATGAATGAAAACGGACATGTTGCTCAGAAAGCTCCGCATGGAAAATAAGGAATTCGCCACGTCAGAGGAGCTGAGGGCATATTGCAAGTCATTGAAGCTGGATTACGACATTGCGATCAGGCATCTTGTTCCGCGGGGATACCTGGTCAGAATCCTCAGGGGGATATTCTATGTCAAGTCACTTGAAGAGCTGGAGCTGGCGAGGCCCAGATACAATCATCTCGAACTCGTCGCCAGAGGCCTTGAGCTGAAAGGTGTCAGCAACTGGTACTTTGGCCTGCACACGGCGCTCAAGCTCAACAACATGACCCACGAGGCGTTTGCAGTGGAAGACGTGATAAGCGACAAGCTGTTCCGAGCGAACCCGTTCAAGATCGCAGGGTACAAGTTCAAGTTCTCAAGGCTCTCGCCATCGCTCCTTGACTTTGGAATAAGGAAAGGGGAGAACGGCGTAAGGTATTCTGATCCAGAAAAAACGATTCTCGACTTTATCTACATATGGAGATACAACGGCGTACCCGAAGACAAGATTGCGGCTGACGTGTCCGGTTGGGCGAAGAATGTGGCGAAGAAGATGAGGTCGTATGCGAGGAAGTATCCTAATACCGTGGCGGAGATTGCTGAGAGAGTGGCCAAATGAGAGCCGATTTTGTAAACGAGGTCGCAAGAGTCCTAGACATCAAGAGAAGGGACTTGGTCGAGAAAGACCTCATCCTTCATCAGATGCTGACGGACCTATCACAGGAGAGTTTCTTTTCCGATAACTTCCTGTTCAAAGGTGGGACGTGCCTAATCAAGTGCTACTTCGGCTACCTGCGATTCTCGGAGGACATCGATTTCACATGGAAAGACCAGAGTGTCTTCGAAGGCAAGTCGCAGAAGCAAATCAGAAAGTACCTGTCGGATGTCATCAACAAGACCGGAGACGTTTTCGAAGCCGTCGCCGAGAAGAGAGGCCTTGATTTCAAGTGCGTAAAGAGCAACAGGGACTATGTCGAACTCGGCGGCAATGACAAGACCTGCACGCTCAAGATATGGTACGATTCCGAGATACTGAAAAGGCGGACGTTCCCGAAGGTGCAGATTAATTTCGTCGAGACCATGTGCTTCTCTCCGAAGAAAGGGGAGCTCAGCGGACTGCTGACAGGCAAGCACGAAGAGCTTGAAGGCCTGTTTCCCGAAGAGACAGCCGAGTATGCCAAGAGGATAGCTTTCAGCGTGTACGACATCCGCGAGACACTGTGTGAGAAGGTGCGCGCGCTTCTTACACGCGAAGGAACCAAGGCACGGGATTTCCTTGATGTCTACTTGATATGGAAACGGTTCGGCCTCAGGCCAGAAGACGAGGAGAAATGCATAATCGGCAAGATAGATTTCTCGCTGAGGCTCTATGCAAAGTACAGGCAGCATCTGAAGCAGAAGGTCGCCTTGCTGAAGTCTGGGAAGCTGTTCGACTGGGGGACCGAGAAGGAATTGCTGCTGTCCGACATGGACGAGGGAGATTTCTACAAGTTCCTAGGCGGGTTCCAAGAGTTCCTTAAGAAAGCCGTGAAAGCTGTGGGCTACGGATAGCGCATTGCCGCTTCAAACACAATACTCATGATTGCAGAATATTGAACATATGTTCAAAAAATTAGAATTCATCACTCCGACGCTCATGTCAGTCTTGGAGCTCTTCCTGTCTGATCCCATGCGAGAGCACCATCAGAGGGAGGTGGCAAGAAGCGCCAAGGTGAGCGTGGGCTCTGCGAACAGGATACTCAAGCTACTGGCTGATCTGGATATGCTTGCCGGACAAAGGAGGGGCAGGATGGTGTTCTACAAGCTGAACGCTGGGGACCCGGTCGTCAGGCAGTTCAAGGCGCTGCTGAATGTCTACTCTTTGAAGCCCTTGCTCCAAGCGGCAAGGCACCATTCCAGAAGGATACTCCTGTTCGGAAGGTCAGCCCAAGGATCCGATGTGAAGGAAAGCGACATAGACCTCTTCGTTCTCACTTCGGACAAGGGGCCAGTCAGGAGCGAGATCAGCGGATCCAACAGGAAAAGCGAGAGGAAGATTGCTCCTGTAATCGTTGACGCGAACGAATTTGTCAGGCTCAAGAGAAACGACAGGGCTCTCTATGAGAACATCGAAAGGGGGATCACACTGTGGCAGGCAGAATGAGCTCGGAGCTTGCCAAGCTGCTGGAGCAAAGAAAGCTGTTCAGATCCAGAATCTCTCGGGAGATGATTCAGAAGGAAACCAAAGCGGCTGAAAAGGACTTGCAGGATGCGCGCTGCCCCTTGTTCACTGATTGGCAGAGAACTCCATCCTGCGCAGCTCTTGTGATATGATGGGAATTCTCACGGTGAACGTCGATCCCTCTCCGAATGTACTTTTCGCATGAATCGAGCCACCGTGCGCTTCCACTATGCGCTTGCTGATCGCGAGTCCGAATCCCATTCCTTTCGCCTTTGTTGTGAATAGCGGTGTCCAAAGCTTCGCTAGGGTCTCATTCGTCATGCCGATTCCCGTGTCAGCGAACGATATCTCTACTTGTCCGTCTGCCTCTCTGCTTGATATCGCGAGCGATCCGCCTTCGGGCATTGCTTCTATGGCATTCTTGATGATATTGAGAAGCGCTCTTCGGATCTTCTCTCGATCAGCCACCAGTTTGGGGGAAGGCTTGCTCGAGTCATCTATCTGCACGTTCGATGGAACTTGGACGAGAGGTAGTGATTGCTGTACCATTGACTTGGGACTGGTCAGGGCAAGATGCAGGTGTATCTCTGCAGAGTATTCCAGGAGGTCGGTGATGACCTTATCAGAATACTCGATGCAGTCGTCAATGACCCTTAGAGATTCCGTGATCTGTTCACCGTTCCTTGCGCCCAGTCTCGTCTTGAGTAGGTACGCTGCGCTCGCGATCCCTTGAAGTGGATTCCTGAGGTCGTGACCCACCATGGCTGCTGTTGTGCCGATCGCGGCGAGGCGTTCAGACTTGAGGAGTGCCTCTTCCATACGTTTGCGGTCGGTAATGTCCATGACAATTCCTCTCAGGCCGACAGCCTTGCCTTCGCGTAGAATGGGTGCAGCGTGCACGATTACTGGGAATGTGCTGCCGTTCTTTCTCTTGATCGTGTATTCGCTGCCGCTCACCTTCTCTCCCCTTAACAGCTTACGAATATTCTCTCTGGCCCTTTCATGATGTTCCGATGGAAACATCATGAATGCGTTCGATCCCTCGTGGAGTTCCTTCTCAGTATAGCCGGTAGCCTCAGAGGCGATGCGGTTCACGAAGGCGATATTGCCCTCGGTATCAATCTCAAACACGATCTGCGGCAGAAGGTCAGCCAATTCCCTGAATCTTCGTTCGCTCTCTGATAGTTCAAGGGTTCTTTCTGCAACGACTTGCTCCAAGTTTGATGAGTAGGCTCTCAGTTCCTGAGCGTGACGTTGTCTCTGCTCAAGGAGTCGCGCATTCTCGACAGCAATGGCAGCGTGATTGGCAAACAGACTCAACAACTCCAAGTCTGATTGCGTGAAGTGCTGTGACTCAGAGTAGTCGAGTACGTGGATCACTCCGGTGACTTGGCTCTGCCAGATCATGGGCACTGTGAGGACGGCTCGGAAGGGGTGCTCTTCCTCGTAGGCGATGGCTCGACCGGACCAAGTGCGATAGTCGTCGATGATCAATGGTTCTCCGGCTTCGGCCACAATCCCTGCTGCCCCCTCTCCGTACTTCAGCACAGTTCCAATGTAGTCACGAGGGGTCATGTAGCTGACAACGCAGCGAACCTCGCGTTTCTTGGGATCGCATAGATACATCCCCCCACTAGGCGCGTCAAGCAACCGAGCTGCTCGTTCGACGATCGCTTGAAGCAATGACGGTAGATCGTGTCGGCGCGTGATCTCGAGGACGGTCGCTTGAAGAGCGCTCAACTCTTCAGCTCGTGAGTGCAGTCTGTCACTCATGAGCTTACGCTCTAGGGCGTTTCCGAGAATTCCAGATGAAAACCGGAGAAGCGAGTAGTCATCCTCACTCCACCTTCTGGCCCCAACAATGTTGTCAAAACCTATGAATCCGGCCAGCTCTCCACCTACCCCGACGGGTAGTACCAGGAGCGATTTGACGTCTTGGCTCTCCAGAACACTTTTCTCAGCTGCTGCCTCGAGAGGTAGCTTTGAGACATCCTCGACGTGTATGACTTCACCCTTGCGAAGTCTTGTCATCCACCACGAGAACGTCTCACAGGGTAGATTCTGAAGATTCTCGATCTGCGGACTCACTCCGTCCGCACACCACTCATGCGTGTTGCTCATCTTGTTTCCGTCTTCGGAAAGCATGAAGACGTAGACGCGACCAGCTCCACTAAGCCTGCCCATGTCACGCAAAGATTCCTTGACGGACTCATCGATGTCGGATACGCCCACGAATCTGGAGGAGATCGCTGCAATGGTCCTTTCAAAATCGTACCGGCGTGTTAGAGAGTGCTCAACCCGCTTACGTTCAGTGATATCTAGAATGATCGCTTGGAAGCCCACGGTCTTGCCCTCCACTCTGAGTCTTGTCGGCTTTGAATAGAGGTGAAGAACACGCCCGTCTTTGTGTATCGCTCTGAACTCCAGATCTCCGGTCTCTCTTGTTGAAGAAGCAGCTCGAAGGAAGAGTTCCATCACTCTTGTCGCATCCTCAGTGTGCAGGAAGCTCTTGAACTGGAGACCCAACAGTTCGAGAACTGAATACCCCAGCATCTTGGCGAATGCTTGATTCACATAGGTGAACTTGCCTTCCGTGTCTGTAAGCGCGATCGGTGCAGCGGTCTCTTGGACTAGGCTCCGAAACCTCTCTTCGCGTTCTCGTAAAACCCGATCAGTCTGCTTACGCCTAGTCATGTCACGCGCAACATAGAAGCTTCCAATCTGCCGTCTGCCCTCATGGAGGAGTCCGCCGCGAATCTCAAGGTTGATTCTGCCTCCAGTCTTGGTCTGGATCTCCAACTCAAGTCGCTTCACGCGCTGCCCACGAGAGATCCTCTGCAACTCGTTCTCGACAGTGGTTCGAGCTTTGGGAACCACGAAGTCCACTGGATTGCGGCCGATCAGGTCCTTGATGGTATATCCCGTCGCCTTGCATGTTGCCGGATTCACGGCGACTATTCTGTTTGAGCGGTCGAGAGCGAAGAAGAGGTCGCTGGCTTGTTCGAAATATGTGCGAAGGCGCCGATCACTTCGCACTTGCTCCACGAGTTTCTTCCGGGTTCGATCAGAGCTCACTTGACGACGCTCGCGCGGCTTTGGAATGCTTCGTACGTGCTGTGATGAATCGGGGCTTCTGCGACGTTCCAATAGAGCCTCGACAGTAGCCCTCTTTCCGCTCGGAGTCCTAGTCATTTCTAGTTCCCGAGCAAGGCCTGATGCCAACCAATCTGCGAGTACAGCTCTGATCCCGCCCAGTACGGCTGCGCAAGGAAAAGATATGGGTCTGCTGTCACTCGCAGGTTTTCGGTTGAGAGACAATACAGATCCGCGAGAGGATCTGTGCGCTTACGTGTGACGTTGCGCCGACAGTTACTGCCTAGTGTCTATCACAGATCTTGAAGCGCGTGCACCCTGCATATTCTTCTCAACAGCAGACTCTATGTATCTGCCAGCGCGCCGTTGGACTTGATTAGCGACCTCCTTCATATCGAAGGTCTTGATTTTCCTGTCCTCGACGACAACCTTCCCGTGAACGATGACTGTGTGCACAGATGATCCTGAAGCCGCCGTCACTAGGTTCGGCAACAATGAGCACTCGTACATGGGGATCCAGTCAACATTGTTCAGGTCAAAGAGAACCAAGTCAGCCAGCTTGCCCTTCGTTATCGTGCCGAGGTCATTTCTCATTCCCATCGCCTCAGCACCATTGATTGTTGCCATCTCAACGATCTTCTCAAAAGGAAACAGTGAGGAGTCCATCCACACGTCTCTATGAATCAGGACGGCAAACATCACCCTCAGGAGATCGGTTGTGTCGAGCTCATCTGTTCCGAGGGCGATGTTCACTCCCATCTTGTACATTCTGACTATGTTGCCTTTGGAGAGGATGCCTTTGCCGTTGATTGTGGTCGAGGTGGGACAATGGGAAACGTTTGCTCCTCTAGAGGCAACCAGCTGCATCTCGTTCTCTGAGAGCCAACCCATGTGAGCAGCTGTCAATCGTTTGCAGAGCACGCCTATCTTGTCGAGATACTCTATGTCCCGAACGTCGTGAAGTTTCACGGTCTTCTCCAGAAGTTCGCCGTGAACTCCTGCATGAGTATGCAGCGTTCCATCCAGTTCGTCCACGATTCTTCTCGCTTCCTTTCCCAACTCTTCAGTGCTTGTTGGGACTTGCATCAGGCAGAGTCCTGCCCTGACTCGATCCAAGTAACCATTGTATGCCTTGACGAAGTCGCGGCCGTTCCTGATCGCTTTCTCTGTGCTCTCTCTATGCTTCGGAGAGAAACCTCCTTCACCTAACGCCTGATCGTACACGTCCATTGTTATCCGGTTCAGGTTTGCCCTCACGCCGCTCTTCTCCACGGCATCTACAGCTTTCTTCTCAAAACCTGGGAGCGGACCAGAATCCACAATCGTGGTTGTCCCAGTCAGAAGTCGGGTGCCGATGCTGAACATCGCAGAGTAGTAGAAGTCCTCCTCGTCGATGAGGTCAAAGTACCATGCGAAGTACTCTCTGAGCCAACCCATCCACTTTGGAGGAATGAGTCCTCTCAGGTAGGCTGCGTCTAAGTGCATGTGAGTGTCAATAAAGCCCGGCATCACGAGCCTTCGTTTTCCATCTATCACGAGATCCGCCGAGCGATACTCCGGAGCTAGGTCATCGGTCTTTCCAACATCAACTATCCGGGATCCGTCAATGGCCACACAGCCATCCCATATGACGCCTGCGCTGGGATCGTTTGTGTACACAACGGCGTTCTTCACGAGAGTGATCATAGACACTTCACAAACCTACCGAATCCGGGCCCTACCTGAAGGTTATCATCTGACATCACGACCTTTCCCCTGAGCAGCGTCATGCTCGGCCATCCCTTGCCCTTCATGTTCTCGAACAGAGTGAAGTCGCCGTATGAACGCAACCAATCGGTGGTGATCTTGCCCTCTCTATCTTGGTCTATAATGGCTAGGTCTGCGTCGGAGCCGACACTGATCGTTCCCTTCTCCGGGAACAAGCCAACTATCTTAGCTGGGTTCGTGGAGACCAGCTCAGCCAACCTCTCGAGCGACAGGCCTCTCCTTCGGAATCCTTCCCAAAACATCGTGATCAGCATGGTCTGACTGCCTGTGCTGCCGGAGCCAGTGTACCATATGTTCGAAGCTGGGTCTCCGCCTGAGGATCCATCTCCCCAAACCAACTTCTCATACTTGCTGCTGACCACGTGATCTGTACCTATCGAATCAATGCAGCCATCCACTATTCCTGCCCACAGTGCCTCTCTGTCCGACTCGTGCCGTAGAGGTGGGTTCAGCTTGCCGAGATAGCCTGCCCGAGCCGGATCAATCATTAGATATTGCGGGCAGACCTCAACAGTCAGTCTGGCTCCATCTCTTCTTGCGGCCACGACTTGCTCGAGACCTTCCTTCGATGTCAAGTGGACAATGTGAATTCGTGACCCCACAATCCTCGACAGAAACGAGTATCTTTGCACATGTTCGGCTTCAAGGAATCCAGGCAGGGTTTCGCTCCACGCCTCAGGGTCAGTTCTCCCGGATGCCTTCACGCGTTCGGCAAACAGTCTGGAGATCTCAGTGTTTTCGCAGTGAATCAGCAGAACGGCTTTGTTAGTCTTCGCGACGTTCTCCAATGCCCGGAAAGCTAGGCGATCATCGTAGGACACCGGGAGCGCCATTCGTCGAGCCCATCTTGCTCCCATCGGATGATCTGCCACGTTCTTCAAGTTCCCATGATACTTGAAGGCAGAAACACCGAGCTTCTCAACGTAGTCAGGTATCTCTTCGGCGTGTTGCATCGAGTTGAGGGTGAAGATGAAGAGGAAATCGCAGCTCGAGTTCTGCTCCGCTGCTGTCCTACCCGATTCGAAG
>Ga0129297_10000723_pt1 | contig 16286 bp, 14 predicted proteins | sample I18A1metaG_FD_94708 | JGI IMG/M metagenome (GOLD analysis project Ga0129297, IMG submission 94708) | Lake sediment bacterial and archeal communities from Gulf of Boni, Indonesia to study Microbial Dark Matter (Phase II) - ​I18A1 metaG | ecosystem: Environmental > Aquatic > Freshwater > Lake >... | reverse complement strand
TTCGGCGGTCCAAGAGAGATGCACAAGACTACTTGCTCCGATTGCGGCAAGGAATGCGAAGTTCCGTTCAAACCGACCGAAGGTAGGCCAGTCTACTGCAACGAGTGTTTTCAGAAGCATAGACAACGCTAGAATAGGTTGATCGTCAACCGAGAGCAGCCTTTTTCCTTTTTTCTTCACTCTGAATCTTTGATCTTCCCAACGTGCCCACATCTTCATTTGCTTGACCGTCCTTGCGGAATTTAGGAAGGAATATTAGATCAGAACGGGTTATCTCGGAGCCAAACCCAACGTGCGCAGTCTCAAACTGAATCACGAGGTGTCTGAATGGAAGAGAAGGTTATGAACCGGTGGATCGTGGTGGCAGGCGCTATCATGATACAGCTTTCGCTAGGCGTCATATACGCTTGGTCAGCATTCACAACACCGCTCCAGGGCACAGCATCAAACCCTAGCCAGTACAATTTCACGAAGACCGAGACTCAAGCCATTTTCTCAGCAGGGCTTGCGACTTTTGCAATCGTTATGATTATTGCTGGAAGGCTTCAACAGAAGATCCCTCCTAGAAATGTGGCTCTTGGGGGGCTGCTTCTCGGAGCTGGATACATAGCTGCCGGCTTCACTGGAGCATCCTTTGTTGGAAAACTTCTCACCCTTGGCATAGTCGGCGGTGCGGGAACAGGATTCGCCTATGTTGTGCCGATAGCTGTGGGGGTCAAATGGTTTCCAGACAAGAAAGGGCTTCTCTCTGGACTTGCTGTGGCGGGATTCGGTTTTGGAGCCTTGATCTGGATTATGCTTGCCAGTCCACCCGCAATTCTCGGCATTAGCGGCCTAATCCAGACGACGAATGGTGTATACACGGTGGCGAATGTGGACTGGGTCTTCATGGTGTACGGAATGATCTTCTTGGTTCTGATCGTGGTCGGTTCTCTAGTGATGGTGAATCCTCCACCTGGATACAAGCCTTCAGGCTGGGTCCCACCTGATCTGAGGGATAAGAAAGGGCAGGCGCGCAGCAGAGACCTTGCCTCAGGGGAAATGTTGAGAACCTGGCAGTTTTACATCGCGTGGAGTATGTTCATGTTCGGCGCCCTTGCGGGGCTCATGGTTATAGGTAATGTGCAAAACTTCGCTAAGGATGTACGATATGGCTTCCAAGGCCACGGCTTCTCTGCTAGGCAAGCTGCAGACTTTGCGGTAATCGGCGCCGCGATCTGTCTTCCGATACTGAATGGTATGGGACGAATAGTGTGGGGGACCTCTTCGGATAAGATTGGAAGTAGAAGAGCGCTCCTCTTCATGTTCATCTTCCAAGGAGCAATGACTGCAACATTCTTCTTCACAACAGTAAACGAGTACTTGTTCTACATTGTAGGTGCTATGATAGGTTTCAACTTCGGTGGCACTCTTGCGCTCTTTCCGCCAATTACCGCTGACTTCTTCGGCGCCAAGAACTTGGGAGCAAACTATGGCCTGATGTTCACAGCCTATGGAGTCGGCGGAATAGTTGGACCGATACTTGCCGGCATGGTCCAAGATTACCGACTAAGCTTTCTGTACGCCTTCATACCGGCCTCAGCGCTCTGTTTCATTGCTGCTGTGCTGGCATTCCTCGTGAGAGCACCAAGACAGAAAGAAGACTAGGACCCCAGCTCGGTATGTTCTGTTCGTAGCCCCTGAACCGTCACAGCCAAACTCAGCAAGTACACTCGATATCTAGTCGGTTATGCGCCTCCATGCTGACACGAGAAGAACACGAAAGCGCGCAAGACCTAAAGCTATATATACGCAAGCAATTGTCTCAAGGAAGCCAAAATATTCAGCTCAAAACGTGAAATGGATATGGCCAAAGAAGCGGCAGAGCTCTACAAGGAATTTGAAACCTACATAATCCCCCCCAGCTGGAAAGACAGAGCATGGGACACGAATGACTTCAAGAGATGGTACGAAAGCACTGTGAATGACAAGAAGGCTGTGCAAGACTGGTGGGAAAAATGGGCAAACGAACTCTTCTGGTTCAAGAAATGGAAGAAGGTCCTTGATGATAGCCATCCTCCATTCTACAGGTGGTTCGTTGGTGCAGAGACCAATCTAGCCTATCTGGCTACAGATTGGCAGATTGAGCGTGGCAGGAAAAACAAATTGGCCATCATATGGGAGGGAGAGCCGTGGGACGAGGCCACGCAGCAACCAAAGGAAGTCAGAAAGTTCACATATTATGACCTGTTCAGAGAATCAAACTCGATTAGCTCTGCCCTGAAAGACAAACTAGGCGTCAAGAAAGGAGAGATTCTAACATTCTATTTACCGATGGTTCCGGAGCTCCCCCTTTACATGCTTGCGGTTCAGAGGTTGGGGGCACGACACAGCATAGTCTACAGCGGATTCAGCGCAGATTCCCTTGCTACAAGGGCCTTAGACTCCGACTCCAAGATAATAGTGACTGCAGACGGCCTATACAGAAGAGGGAGGACGATAAACCTGAAACCCATCGTTGACGAGGCTGTGAAAATATGCGCGCAAAAGGGCCTCAAAATAGAAAAAGTTGTTGTAGTCAAAAGAGTTGGGCATGATATACCTTGGGATAAAGAGAGAGACATTTGGCATCATGAGCTGGTCAGCGACATATCGAAAAATGTCAGTCTTCCTGCGGAGGGATGTGGCTCAGAGGACTTTTCGTATATTCTCTACACATCTGGCACAACTGCTGCTCCCAAGGGGGCCCAGCTTCCTGTAGGCGGATATGCTGTCTCTCTATATGCTACTATGAAGCTGATATTTGATGCCCGCGACGACGACATCTACTGGTGCACGGCGGATATAGGATGGGTTACAGGCCATTCATACATCGTCTATGGACCATTGATGACAGGTTTGACATCTATAATGTATGAAGGCGCCCCGGATTACCCAAAACCGGATAGATGGTGGAACATACTGCACAGATATGGAGTGTCGGTGTTCTATACCACGCCAACCGCTATTAGAATGCTAATGAAATTCCCCGAAGATTATGTCCGAAAATACGATTTGTCCACGGTAAGGATTGCTCATTCTGTTGGTGAGCCTATCAATCCTGAGGCGTTCAAATGGTACTTCAAGAATGTCGGTAGAGAAGATATCGTGGCCTCGAGCACCTGGTGGATGACGGAGACAGGGCAAATGCTAACGGGCCATTACCCTGGACTAGGAAAGATCTTTCCGCTCAAGCCCGGAACAAACGGCTATCCTTTGCCCGGGGTTACCATGGACGTCCTCGATGATGATGGAAATCCTTGTTCAGCCGGCGTTAGAGGGTACTTGGCAATAACATCACCATGGCCAGGGATGCTCATGACACTATACAAGAATCCGCAAAGATACATCGATGTCTATTGGTCAAGGTTTAGGAATAGGATGTATTTCTACACCGGCGATTTCGCCGTCAAAGACAAGGATGCATACATATGGGTCTTGGGAAGGGCTGATGATGTCCTCAAAGTTGCTGGCCACAGAATCGGAACGGCTGAAATTGAATCGGCAATGATCAAGCATCCAGCAGTGGCAGAGTCAGCGTGCATTGGCAAAGAGGACCCCGTAAAGGGACAGACCCCATTCATCTTTACCGTCCTCAAGCAACAGTCTTCGCCAAGCCCGAAGCTCGCAGACGAGTTAAGAATGCACTTAAGAACCACTATCGGCCCTCTCGTGGCATCAGATTCGACAATAGTCTTTGTTGACTCAGTTCCCAAGACGAGAAGCGGCAAGATCATGAGAAGATTGCTGAAAGCAATTGTCGCAGGAGCAGTTCTTGGAGATGTCACAGCGCTGGAAGACGGGGTAGCTGTCGAGGAAGCAAAGAAAGCTTATGATAGCGTGAAAGCTGCTCTTGAGAGCAAATAACGGCCCAACCTTCTCAGCGAAGAAGAGCGCAACTTGAACCAGCTAGAACAAGGGAAGCTCAAAGTCCTTCACATGCTAAACCTAGTCGTTCAATAGTGCGCCGGCCACCGCGGCAAGGCAACTTTGCACCTGCATGTCTTCTGCCGCGAGAGGCTAGGTTTCAATGATGCCCATCATGTACTTGAGAGCCTTTGCATCGATCTTTCCAGCCTTTATTGTAGTGCCGGTTCTTGCATTGTTGACAGTAATCATGGCCGGTGCGAATATGTTGGGATCTATCTGATAGAAGTCGAACTTAGCCTCCCTTAGAATCTCGTGGAAAGGTTTCCCGTACACGCTGGCGTTGCACGAAGGTGTTTTCGATACGATGTCTTTTAGCAGGCTGTCACTTTCGACATTGGCAGTGTAAAAGGTCACTCCTCCATAGTATAACGCGTCGTTGGTTCTTCCTATGGCCGCGGCAGTCTGAGGATGAACGGGAGGGATCGGAGCATAGCCAGATCCATGGATTATCAGCTTTGGATCAAGCCCAACCTGGGATAGTTTGTGAATGCCTGTCTCAACAATTCTTCCACTTATCTGCACAGAGCCAACGATGGATGAGGTTGGTGCTACTATTGCGTAGAGGTTTCTTGGGGTTATTTCACATTCTCTTGATATGATCTCTACAGCTTTTTCTGTGGGAGGAGACTCCGCTTCCAGCACTATTACAGCGGTATCGTGATGGTCTTTGTACTGTATCAGCTCGTAGATCTCCTTTGGTTTCTGGCACAAGGCTCTCGCAGGGCCCGATCCCATGGCTGTATAGTTGTCCGCTTCTATCTTCCATCCGGCAAACTGTGATCCCAGAGTTGCGATTGCTGGGAAATCTGTCTCGACGAAGATGCTGGGGAGGATCAGGTTGTCGTACTGCATCGGGACTATTGAAGCAGTTCCGCAACCGCCAAGACATATTTCCGTGACCAGTCTTCCAGCGGCATATCCACCTCTCGCCTTGACTCCGGCATCAATAATCGTACATCCAAGGGGTCCCTTTTCTATCTGAACACAGAACCTCTCCTTGTCTCCCATAGCCTTATCAACAAGCACCAGTGCGCTCTTGTTCACGCTTGGCGCCAAACGACTCACCAGGCTTCCAGATATTCCTCGCACCATTTCAGTTGAGGATTTGTTGCCATGTTGACAAAGATCCGACCGGTTCTTGCACTGCCGACATCACCTCGAAAGACATAGAATGGGCCTTCGATTGTTTCTTCACCCACTTTTACTCTTTTTCTGATCTCTTCGATTGAGAAGCTCGGAAGTATTGTCTCCATTTTTCCGCGAATAATCATTATGCCTCCAGTCATTCCGGCGCCGGCCCTGCCGGCACAGTTCCCATCTATGAGTATGATTCCTCCGCGCATGTGTATCCCTGGGAGCATTCCGGCGTTTCCTTCTACCCGAACAGTGCCGTTGCTCATCCAGCATCCAGCTTCAGCGCCACAGTTTCCATGGATTGTTATTTGGCCGCCTGTCATTCCTTCGCGACTTCCTCTGTATGCTGCGCCGACGTAGTCGCCCACGTCTCCGGATACTTCAATACTGCCGCCTTGCATCTTTGAACCGAGCCACGAGTCAGCGCTTCCCTCTCTCGAAATTGATCCTCCGCACAATTCCTCGCCAATGTACATTCCCGTGTTACCTTCTATCTTCAGGAATCCGGAGCTCATTCGGTATCCAAGGCAGCGGATCTTTCTTGTATCTCCAGATACTACGACGCCGAAGTCTGAAGTTGGGCCTCCTGTCTCACCTTTGATGTTGAATAGCTCGCCCAGGCCGATCTGTCTGTTTCCTTCCCATACCTTCATCGCAGCTATCTCTTCAAGTGACTTCTCTGAGAGGACATTGGGTGATATCGTCTTGGAATCAACAGGCACCCGAGGTTGCCTCTTCAACTCCAAGACGATTCTGTTCAACCATTTCACCCAGAGATGCTTGAGAGAAATGTTGTGCATGTCTCTTATGCGTAAGCTGTTCTTCTGTTTTCCCAGGATTCCCTTGATCATCTATAAGGCTGTCTGGATCGGAGCCGATCGGCCTAGATATTCGTCTTGGACCAAGTAGTTCTCCATTCTCACCGTGTAGTATTCAGCGAACTTAGATTCCAGTTCGGGCAGTATCGCTGGAAGAAGGTCTTCTTGGGCTCTGGCATTGACCCAGAAGGTTCTTCCCTTAGTTGACTTCACAACGTTTCCTTTGTAGACCACGATCTCTCCTTCCTTCAGTACGTATGAGGCGTTTCTGAACGCCTTCGCCAGTTCTTTGTAGTCATTAGATGGATCAATAAGCTTAGTATCAGCTGGATACGCCGCAATGTCGGCGTCAGCACCCGGTGCGAGATGTCCTTTATTCTTCAGGCCCAGCGCCTTCGCTGTGCCTGCTCTTGTCATGACTGCTATCTCTGAGAAAGACAATTCTCGATCAATCGATTCTAGACATGTTCTCCTTCTGGCTCCTGTCGGGATCTTTGCGATGACGGTATCTCTAGCCTTCTTGCTCATCAACCACGATATGATTCTCGGATATGACGTGAAGGGGCCTCCGTTGGGGTGATCGGTGGTGAGATAGACCTTCCAAGGGCTGTTAACGAGGAGGGCTAGCTCTAACCCTATGGTCCACTGGACTGCGTTCACCAAGTTAGAGCGTCTGTAGCGAAAAGGAACAATCCCGGCTCCAGACTCAATCTCAACATCAAGGTTCATCCATTTGTTTTCATTCAAGAGGTGGAGTTGGTATTGGAAGGGGCCATCTGCGGTCATCGTGGTTGTATCGGTGAAGACTATCTGACCCATGTCAACTGTCACATGGTCATGGGCGTTTACATAGTCAGCGATTTCCGGAGCCTTTGAGGTGATTGAGAACCAATCCTTTCCTCCATAACCTTCAAACTGTACATGAGTCATGTGCAGAATCGGTCTGTCTTCTCTCAAGTCTCTTAGGCAATCCATCGTGTCAATTGTGGTCTGAAAGTTGCCTGGTCTGCCTAAGTTGTTCGGATGCACGTGAATGGCGTGAGGGAGGTTAAGCAGTTTGTTGACCTTGCAAAGTCCACGCAAAATCTCACGAGGAGTAATGTTGAAGTGCGGTACTTGATCGTCTAGACTGGTAACATTCTTTCCCCAGGCCCAAGCTTCAATTCCGCCTGGATTGACTACTTTGATCGCGTACCCTTTTGTCGCTTGAAGCAGCCAGGCAGCGAATGCTGCGCACTCTTCGACTTTTCCTTCGGAGAGATATTCCATAACCAACCAGTTATTTCCGAAGACTGGGAAACACGCCTTGTCAACAATGGGGATATCATTCAATTCCTCATGCGTGTGTTTTGTCTTGAGTGGGGCAGTGGCAGGTTCGATCACAGTCGTGTAGCCGAGCTTCGCGTATCGGTAGCCAGTCGTTAGAGTGGAGGGAACAGAGTGCCCTACTCCTGACCTGGTCGCAGCTGTTCTGGCTTCAACATCGTTGACATGATCCTCTGGTCTTAGGATTCTGCCCGCATTTACCTTGGAGCCGGCAATGTGACTCTATACATCTCTACGTGAGATTGTGTATGTCGACACCGCCAGCCATAACGAGCATGTTGGATGCATCTATCACAATGGCAGTATCTTCATTGACATTCTCAACGATTCTTCCGTCGCGTACAAATACGTCCATTCTGTCCCCATCGATACCGTTGACAGGATCGAAAACATGCCCGTTTTTCACAATGATCTCATTACTCACCTCACTCACCTCCCTAAGCGTCATAGACTTGTCTTTCTGGCTACCATAGCGAACGCATTTTTCTCTATGACCGGAACAAATCTTCGCCCGTTTTTCGTCATGAGTAGAGCCTTCTTCATGGGGCACGTAACGACGCATTCGCCGCACATGACGCACTTGTCCGGTTCAATGTCGATTCGAGGACGATCGGAAATCCTTCGCCCGGCCCTGAATTCCGCCGGGAAATACGTGATCGCTTCTTTCGGACACATGTCCACGCATATGCCACATCCGATGCAATCTTGCTTAGACCAGATCAGCTGATATCTCTCACCCAAAAACCGGCGTTCCAATACTATCTCTTCCTTGCTCTCAGACTTGGTGATTTGGCCTCTTCCCCTGAAGCTTCTGATTCTGGGATCCATTTCAATTCAGCCCTTTCATTGCTTTCAGACGTTCCAGCATCATTAGGAGTATTTCTGCGTCAGATCTGATTCCGTTGGGAGAATCAACGAGTTTTCTGAGCATTATTGGAACACCATCCATCCTGTGAGCGGTTCCCTCAGATTCGATTCCTACGGGGGCTGAAGGAATCACAACCTTCGCCTTCTCACTCGTCTGTGTCCTGTGCGGATCAACCACTATGATGGGGATTCCAGATAGGCTCTCAGCTATGCGGCCCGGAAATGTGGACAGGGGATCCGATCCTATTATGAGCGCGGCATCACTTTCCTTTCTAGACAATATGTCAATGATCGATGTGTCTCCAGGATTGTAGCGGGGATAGCCATGACTGAAATCTACGGCATATGGGTAGCCTGTCTGCCAGGAGAGAACCATGTTTGCTCCGGCTACGTTGAAGTGTCCTCTCATAGGCATTATTGTGAACTTTGTCCAAGCATTAAGATCGGTGACCAGTGAGATGGCTTCGCTTACGTTACGGAGCTTGCCGGTACTCATAGTGAGTCCTACACCGAAAAAGAGCGTTCCAAACTCGCAACCAACCATGAGATCAGCAAGATCTTCAATGGTTTCGCGTGAGACACCTGCGACAACATCCTGCTCCAACGCATCGCCTCTGACCGCAACGCGCAGGGCTTTCAGAAGCTCGTAGTCTCTGTTCGGTTCCACCTGGATGAAGTAGTCGGCAACTCTTCCAGTATACGTCTTTCTTACATCGATGACAACCATTGTCCGGTCACCTCGTGATTTGCGGAATCTGCCTTTCGATCCGACGCTATACCGTTCAAGATGTCTAGGATGTGATTGCAGGGGGTTGGATCCCCAGTATACTATGAGATCTGCTCTATGCATTACATGGCCCAGAGTACATGTCGAAACTCCCACATCTTCCTCAGCCAGGATTGTCGGTCCATGACAAACAGTTGTCGTGTTGTCGATTACTCCTCCCATAACCTCAGCCAGCTCTACTCCGATTCTGATGGCCTCGTTGCTTGTGGTGCTCCAACCATACGTTATGGGATAGTTCGACTCTGCCAAGATCTCCGCTGCTCGATCCACTGCTTCTTCCAGACTCACTGTTCTTGATTCCCCGCCATCTCTAATGATTGGGGAGTGGATTCTTTCCCGTTCGTAGTTGAGGAACTTGTTCAGGCTCAGTATGCATGCGTTTTCCACGCTAGTTATCTTTCCATTTTGAATGGCCACTTCCAAGTCGTCGCAGAGACACCCACAAAACGGGCACACCACATTCTTAGCCAGTTTCGCTCCTTCAGTTCTTGCAGGCTGAGCGATCTTTTCAGGCACAGGAAATGTGGGCTCTTCACTTTTCTCTTCAGATAGTTCCAGTTCCACCGATATTCCTTTGAAGGATGGCATACCTGTTCCTTCAGTGTCGGGGTCGACCAAAATGTTGGTCCATAGACCATACGGCATGAATATCATTCCGGGGGGAAGATCTTGAGTGGGGTCAGTGACTCTGGCTGCTATCTCGCCGAACTTGCTCTTGATCCGGACAGTGGCCCCCCGTTTGACCCCTAGATCTTTCATATCCTGAGGATTCATTTCGCACGATCTTGCGACGTACAGGTATTTCTCTGAAAACTTGCCGTACTCTTTTCCAATTCCCTGACCTAGGCTTCGTCCGGTTATCAGAGTTGCTGAGATTCTTCTCATTCCGATTCACTAGATCCGTTCAGATACTCAATGAGTCTGCTTCAGGGCTGCCTGTCGAACTACGCGGGAGAAGCTTGGAAGCCTTTTCTCACCAAGCACGCGCGCAGAAACTAAACCCACGATACAATCCCCAGATCGATCAAGCATCCTGGTCCTCTGATCGTCTCGGTTTCTCAATGAGCTTTGTCTTGAAAAGAACTGTTCCGTCGTCGTGGTGAGGAGTTCTTCGCAACTTGTCCTCACTTTTCTCAATTTCACGTGCCTCATCTGCCAACTTTGCCGAGGCCCTCATCATCTCGTGTCCTGCAGCCACAAGCCTCGTGTACCGCTCCCATTCTTTCACCATGAAGCAACCCTCAACAGTGAGATTTGCCACGTGCCTTGCAATCTCATAGGCTGCCATGGCCTTGACCCTGGCATACTGATTTTCAAACCCAGCAGCTTCAGTTGCCTTCTCCTTGTCGACAACAATTCTTGGAAGCGTGAGCTCATCTCCTTTATGGCAAGTCGCGATGAGTTTGTCCAGCTCTAAGCAAAGGAGGTTGAAGACTCCTGTGATGCTCAGAACCTTGATCAGATCTGCGTTGAAGAGGGCCATTTCAGTTGGGTCGAGGAATTCCCGTCTCGCCCCAATCATCGAATCTGCATCAACTATGAGATATCCGAAGCCCTCTTCTTCAAACTGTCTGACTGATTTCCTTGCAGGCCCGTCCGAGACTACTATCGTGGGGATCCTAGATTCCTTCAGGATGCTCCTTGCTTTCATTGGGCCGGGAAGACTAGCATTAGGACTTACAACGAGAGCGAAGTTGGGTTTGAAATCCAGTATTTTCGAAGCCATCTCCGAAGCTTCCTCCGGAGTCATCTTTGCGCCAGAGCTGACTACCCTGACCCGTACGTCCTGTCTATCCGCTCTCTCATCTAGGAGGAACTCTAGCAAGGGAGCTGACCCAATGTTGCCCATTTTCACAAAACCCACTTTTACGACTCCACTGACAGACACAAGCTCCACCTTGAGGACATATTTCGAACCGTTCCTTATTTGTCATAACAGCTATTTGATGAGGCCTAGAAGGTAGGTTAAGTCTTAAACCTCTTACCTCATCAGGTGGCCTAGGGCCAGGAGAGCCAAAATGCAGACAAGGGTGGAAATTGAGGATACGTTTGCTGAAGTTTTCCCGATGATAGTTGGTCGGGTACTGATCACAGCTGACAGTGAAAGATGGGCATTGATTGCGGCTAGAGCCGCAACTGGCTTCGCGTCATCCATCATAATGTCTCCCGCCGAGGCAGGCATAGAGGGAGAAACAATCAATCCCGCTGAAGCCCCCGATGGTAGACGTGGAGTGGTCATCCAGATCTATAACAGGACTGGTCATGAGTGGAAGACGCAGATGATAGGCCGGATCGGTCAATGCGTGCTCACTTGCCCTACAACAGCGGCATTCGATATGATGCCTGACGCGAAGAAGCGGATCAGGATTGGAAGGGCTGTGAGAATGTTCGGAGATGGATATGAGACAGTGGACACTTTGGCCGGCAGACGAATCTGGAGGATTCCAGTTATGGAGGGAGAGTTCATAATTGAGGATAGGTTCGGGGTGAAGCGAGGAGCAGCAGGTGGAAACTTCCTGATCATGGCGGAATCACGTACCAGAGGGCTGAGAGCAGCTGAGAAAGCCGCTCAAGCGATTCGGATGGTGCCCGGTGTCATTCTTCCCTTTCCTGGAGGTGTCTGCCGGTCAGGCTCGAAAGTCAGCTCAAGAAAGTATAAGCTTGGAGCATCCACCAATGACCCGTACTGTCCAAGCCTCCGAAGCCTGATCGCAGACTCAAAGGTGCCCAGCGGAGTTGGCAGTGTCTACGAACTTGTCTTCAATGGTCTTACTCCATCTCTGCTGAAGAGAGCTACGGCGGCGGGAATAAGAGCGGCAATTCAGATGCCTGGAGTGAAGAAGATAACCGCGGTCAACTTCGGAGGAAGACTTGGACCTTTCAAGATTCATCTGAAGGAAGCTCTTGAGTCCGAGTAGAGATAGCGTGCATTCGCAAGGTTCATCAGTGATTCTTTCGACGATTTCCTAGTAGACATCCTCTATGCGGAGTCAGAGTCCGTCTTCGGCAGACCATTTTGAGTACTGAGTCTCTGACTTAAATCCGCACACGCAACATTCTGAACTGGAGATTTGACGGATGAATATTGGGCTTCTCACACGAAACGAGAGGGCTTGGTGCTCATCGCGTCTCAGGGAAGCCCTCAAAAGACTCGGTGCAAACGCGGAATGCTTCACCTTCACAGACCTTGTATCAAGAATATCAATTACTCCATCTATCCTGCTTGATGGAGCAAACATACAAGAGAAGGTCAAGGCGATTCTTGTAAGACCGATTGGAAGAGGATCACTCGACCAGATAATATTCCGCCTCAACATCCTGCACACCATCTCCAGAAGTGGCCTGCCAGTCGTCAATCATCCATCAAGCATAGAGAAGGCCGTGGACAAGTACCATACTCTCATCCTTCTCTCTGAACAGGGGATTAAAGTTCCCAGAACAGTCGTCACAGAGAACATTTCTGAAGCAATCAAGGCTTTTCATGAGCTTGGTGGAGATGTGGTGGTGAAACCGGTTTTCGGATCTCGGGGAATAGGGGCAGCCAGAATCTCGGATGAGGACATAGCTGAGAGAGCTTTCAGGACGCTTCAGTTCAATAGGCACGTGCTATACGTGCAAGAGTTTGTGCCTCATGGAACTCGAGACATCAGAGTCTTCTTGGTTGGCGGCAAAGTCATAGCAGCTATGTTTAGGGTCTCGACCTCATGGAAGACAAATGTAAGCAGAGGAGCAAAACCAACAGCCCTCAAATGCACCAAGGAGATTGAGGAGCTGGCTATCAGATCCGTAGAAATCACTGGGAGCGAAATAGCTGGAGTAGATCTAATGGAGAGTAAGGAGGGACTTCTCGTGGGTGAAATCAATTCTCAGCCTGGTTGGAGAGGTCTACAGAGCGCGACTCAGGTCGATATTGCAGAGGAAATTGCCAAGTATATGATCTCCAAGGCCAAGGGACGAGTTGAATGAGCGCTATCGAGACTCGTAGAGTGCTCAGGCTCCAATCACCCGATCGTCCGCCGGAATTCGGGGACGACACAGTAGCCGCTGAGTCTGCAGTCCATATTACCATAAACGGGATTCACTGCCTGACGATAATGTGCACTCCTGAGAGGCTGCATGATCTGGTAACCGGTCATCTACTTTCCGAAGGAATCATCGATAGACCAGATCAGCTGACAGACATACGCATACTCGACAAGTACAAGTGTGAGGCAACACTGGCAGCTGAGCTTGATCTTCAGGAACGGTTAGGCCTAGCAACTCCATTCTTGAGAATAGTGACCACAGGCTGTGGAACAGGTCCATCATCACCATTTGTCAAACTAATGGATAGACTTGTGCCCCTGAAGGTAGAAGGAAAAATGCTCTTTGATGCTTCTGCAATTCAAGGTGCAGCCAGTGGATTGAATCGAGAAGCCTTGATCTACCGAGGAACTGGAGGGGTTCACGCCGCCTCGATCTGTGCGCGAGATGGGACGCTTGAACATCTGGCAGAAGACGTTGGCAGGCACAATGCTGTCGACAAAGCGATAGGAAGCTGCGCTCGTGCTGGATGCTCTTTTGAGGAAAGATTCCTTATGTCCACAGGGCGGCTCACAGGAGACATGATTCTAAAGGCGGCTCGCGTCAAGATTCCAGTCGTCGCCTCAATATCTGCTCTCATAACATCAGGCATAGATGTGGCGAAGAAATGCGGAGTGACCGCGATTGGCTTTGTGAGGGGAAGAAGGATGAACATCTACTGCCATCCGGAGCGGATACGTGTCTCCAGTTAGCTAGCGCACATGTAGGTGCATCTCAAGGATGAGCTGTTCCCTTGAAAGAAAGATGTGGGTAAGGGCTCTAGAGGAGTCTATCTACAACTTCCACTATTGGGGATCTTCTTGTTGCATAGAGGTGAATTCCCGGAGCTCCACAGTCAATAAGATCCAGACACTGTTCAACACACCATTCCACGCCAACGTTTCTGATTTCCTTATCGTCTTTTCCTTTCTTCAGAACTGTTGTTCTAAGTTCTTCAGGTATTGAGCAGTGGAATAGCGAAGGCAGTATTTCCAGATGTCTACGTGAAGCAAGAGGTTTGATTCCAGGGACGATGGGAATATCTATTCCTGAGCTTCTGGCCTTGTCAACGAATCGTTTGTAAACATCATTGTCAAAGACCATCTGTGTAACCAAGTAGTCTGCTCCTGCTTCCTGCTTCGCCTTGAGCCATTTCAGCTCGTGTTCGAGAGACTTGGATTCGGGGTGTCCTTCAGGGTAGCACGCCGCTCCAATGCAGAAATCTATTGGATCTCCCTCTTGTGCGCCGACGTAGATTCCTTTCCTGAGATTGACTATCTGCTCTATCAATTCATTTGCGTAGGCATGTCCGCCAGGCATTCTTGCGAAGGGGAGTCTGTTTCCTAAAGAATCTCTCGGCGTATCCCCTCTTAATGCCATGATGTTCTCTATGCCTAGAAAGGCCAGGTCGATGACGTATTCCTCCACATCATGTCTGGTGAATCTTGTGCAGATGACGTGCGGGACCGCCTCCACTCCTTTTGTTGCGTACCTAGCTTGAATGGCGCCTGCCACTCCGACAGTTCCCGGTTTTCTTCTCTGCGATACGGGAACCTTCTGATTGTTGTATTGAACGTAACCGAGAACATGCTCAGGATGGTAGGTTATGTTGACGTACTTGATTCCTTTCTCGACAACCGGATCGAGGATCTTGAAGACATTGTTGATGCTCTTTCCAAGAGTTGGTGGCTCAATCTCTACTGAGACTATTCTCCCTATTCTATCCCTTAGCAGATCTCTTATCTTCACCCTCAAACCCTCTGTTGGCAAGCTCCAGCAATCTGGATTCTGTCACTGACCTACAGACGCTTTCTAACCTGTTCGACAGCTTCCATCATTACTTTCATTTTCCTGTAGGAAACGTCGCGATTCTTGGTCGTTCTAAACCCGCAGTCAGGATCTATCCATATCTTCCTCAAAGTCTCGTCTGTTGGTGCGAGAACTGCAAGTGCCGTCATGATCCTTTTCTCAACTGTCTCCACGTCTTCGACGGGCACGCCAGGTCTCACATCTATGACCCCCACAGCAACATCCTTGTACTTGGTTAAGGGATCTTTTCTCATCATTTCCAGAAGGCTTGATCTTTCTATTCCCAAGTCGAGTTCACTTGAAAGCTCGATGTCTATCTGGTCCACCGGCAGTTTAGGCATGTTTGGATAGACTAAGGGGAATTCTCCGTAGCAGACATGAGTGATTGTGTAGACGCCAAGACCTTCGGTCACCTTTCTCAACCCTTCCCTGAAGAGCTCAGTCTCCCAGTATCTTTCAGCGACCGCGGGCTCGTCCACCTGTACGTATTTGGCGCCCGCCCTGACAAGATCCAAAGCCTCCTCTCTGACAGTCTGAGCCCATGAGAACACAAGATCTTCCCTGCTCTCGTAGTGGCTGTTGAACCCCCAGTTGGCAAGTGTGGTAGGACCAGTTAAGATTGCCTTCACAGGTCGAGTGGTCAAACTCTGTGCGTACTTGAATTGCCCTACTTGTATCGGCCCTATCCTTCTAAGAGGTCTGTCAACAATTCCCTTCTTCCAGAATCTGTTATCGTATGACCTTGTCCAATCTGCTGTTGGAAGCCCTAAAGCGCGGTAGTAATCTGTTGCCATATCTCCCCGGTAGAATTCTCCATCCACAGGCACGTCAATGCCCAGCTCTTCCTGACGCCTAATGAATTCGCTTGTAGCCTTCTTACTGTTCTCGTCTAAGACTCCTCTGGCTCCCGTGACGTAGTCTGGTTTGGGAAAGGATCCTACTCCCGTTGTTGGTAGAAGAGGAAGGCTCATCGGTTCATCCTCCTTGCCCCCTCACCTATCAGAGCTAGCTTTCTTCTGGCGTGATCTCGTGGCAGATGCTCTAAGCTGGCGTTGCTAGATAGGAATGACTTCTCAAGACTTATGTGGCTCTTTAACAGGGACAACATGTCCTCGACTTTGTTGGAATCCTCCGTTTGGATGCGGCCTTGATCTCCGGAATCAATAAGTCCAATGCCGATCCCTTTGTCATAGGGCTTCTTCGCAAGCAAGGCTGCGATTTGAGGATCCCACACGAAGTCAAGGCCGACCACGTCGACCGGCAGTGAGAACAGGACTTCCAGCAGCTTGCTAGAGTATTTGCCGTAGTAGGTCCAGACTGCCACAGGAATGGTCAGACCTTGCAGCATCCTAGAGTACAATTCAGAGAGCATCTGCACATCCTCGCTTGTTATTCTTGGCGAAACAACAGAAGGCTCATTGAATTGAACAAGAGGCGTGCCTTTCAACTCAGCCAGTTCCTCTCTGTAGAGACTCGCATAAGCTTCAGCCAGTTCGCGCAAGCTTCTGTAAGGTGATCCTCTGCCAAGAAGCGAA
>Ga0129297_10000721_pt1 | contig 16298 bp, 17 predicted proteins | sample I18A1metaG_FD_94708 | JGI IMG/M metagenome (GOLD analysis project Ga0129297, IMG submission 94708) | Lake sediment bacterial and archeal communities from Gulf of Boni, Indonesia to study Microbial Dark Matter (Phase II) - ​I18A1 metaG | ecosystem: Environmental > Aquatic > Freshwater > Lake >... | reverse complement strand
GCATATGCACCGGCCAGCGAGAAGGATTGGTCGCTTGCCGCTGTTATGTTAGTTTGGAGCTGGGACCAGGTCTTTGTAACGAAACCGATCTTTTTTGAAGTAGCTGTCTCTAATAAGTATCTTCTCTCGATCCGAACCTGCTACAGTAACATCTCAATAATCATCGACGGTTCAACCCTTAGAACAGATAGTGAAGGAATGGTTCAGGTAGAGGTTGAACCTGGCATACATGAGATTGAAACTCAAGAGATCGTTCCCTTAGATGAGGGCTCTAGGCTAGTCTTTAGAGGCTGGCAAAATGGTGTCAATTCAAACCGGATAGAGACCAATATCAATGAGAATGAAACGCTTGACCCTGCATACATTAGACAACATCTTGTAACAGTGAACTCATCCTACGCTGAAACGGAAGGGGCTGGATGGTACGATGAGAACGCCAAAGCAAGAATCGCAGTAAGGCCGGAGTCTTTGAAAGAGAACGCTGCACTGATCTTCCAAGCACAGTATGCCTTTGAAAGTTGGAGTGGCGATGCAAGTGGCATGGACCCGCAGATTGAGGTGACAGTGGATCGGCCGAGACTCGTGGTCGCGAATTGGAGGATAGTCTACGACTCTTTGATTCAGAACATCATTGTTCTAAGCATCGCTATATCATTAGCACTAATCGTGTTCTTTGGATGTAGAAGTCTGAGTAAGAATCCCTTAGCCCAGTCTTCCGCATTCACCTCATGTGCGTCATTCTAACCTCGCTACGAGACCTCTCTAGAAGAAGCTTCGAAGAAAGAAATGAGCGTCAGCACCTATGAGACGATAAAGTCTAGGCTTCTGGCTTCAGGAACACAGGACTTAGAGTTTCAAACCAAACTGAGTTCGAGCCAATCCCTTCAAAGATGATCAATGCGGTTCAAGTGTGGAGAGAATAAGGTAACTGTTTTGGCCGTTGGTTTTCCACAATCTTTATTCCCATTATGACCTATTCAAAGCGAAAAGAAAAGCAGTTGAAGAACATAAGCTCTCAGTGATCTTCATGGCCAGATCTGAACGTGCTCTGCTGCCGACATGCTGGTTCACTTGGTTCTGGAACTTCTCATGCCGCATGATGGTTCCAGCATTGCTACCAGCAATCCAAGCTTCACTATTACTTTCGAACTGGCAAGCAGGAACTGTCGTCGGAACTCTCAACCTTGGGTACGCGGCTTCAGCCTATCCGTCAGGACTGTACTCAGCAAAGTTCGGGCCAAAAAGGATCATCTGTTTCGGAATCGCCTTGACAGCGATATGTATGTTTTTCTTTACAATCTTACAATCTTATCTGACAATGCTGGTGCTAATATTCATCGCAGGTCTAGGTGTCGGAACGTATCTGCCGCAGGGGCTTATGCTTCTTTCACAACAATATGACAAACGAAGAAGAGGAACAATTATCGGAACTCATGAAACAGCCGCGCCCATCGGACAGGCCATCGGGCCTCTCTTTGTCAGCATGATGCTTCTACCATTAGGATGGACTGGCTGCATACAAGCATGGCTAGCTCTTGCAGTCATCCCCATAGTCTCATTCTTGTTTGTTGTTCCAGAGTATAAACCGAATCCAAATGGGAGCGAGAATATGCATGAGGGTCGAGAATGGTCTCTCGGACTTTACGCAACAGTGGTTCTATTAAATAGTTGCATTTGGTCAGCCAACCTAGGACTAATCTCAATGATTCCAATCTACATGGTGCGAGTGTTCCTAGTGGACATAGCCTTCGCTGCATTTCTCGTGGGAGCTACAAGGTTCTCAGGAGCATTTGGCCAACTATTAGGAGGGTTTCTCTCAGATGCAGTTGGAAGGTTCAAAGTGCTGATCGCAGTTGTTGCAGTGACAGCCGTCTCAACCATAGGGGTAGCCTTCGCGCCCTACGGTCCTGTAATGATAGCTTCTATGGTAATTCAAGCGATGGCGACAGCAGCCTTCTTCCCCGTGATATTCGCAACCGTTTCCGACCATACCTCTTCAGAAACAAGAGCCAAAGCTTTTGGAATAATAAATGCAGCAGCAGGCTTCATAGGCGGTAGTTTATCACCAATTATCATAGGCTACTTGGCAGATAAGTTCAATTTCAAAGACGCTTTCCTGTATCCGGTTATCCTAGGGTTTTTCGCGTGCTTTTTGATAATATATTTGAGAGGGCAACTCCTAGGGAACAATGGAAGAGCTCTCCAGACACAAATCAAAGAGAGACGTGGGATTGATACCTAACTCTCCTAGGATACAGTGCAACTTTGCGCAATTAGGAAGAATGAGTTATGAAGATGCGTTAGAACTGCAAAAGAAAATTGCGGAAACTCGTAGAGACGATCGGATTGAAGATACATTACTACTTCTTGAACATCCACCTGTTATCACAATCGGAAGAAGCGGCGACTCCAAGAACATTCTAGCCTCAAGAGAAAACTTGGAAAGGGAGGGCCTTAGGGTGTATACAGTTGATAGAGGTGGAGATGTTACCTACCACGGTCCTGGACAGTTAATTGGGTATCCTATCATCAATCTCGCCAATTACGATAAGGACATCCACTTGTATGTCTACAGAATTGAACAGTCGATTGCAGGCTTATTGAAACAAGAATATGCCTTAGAGGCTGAGATTGTGCAAGGTTACGTCGGCGTATGGTACGCTACCGAGAAGATTGCTGCAATAGGCGTAGCCGTCAGATCGTGGATCACAACGCATGGCTTTGCGTTGAACGTGAACCCTGATATGAATCATTTCGCGATGATACATCCGTGTGGAATAAGAGATAGAGGGGTAACCTCATTGAGCAAGATACTAAACAGAAAAGTAACCGTCGAGGAAGTTGCGAAGAAGTACCCAAAGTATTTCGGAGAAACATTCGGTACGCAGATGAATGAGATAACCTTGGAAGAATTGATGGGATGTCTTCATTGAGCGCCAGGAAGCCTAGTTGGCTGGTAGTTAAGGCTCCGCGAGAAGAGACCTTGCAGCAGATGCGAAGACTGCTCGACGATTTGAATTTACACGTGATTTGCGACCAAGCGCTTTGCCCGAACATCGGCACCTGCTTCGCCCACGGCACTGCGACCTTTCTTATACTTGGCGACACTTGCACAAGAAACTGCCACTTCTGCGCCGTCAGGAAAGGGGAAACTCGTCCTCTGGACCCTGAGGAAAGTGAACGTGTCGCACAGGCTGTCAAGAGGTTGGGGCTGAAGCATGTGGTGGTAACCTCAGTCACTCGAGATGACTTGGAAGACTTTGGAGCTGGACAATTCGCCTCCACTGTCATGAGAACTAGAGCTCTTAATCCGGAGACGCGGATTGAACTGCTCATTCCAGATTTCAAAGGTTCATCCGAAGCTTTGAAGATAGTAGTGAAGGCCAATCCGGATGTCCTCGGACACAACCTTGAAACCGTGCCGCGGCTGTACCCCCAAGTGCGTCAAGGAGCATCTTACCAGCGATCTCTCAAACTTTTGAAGGCGATCAAAGTGCTCAACCGTTCGATTTTGACCAAGTCAGGATTAATGTTGGGCTTGGGAGAAGAAGAGCAGGAGATATTGAGTGTCATGAACGACTTGCGCTCCGTGGATTGCGATATAATGACTTTAGGGCAGTATCTACAGCCTTCAGAGAGACAACTGAAGGTCGAAGAGTACATTAAGCCTGAGAAGTTCAAGGAGTATCAGGAGATAGGGTTGCGCCTCGGTTTCTCATATGTAGCTTCAGGACCACTCGTCCGAAGTTCATTCAACGCAGGGGAATACTCATGGAGGCTCTTCTAGAGTAACCCTTCGATGAAAGCAATAGTTTGGCGAACCGAAACATCGTCTCTTTCAAGAGAGGCAATCTTGTTAACCGCGACATCTCCTAGAGCGGTAACTTCGAAGAGCAGCTCGCCTTCCTTCACAGCGTCCTCCTTTTTCCTAAGCCACTTCACAACTTTACCCTTCGTCATATTTTGCCCGAGCTCGGGCATAGTAACCGTTCTCTTAAGGTAGCCCCCATCCAATTTTGCAGAATTCAAGTGTCGAGTACTCTACCGTTGCCAACTTATGCTACTTGATGATTCATTACCACTGAAATCCCGTTGACTCATTTCACTTCGCAGATCTCGATGGTCAATCGAAGACTATTCTTTGAATCTTCAGTCTCGCCTCATCGATGACCTTCTTGATCTCTTCGATCTTCTCAGGAGCCAAGTCCTCATAGTTCCCGAAGATCAATCTGGCAAGATCTGCGAGGTTCCTTCCAAACGCAAACTTCCTGAAACAGAAATCGTACTCCTTCCCCTCCATAATTCGTTTCATAACGTCTCCTTTTTCGTTCAAAGCCTTTCGCCCAGCAGAGGTTATTGAGTACACCTTCTTCCCGTTCTTCTGAGTTGACTTGACATGGCCCAAGTCTTCAAGGAGTTGCAGAGTTGGATAAACAACGCCGGGACTAGGAATGTAGAGTCCTGAAAACTTCTCTCCGACGTGCTTCATAATCTCGTATCCATGCATGGGCCTATCCTTCAACACCTCAAGCACTAGGAACTTGATATCCCCTCTCTCAACCAAACGTCCAAGTCTCCGGAGAGGGCTGAACCTGCGGAATGTATGTGGAAACATTGCGGGTCGCGTGGAGTTAAGATATATCGCGATATATTTAAACTTTCCTACGATCAATAGCGACTGATTCTTCTGTTTCATAATGCCTAATTGTGTCACCAGTAGTCAGGCAGAAACGTCATGCTGAGGACCATTCGGTTGAAACAGAAGTGAACACCTCCACCGATGCGCATCTCTTTTAAGGGTTTGAATGCGCCATCATTCACACAAGTTGGGAGTTTTGGAACTAATGAACGGCTCTTACTCGATTGCAACAGTATTTCCGGAAAGCTACGCAGTCATTAATGAGTGGCTAGAGATCAGAGACAACAGCTCTAACTAGAGAAACTAATTGTACAAGCGCTGCTATTCTCCAGGAGATCAAACATATTACGAAGTCTTCAAAGCACTCCACGAAATAGACGATCGCAACGCACGAAGGTGAATCAGGCCAAGTAATTTCGCAACAAAGCTATTTTCTAGGAACAAGTGTCAATCTTTTATGTCAAACTCAATAACATATGATGGAAGAAGAATGGCAAAGGACAAGATTCTAAAATACCCAACCGTTCCTATCGAAGTTTGGCCGGACAAGAGTATCGATGAACTCGTCGAAGAAATGAGCTCCACGGGATTTCAAGGAAGAAGACTCTCAAAGGTCGTTGATGTCTGGTCAAAGATGCTGAAGAAGAGAAACATCGTCATTTGGCTTGGTCTAGCAGGTGCGATGGTCCCGGCAGGGATGAGGCGGATAATCTCCTACTTTATAAAACGCAGAATGGTTGATGCGTTGGTGACGACTGGAGCCAACCTCTATCATGACTGTTTTGAAGCATTGGGAGGAAAACACTACCTCGGATCAGACTCACTTGATGACGTGAAACTCAGAAAAACCAGAATAGATCGAATATACGATGTCCTCGCAAACGAGAAGAAATTCTATGCGGTAGACAATTGGATAGAGAAAGAACTCTGCGCGAACTTGATTGACGAGTATCCATACTCGACTCGAGAGGTTCTCTATCTGCTCGGTAAAATACTGAACGAAAAGGGCAGAGAGAAAGATTCGATTCTCATAAGTGCCTTCAAGGCTGGAGTGCCCATATTCTCTCCAGCCCTCTGCGACAGCTCACTCGGATTCTCAATAATGTTCGCAAATAGAAGGAGAGGAAGGAGGATAGTCGTCAATGAGATCAAGGACGTTGACGAGACTTCTCGAATAACAGAGAAGTCCAAACTGACGGGAGTCATATTCATTGGCGGGGGCACTCCAAAGAATTTCATTCAACAAACAGCGGTTATAGCAAGCTATCAAACTCGACATAACAAGAGCCACAACTACGCCATACAGATAACCACAGACATACCAATATGGGGAGGCTTGAGCGGCTGCACATTCGAGGAAGCCCAGAGCTGGGGAAAGATCGGCCGAAATGCTCCGAAAGTAACTTGCCATTCGGATGCCACAGTAGCTTTACCGATAGTGGCTCATGCGCTCAGCGAAAGATTCAAGAAACTGAGAAGAAATGTTCCTATCTTCGAATGGCCAGAAAACAACCTCAATATCAACTTTCAAAGAATGAGGTTATGAAGGCCTGTCTTAGATCACGCTAGAACACGCCAATATTTGTGGCGAAATGGTACGTTAAGAGACTACTACGCCAATTGCATATGACTGAATTAATCGTTGTAATGCTTTGACGTGGCAACTTCACAAAAACCATCGCTTGGATTGAACTTCATCCAAAAACGACAAATATTATGAATAGTGAAGATATGCAAGCAGGCTCTGAATCTGAGTAGTGAAGGCGGACAGTCATCTTCAAGAGAAAAGGCGCCAGACTTGTTCGATGTTAACATTTCAAATGAGGCTTTGCGTAAGATTGTGGCACACACGAAAAGTTCCGACGAAAAGGTCGGTCTACTTATAGGAACGGTGGCGCATGATGGACTGTGGGTGACAGACGTCATAGGCGGATATGGTCCTGCAAATAGCACTGGCACCGTTCTGCTTCCTCAAACATTGGCTAGGGTCGCGGATGACATTATCAAGCGCAGGATTGAAGGAACCATCGTCGGTTGGTATCACTCTCACATCGGTTACGGAATATTTCTGTCAGATGTAGATATTGATACGCAGCTGAAACTCCAACAGTTTTCGCAATACGTTGTGGCTTTGGTAATAGACCCCACGATTAATCAGTTCGGGGTATTCATTTACGACCCCAGATTAGGATTGGTCCAACTGCCTTCAAGTCAGATAAGAGTCGTCTAAAGCACTAGATGAGGATGGGAAGACGATGAAGTTTTCTGAAATTGAATTTCTCTCGAAACTCGTTAGGATAGACACTAACGCACAAACTAAAGCTGGATACACTTCATGCGCGATGTTGATAGAGAAAGAAGCGAAGAAACTAGGGTTCAAGACAAGAGTTTACGATGCAGTTAAGGAGACGACTGACAAGAAGCCAAGACCAAGCGTAATTGTAGACTTTGACGTAGGAGCAAAAAATACCATTCTATTGGTGACGCACTATGATGTTGTTCCACCAGGCACCGGCTGGAAGCACGATCCGTTCAAACTAACAGTTGAAAGAGGGAAAGCCTTCGGAAGAGGAGCAACCGACGATAAAGGTTCAATAGTGGCAGCCCTCGGCGCGCTCCATCACCTCGGAACGAAATCGAAAATCAATCTGTCTCTCGTAGCTTCACCAGACGAGGAGGTGGGAGGGGAATTTGGAATTGGATACCTTCTAGATCACAAGTATATAGACGGAGAGGGGGCAGTCATCTTGGATGCTTCTCCAGATATGGTCAGCGTGGGCGCTTCAGGTGTCATATGGGGAAGAATACTCGTAAAGGGAAAACAAGGACACGCAGGATACCCACACAAGGCATGCAATGCGATAGAAGCAGCACTACCATTCCTAAATGATTTGAGATCATACTCGAAGATTCGAGAAAAAGTTCGATCGAGAATCCTTGCACCACCGGGATCCCCTCACAAATACATCTGGGGAAGATTCTCAATCACAATATTGAAGGCTGGGGAAGAAGAGAACATAATCCCTGGACTGTGTGAAGCCCGTTTTGATCTTCGTGTCTGCCCCGATGAAAACTACAGTGCTGCGAGATGGGACCTGAAGGAGTACTTTGACAAACTCTCAGCTATACATAGGATCGAAGCAACCTTGGAGTTGTTTAAACGAAGACTTTCTAACTACTATACCGACGCCAAACATCCTTTAGTGAGGAACTTTCATAAAGCCGCAAACATTGCCGTTAAGAAGAAGCTGAAGATCTGTGGCGAGCTAGGCGGCAACGATGGACACTTCTTCGCGAGAAAAGGTATCCCTGTAATATCCTTCGGTACGAACCGCATTGAATGCAACTTTCACGGCGTGGATGAGTTTGTCTATGTGAATGATATTAGGTTGGTAGAGAAGGCCGTGGTCAATGTCGCAAGAAATTGGACATAATTAGATGCGGATACCGCTTGTTGATGGTCTAGAAGAGGTCGTAATTGCATACGAAATGCTGTATCCAAAGATTCGAGTGAACCGGTCTGCAAGTGTTCACTCTCGTCAGCCCTATCATAACTGCCCAAGCATCGATGTCTTGCCAAAGCATTTGCCCTATTCAAAAACGGATGCTTTGAAGATTTTGACTTGTATGTTTCCAGGTTTGACCTTGGTTCGAATTGGCCTACGACAAAGTTGAGGGGCTGTTAGGCCCTGACGGATTCGCATAGTTAAGTCTCAATTGGTTTATGGTAGAATTGAAACCCACTCCTTAAGGATGGCTTTTTGATCTCGATGCAAACAGGATCTAGGCATGTTGAGGGCTTCAAGACGGTGGATGAGCTTAAGAGTCAAAAATACCAAAACAGTTTAGATGTGCCATATATCACTTGAGCAAATTCTAGAAGAAAAACCAAACTAACTCACAAGACGCGTTGTAGAGCTTAACGTTCATAGACTCACTCTTGACGCCTTGTATGCGCCCTCTATCTGTGTCTTCGGGAGATTTTAGAGAGTTTTATAGACAAAGAAAACTATAGAAGTAATTGGCTTAGAACAAATATTAGGTGGAATTATGGAAGAAGAGAAAAAGGTTGTAGGTAAGGTGACCCACTATTACCCTAAGATCAGTGTAGCAGTAGTTGAGCTACAGGCGCCAATCAACGTCGGTGACAAAGTTCTGATCAAAGGAAGCAGTACAAACTTCGAGCAAGTTATAGAATCGATGCAAATAGAGCATAAAGACGTTCAGAGAGCAGAAGCGGGACAGTCGATAGGCCTCAGGGTCAAAGAAAGAGTCAGAGAGAACGACCTAGTCTACAGGTAAAGAAGAGCGCTGAAACTTTCGAGCTTAATTCAAACTGAATGCAGCCAATGGTTACGGTGCAGAGTTTACCCTTACCGCAAGCTTTTGGCTGAGCGTGCCTCTTACATACTAAATATTCTTCAGAAGCCTAGCCATGCTTTTGTGCAGATAGACTCGAAATGCCCGAGGTCTCTCCGACTCATCACAGCATGATGACTGCCGTGACCTCACACCTCTCAATGATCAGCATCTTCCTTCCAGCCATAGCATTCGCCGCGTCCGATGTTCACACCGTCAAGCTATGCTCGCTAGCACAGAAAGCCCAATGTCATGTAGCTTCATTATCATCGACTAGTGCTTCCTCTGGACTTCGCAACAGAAAGGAGTGCACCTTGATGTTAAAAGATCTAATATATACTGTTGACGTCCTCGCTGTAGCAGGGAAAACGCCTTGACTGCGATAAAGGCTGCCGCCATATCTTCGCTCATACTCATTTCGATTCTATTCTGTTCGCTCACCACATCAACTCATGTTCATTCTTCAGCTGGTAAAGCTTTAATACTTTCACCACTCGAGAACATCCACCCATTCAGCAATCTTGATGACCTAATCAGCGACCTTACCTCGGTCGGATACTCAATTGATGTGATGAATGGCTCCCAAGTCACAGTTGAATTCCTTGAGACTGGTCTAAGAGACTACTCAGCCATAGTATTCAGAACAAATACGGATGAATTTGAAGGGGAGCCTATATCATTCTTAACTGGCGAGGTCGTGTCTCAGGAAACTATCAACAAGTATCAACAAGAAATCTCCGACAAACTTGTGACGCACGCTTCGATAAAGGTCTTCAGGATCTTCCCTAGCTTTATCGAACATTTCTATGCGCCAAACGGGCTTCAAGGAAAGCTGATCTACTTCTCCGCAGCCTTCTCAAGCAGCTTTTCATCCTCGTTCATGAAGGCTGGAACTGAAGTATTCATCGGATATGCAGGCGGTATCGGGTGGACCTATGACTGGGGCATAGCCGACAGCGCTACTACAAGTCTCTTCGATTTCCTTTGCAGGGGGCATGATGTCCATACAAGCGTTCGGGAAACAAAGCAGCTACTCAATAGTAGGTGGGGCGAATCCCCTCCATTCAATACTATATCATATGTAGGAGACGGCGCGTCCACAATTACCTCAATTACATCGACAAGCACAGTTACGCAGACCGTGACAACTACTAGCCAGACTTCAGCCACCACAACTGTCACGAATACGACATCTACATCATCGACGACCGCAACAACCTCGACTGTGATCCCTGAGTTCCCACTATCAGCGGCCTCATTCATTCTATTCATCGCAATAGCTATGCTTCAATTTGCAAGAAGACACCGGTACGCTCGCAATGAATGATTAGATAAGTTCGGTTGAACGAACATCTATTTTTCCTCCGTCCGGTTGCTACGGAAGTTTCCAAAGTAAAGTTCATGTTAGCCATCAACTGATTAGATCTCTAAGGCATCGGATGTTCATGTATAACCCAAAGGTTCTAGAACACTATCATGATCGAAGGAATGTCGGCGAGATCGAGAACGCTGACGGCGTTGGAGCTTACCTTAGCGATTTCTGCGGGGATCTTACGAAGTTCTGGATTAGGGTACAAAGCGACAAGATCGTTGATGTCAGATTCAAGACTCAGGGTTGCGCAGCGTCTATCGCGAGCGGCAGTATACTAACAGAGTTGGTGAAAGGCAAGACCATAGAAGAGGTCTTGCGAATCACGAAGGAAGATGTCGCTGGCGCGTTGGGCGGTTTACCTGAACAGAAGATTCACTGCTCCCTATTGGCGACAGACGCTCTACGTGACGCTGTTTACGATTACCTTTCAAAGAATAGGCTTCCGGTTCCGAAGGAACTTTCCGAGAAACATGACAAGATCAGACTAGAGTTACAGCGGCTGAAGGACATGGGCTACGTCTTGATCTAGATACTTTTCACCTTTCATTCTCGTTTGGCGCAGAATAGTACCACACCTCAAATTTCATTCTGAAGCGTGTGAACCATAATACTTGCCATCTGAGCAGTGTCAAACAAGGTCTGAATGGTGCCACGATAAGACTTTTATGGATAGAGTATTACTTTTGTGATGAAAAGTGTTACTGATGGCTTCGCATGAAAGAAGCTCAAAGCTTGTAGCGTTCGTAGCTGCGATGGCTGGTTTGGCTAATGTATTTGGCCTCGTGGCGATACCTATAGGTTTCACCAGTATACACTTTATGCAGCTTCCGATAATATTGACAGGGCTGGCGGTGGGGGCTGTACCAGGGGGATTCGTCGGACTTCTTGGATCGCTGGTAATGGCCTTCAGGCTGCCAACTGCTAACCCATACATCATCGTGGGAAACGCGATACTAGGATCGCTCACAGGCTTCTTCTATTCACGTATCAAAAACTGGAAGGTTAGACCCTTTATCCCTCAGTCCATATCTGTTATCGCTGCCTACTTGATTCAAATGCCATACGTGTACGTCACAGATGTCTACTTTATATCGATGCCTCCTGCCGTTGTGCAGATGATTCTCCTATTGCTTTTGGCTGAAGACCTTGTCAGTCTCTTTATAAGTCACATCATAATGTTCCGTGTAGATATCTCCGCAAAGCTACGCTAGCATTAGGCAATCGAACTCCAGAGACGCGGAATAAGTTGGATCAAAAAATGCGAAGCTGGCTCAAGAAAGCTGCTGACTTTCACGGACATTTGGGCCCATTCGTTATGTTAGGCATCAGGTTAGGCTTGGCTGGGCTTAGAGAGACCGGCGCTCGGAACGGCAAGAGTAATCTACATGTGACTGTCACGTTGGAGAACCGCATACCTCTCTCCTGCGCAGTCGACGGGATTCAAGTCGTGACTGGTTGTACAATTGGAAACAAGCGACTGAAGATAAGACGCGGGGAATCTTTGACAGCAACTTTTCAGATTGAAGGAGCGGAATCGGTCAGAGTCATCGTTAATAAGGCTGCTTTCAATGACCTCAAACGAAGAGTCTTGTCCCAGCGCCTAACGCAGGACGAGCTTCATAAGGCCGCTTTCGAAATTGCTTCTATGTCGGAGGAATGCCTCCTCACCATCCGCTAGAGAAAGGAATCGAAAGCGATAACGTCTGGCAAATGACTGAATTAGCGGGCACGATACAGCCGGTAGCGAACTCGATCAGTCCTATCATCGTCGGGTAGCTCGAGCTATCCTCAATCGCGAGGATACCTATAGTCTTCGGTATTCTTCGGAAGGAATTGACGCTAATCTTGATACTAGACATTGCTTGAACTTTGAACTCTAGCCGAGTTCTGACACCAATACAAATGGTTGTGTTCTCGTTGGTAACGATGATCTACATGCCTTGTATCGCATCCACAGCTGCTTTGATATGAGAATTCAAGTGGAAGAAGGCCCCGGCGATTTCGATCCTCGATATCCTCTTCGTATTGCTGGCAGAAGGAATAGAGACTCGACTCCTATCCTATATTGTGGGCTGATAATACTGATGGATTTGATCTGCCAAGCTGATGTCGCAGACATCTAGCTAATCTCTTAGTATTGGCGCTGTCATGCAGTGAGGACCTCCGCCGCCTCGAATGAGCTCTGATCCATCTATCTCTATGAGATCTACACCGTTCTGAATCAAGAGCCTCTTCACCCTATCAATCCCCGCGTAGCCGACTGCTTTTCTAGGTCCAATTGCAACTAGGTTTGCAGCTCTCATATAGCGTTCGTAATCTGTAACCTCGATGAACTGGAAACCTTTGCCGGCCAAATAGCAGATTAAGTCTATGGGATTCCTTCTTCCGTTAGGTTCAATCAACCTTGACCTTCCAGTCAAGGATCGCCTATGCATGATACAGAGATCTTTATCGAGGAACATTAAGAGGCCGTCTAGATGAACCGCCCACTGAGGTAGCGGAACCGTTATAACCGCCTCCAAACTGTCTTCCTTCAATCGTCCTAGTAACTGTCTGAATGCCGTATTGTTTGTTCGATTCCCTACACCCAGAAGAAGGATTTCATCAGACATGTACACGAGATCCCCACCCTCCATAGTTCCTGGCGAAGGTACTTCCATCAGCACGGGAACCCTCAACTTTCTAAGAGCAAGTTTAGCTATTTCAGGTTCCTTCGCTCTAACTTTGCTCTTCATCCGCATAATGATGGATCCGGCTCGCGTGACCGAGATTACGTCGCGAGTATAGATTAGATTAGGGCATCGACCCATCAATGACCGCGTCTTCTCATCATCTTTCAGGATATCACTTAGGAGTGTAACTTCTACACCTTCGTCTCTCAGAACATCAACGAAATGTTCGTGCTCTCGTCGGAATTTATCCCGAAAGACTACGTCCCGGTAAAGATATTTCTCAAAGCTTTTTGCGTCAACAAGGTCAAGTTCGCATGCCGGAGAATGCATCAAGACTTTCTTAAGCCGCCCGAATTCGCAGTGGGCTCCCCACATGAAGTGCACCCGTTGATTTATACCTTAGACCAATACTTCTCTTATCAAATTGCCAGTCTGTTCAATCAATGAGCGTTTTTCTAGACGGTGTTGACTAGTTTTTGCCACTAGTCTGCACTTTTTGGTCGTGTCTTACATTCCCTCTGGCTGGTACCAAAATTATATCAGGCTTATCATCTCAATCTATACACTAGGCTGGGACAATGGGCTGTGTCAGAGTTGCGATAAGACTTGAAAAGCAGTGATGAGAGCGAAAGCCATAAAGACAAACCTTTTCTCGGAGGAGAGCTTGCGAATGAGAAGATATCTGCGACAGTAAAACGTGGCAACATAGTTCTATACGGAGTGATCTGTGTAGCTGGCTACATTGTATCCCATCTGTACATCCTCTATACGCATGAAGTCGATCTCGCTGCCGAACTGTTTATGCTCATAGTCTGGGTGATCTTATTCCTACCATTCTATAAGATGTGGAGAAGAGGGCGCTAACCATTCATACATTCCTTAACTGAATCCATTGCTAGGGAATCGCTCGGAAGTATACTGTTCTACCTTAGTCTTCGCAGTGCTTCTTGATGCCCGCAACCTCGTATCGTTTTTCAATTCTTCATAGATTTACATGGAACTGGGCTGTCTCAATAGAGAAGACCATCTTTACTGCTAGTACAGGTGATTGCCAATGAGCGGCCACTATCTGAAGCCAAACTGAAGTGAACTCGCCTCCAAGCATAATCGAAAATTGCCAGTTTCTCGATTGAAGCCAAGTCAAGAAAAGCAATGGCATAAACTGCGATGATGGCTGAAAACAGAACACTCACCAAACAAAGTCCATCCCTCAGCTTCGTTGAGAACCTACTCGAAATCGGCGAGATCAATCCCACTACGGCGGGAACAGCGATAATGGAAGCGACATAATATTCAATAATGAAAATTCCCCATTAACCTGAGAGAACCAACATGATGGACTGATCCAAATTGCACGAAAGTAAATACTGGCTCCATGCTACCTCACATCCTGAAATAGTAAGCCAAAAGGAATCCTATCGATGCCATGGCTGTTAGCGGAAGCAAAAAGAATCTGAGCCCTTGATCTATCCTAACTCTTGGATTGATTGAACGAACGAGAGAGAAGAGGACTAGAACTCCCAGAAGCTTTAGCACTGACATGATCGAAGTAAGAACTATGGTCATGCCATTTGTGAAGTCGACAATTAGTCCACCTAGGAAAATTGTTGATAGAAACCAAGACAGGATGAACATTCCGATTGACTGGGAAAGCTTGAACAGCATCAAGGCAGCTCCTGAGTACTCGGTGTAGGGCCCTGCAACTATCTCCGTTTTTGCGTCAGGTATATCGAATGGGGCAAGCGTCAGCTTGGCTTGAGTCGCGAAGAAGGCTACTATGAAAGCTAGGAGACCTGATATCTTGAAACAGAAGGGACCGTGTGCCAATTGCCAAGAAACTATATCCTCTATTCTGAGTGAGAACGGTTGAACGCTCAGTACGATTGTGAAAATCGAGACTAGGAGAGGCAGTTCATATGAGAAGAGTTGGACGACCTCTCTTTGAGCCCCAATTGAAGCATATGGGTTGGCTGATGACCATCCAGCTATCATAGCTGCCAACGCAGGTAGAGTAAGAAAGTAAAGTAGTACGATTATGTCTCCTAGAAAGTTCAGTGGCGCAGGCGTATAGATTATCGGCAACATAAGAGGAGTCGTCATCATTGCTGAGAATGAAATGAGCGGTGCAAGTATGAACCAGAATCTATGAGCTTGACTTGGAATTATCATCTCTTTGGCGAACAGTTTGATCATATCAGCCCAGGGCTGATACAAAGGCGGGCCTATTCGGTATTGAAGTCTCGCAGCCAGTTTCCGATCGATCCAGCTGAAGAACAAGCCCATGTTTGACGAGAAAGCCAAACCGGGAAAAACGAGAAGATAGAAGAGTACCTCGAATATATTCATCTGCTACCTCCTTTGCATGACTTCCTCGACCACAATCCTCAATGGGCCTGCAAAGTACATTGAACTTGATCTATAGGTTTCTAAAGTTTGTTTCTTCGAGGCTGCAATAAGATATAGGAGCCTTCTTCCTTGGGAGGGCCTTTTAGTTTACCCCACCTTGATCTCTATGCCCACTGTTCTCTTGATCAGTTCTGCAAGAGCGTCTGTTCTAGGTTTCTCGCCTTTCTTCCCTGGGATGGAAACTACTAGAGGATATTCTTTTTCACGTTTTATTCTGGTCAGCTGAGATTGGATCCAGTCGAAGACCTGCTCAGTGACCATTATTAGGGATATTTCTTGGTTTGCGAATAGTGATTCGAGGCGTTTCTCTGCTTCTGCTCTGTCGTTGACGAAATGGCTGTTCTTTATCCCTGAGAGCTTGAAGTAGACTGCTGTCTCTTTGTCCGCTAGGACAGCGATCTTCGGCATTCTATATCAGCTGTCAATCAGTCTTCGTGAAGAGGATTGTTGAGATCTTCGGTTCGAGATCCTTTCTTCTGCTCTCGATTAAGGCTTCTAGAGTGTTGTCAACGGTGACCTTTCCGTCCTCTGATTTTATCAATGTGCCCCCAATTATGCTTGCTGGCTCTGCGGCTTTTCTCAGCATAGTTCTTACTCCTGTAGCCTTCTCTACGTTGCTTGACAGCTGGTCGAGGGCTGGATTTCTCCGATGGTCGTAACTGTTTATATGGACTTGCAGCTCCCCTCCGCCGGCAGCGATCGCACCTTCCTCGATGAGCGACTCAAGGATCTTATCGTACTCATTCGTGCTAGTGAATTCCCTGAGCTTTTTCTTCACTTCGTCGAAGACCCTCTCAATGATCTTCTCTTTTTCCGACAGGATCATCCAGTTCATTCTGATTCTCGAGTT
>Ga0129297_10000718_pt1 | contig 16318 bp, 12 predicted proteins | sample I18A1metaG_FD_94708 | JGI IMG/M metagenome (GOLD analysis project Ga0129297, IMG submission 94708) | Lake sediment bacterial and archeal communities from Gulf of Boni, Indonesia to study Microbial Dark Matter (Phase II) - ​I18A1 metaG | ecosystem: Environmental > Aquatic > Freshwater > Lake >... | reverse complement strand
CCTCAACAGCAATCGCAACTGCTATAATGAACAGGCCGGAGTTGGCGCCGTTCCTGCGGCTTGCTTCGCTGACTATAGTCTTCCAAGCTATCTTCGATGCCACAAGCAACTCCTTCATCGGACAAGATCTGATGCAGCACAGTGCAAGCATGCAGATCATGCAAGCAATCTTGAAAGGCACGCTCGCACCTGCATTTGTCTTGATTGGCTTAGGTATTACGGGCGCGATCTTGGGATACGTGTTCGCCGTAGCCGCTGCCGGACTGACAGGTGCAACGCTCCTCTTCACAAGACATGTGCGATCTCCAAGCCGGGCAATCGACCAGGCGTCATCGGAACTGCGTGAGCTCCTAGGCTATGGCCTGCCGCTGTATCTTGCTGCGATCTTCGGCGTCTTCCTGACTCAGTATCAGAATATCGTGCTCGCCCATTTTGCGAGCAATGTAGAGATAGGGAACTTCGGTGCAACCTGGAACTTCACGACGCTCATGATGATTCTTGCCTACCCTATTACGGCGGCGATGTTTCCCATGTTCTCGAAGATGGATCCCAAGAGTCAGAGGAGCGACCTTGCGAGGGCGTTTAGGTTGGCGCTCAAGTACACGTCGCTGCTCATGATCCCGGCCTCTGTTGCTGTCATGATCTTCTCACGAGACCTCATCTACCTAACCTACGGCAGCGGCTACAGATTCGCTCCTCAGTACCTCGTACTACTGTCTGCGCTCTACCTCTTGGCAGGTATCGGATACGTGATCCTCGGGAGTTTTCTAAACGGAGTTGCCGAGACTGGGACCGTCCTCAGAATGAGCATCCTGACGCTCGCGATCTACTTGCCACTGGGCCCGGCGCTCACATGGCTTTGGGGGCCTCTAGGGCTACTCGTCGCATACATCCTCTCGAATGCGACTTCAACAGTGTACGGAGTGAGTCGGGCTTCCCTCAGATTTGGCGCTCGTCCTGATCTGAAAGCGAGTGGAAGGATTCTGCTCGCCGCTTTGGGAGCAGCCGTGCCAACCATAGCATTGATCTTACTGGATGCCACGGGAACGGGCATACTCAATTTGGTCATTGGCGGGGCCCTCTATCTAACGGCCTATCTGACATTGGCGCCAATTCTAGGCGCCGTCGTATTGCAGGATATCAACAACCTAGAGATTATCCTATGCAAGACGCGAACAGTCGCAACTTTGGCGAAGCCAGTACTCACCTACGAAGCACGGATCCTTTCCGCGTTGGGACGAGGCTGATCATCACTGGAATGCGAATGCACAAGCAAGTTAGGCTTTGTGTGTCACAATGGCCAAATCCCTTGACAGGATTCTTCTACCAGAACAAGAACAGCACTTTTTTGGTTGAATCGGTCACGATTCACAAGCTCTGGCCGAACCGGTATCGGCGACTGAGAAAGCGAGCTCGCAGGTAGCCAGTGAAGAAGGCTTGAGAGGAACGGAGTCCCACGTGTGAAGGTGAAGAGTTAGCACCTATGCAGCTGGCAGAGTGTCGGCTTTCGCGTCAATGCCTATCGGCAATCATATAGAAGGGTTGTCGCCCTGAGCATAGAAGAGCGGTCACATTCGTCTAGAGGATTCGGCGGACCCACGTTCCGTGGAGGAAGTGAGACTGGTGACACCACATTGATGGAGCATGGAGACCCCAGCAAAGGGGAGAGGACGACATTCACGGAACGTGACTCTGTGATGCAGCTTGAATCCATGCAGGCAAGAATACCGCTGGCAATGCCTGTGTTGGACCAGGAGATGAGGGACGCAGCGAGTCACGCTCTGCAGAATGAACGCTTCGTCGGAGGAGAAAGCGTACACAAGTTCGAAGAGGAATTTGCCCAATACTGCAACACAAGATTCGCAGTGTCAACAGCGTCGGGTACGGCGGCGCTGGCCCTCTCTTTGATCGCGAAAGGCGTGGCCGGCGGACAGGTTCTAACCACACCCGCTTCGTTTGTGGCATCGGCTAACTCGATCATTCACGCAGGTGCCGTTCCCAAATTCGCTGACATCACTCTGCGAGACTACACGATTGATCCAACCAGAGTCAGAAGTTCAGTCAACGAAGGAACAAAGGCGATCATACCTGTTCACTTGTTTGGGTTTCCGGCCCAGATGGACGGACTTCGCGATATATCGTCCGAGCGCGGAATGGCGCTCATTGAGGATGCCTGTCAGGCTCATGGTGCCGTATACAACGGAAAGAAGGTCGGCTCGATAGGTGACGCGGGGTGTTTCTCCTTCTTCCCGTCAAAGAACATGACGGTGGGAGGCGACGGAGGTATGGTAGTCACCGACGACGAGTCGATGGCCGAAACAGTGGCGAGCCTTCGCGACTGCGGCAGAGCAAAGGGCAGCAAATACCTCCACAGCAGAGTGGGTTTCACAGAACGGTTGAATACTGTTCAGGCATGCATTGGACGAGTACAGCTTAGACGTTTGGACGTGTGGAATGAGCGCAGGAGGAATATTGCATCATCATATGACAGGCTTCTGTCAGATATCGATGGTCTGATTTTGCCGCCCAAGGAAAACGAGAATGTTCATCCGGTTTATCATATGTACGTTATTCGAAGCAAGCGTAGGGACGCGCTGAGGACCTGGCTGGACTCGTCAGGAATAGAGACAGGTATTCACTATCCTGATCCGATCCATCTTCAACCAATCTATCGTGAAATGTTCGGGTATAGTGGCGGCGAGTTCCCGAATTCCGAAACGCTCTGCAGGGAAGCTCTCAGTATCCCCATGCATCCACGCCTCTCTGAAGAACAAGTGAGATTCGTGAGTGAGAAGATCCACGAATTTCACAGCCGACAAGATGCTTCATCCGCGGAGAGGTAGTTTGATGGGTTCAACTATCGGTGTGGCAGTGGTCGGCGCTGGATACTGGGGCACTAAGCTCATACGCGAGTATCTCGCTGCACAAAGCCGAGGCACAGTCAGGCTTGCACGAATTTGCGACTCCTCATTGCCGGCTCTTCTCGCGGGCAGAGACGAATTCTCAGTTCTTGACGATCTCCTAACGCAGAAAGTCCAAGACCTGATCGATGACCCGGGAATATCGGCAGTTCACATTGCCACACCAAACCATACTCACTTCAACCTTGCGAGAATGCTCTTAGAGGGTGGAAAGGATGTCCTCATCGAGAAACCGATGACGTTGAACTCTCGTGAGGCGTTCGAACTGGTCGATCTTGCTCTCTCATCAGAGCGTGTACTCCACGTCGGCCACATTTTCAGATACAATAACGCCCTACGAATCGCAAGGCAGATTATAAGAAGCAGAGCGTTGGGCAAGGTCCGCTACGGGAGAGTTCAATGGACCGACTACGCACCGATATTTGGTGACAGAGACATAATCTTCGATCTCGGCCCCCACTCGATAGATGTGCTGAACCAGCTTCTCGACGCTTGGCCAACACAAGTAAGCGGCTTCGCGAGGGCGTATCGCAACTCGGAAGAACATCCCGAAGTCGCTTACGGGATCATAGAATTCGCAGGTGGGATCTTTGCGCATGTTGAGATGAGTTGGCTAGACCCCGGAAAGGTGAGGAAAGTCACAATCATAGGCTCTGAAGGAAAACTGGTGGTCGACTGTATCGCACAGCGGGTCTTCAAGAGCACTCCTGGCAACACCCAAGAGATACGGGTTGTGGCAAACAACACGATTGAGGCCGAGATCAACGATTTTGTCGATTGCGTCGTCAAGAGATCGATCTCAAGTGAGTCTGGCCTTATAGGCGCACGAACCGTGGAAGTGCTAGAGAAGATGCTCGGATCCATATGGGTCCGGCCTCTTCCGATTGTTCAGGCTTTGAGCAATGAGGTCCCCGCCCCGGAACGCCTGGAACCTCAGGAGATCCGGGAAGAAGTCGCTGAACCTTCTTCTCGTCTCAAATCTCAGTTGAAGAGTGATGATTGACGAGAAGTAGGCTTGATGGGCGTCAAGAGAAGCCCGCTGCAACGACGGTGCTGACATCTGCGTAAGGACTCGTCTTCGACTGCTGGTATGGTGGAGTGTGGGGAGGGCTTGGCGCGAGCATACCATGTCTCTCCCGAGACATGACTGCGTTCTCTGTAGGTGTCAAACGGAGTCCAGTTGTGCAACGCTCTCGGAACGAGCTGATGTTTGCGAGCAGGTTAAAGCTTGGTTTGCGGCAAGGAGAGAAATGAGCGGATTATCTGGTTGTCGTCGATCCTGAGAAAGGACTTCGGTGTTGTTCTGGTGACAAGTGCTCGCATGACGGCACAAACGTGGCCTTTTGAGAGAGAACGATGCAACGCTCTATCTCTATGAGACCCATTCAGTCAAACCGAAGATTCCTCTGTGAATCCACCCAACAGATAGATTGTGCTCTTCTAGGAAGACGGAGCGAAGGCTCAATCAGGGGGGCCGGGGAACATTCCTCCACTTGGAAGACACCAAGGCTGAAGGTCGTTTTAGCAACGAAAACGAGGGCATGGAGTGCGACGGCTGAAAAAACATATCTGATTGATGTCAGAATTTGATCGTCAAGGGAAAGGAATGCGCGGTAGCTGGAGAATAGGAAAGACATCCTGGAATGATTTGGTGGGCATGGAACAAATTGGTTAACAGCAAACATGTTGGCCTTATCGTTCTAGTGGCCAGTTTGTTCCTAATGATTGTCTATACCCTGGCACTGGCATACGCCACAGTCCTGATCTTGCAGCTGACGGTCTTGGCGGTTGTCCTAGCGGTATTGGGGGTGCTAGCTTGGGTAGGCTATACTATGTTCACTGCGCCTCCCAGCCCAGAAGACAGCGACGCTTCTGAACTAGATGACCTCCAGACCGAAACCATCAAACCTGAGCAGGAGGGTCAGACGGTCTTGGGTTCCGCGAGGTTCTCACAAATCGTGGACGTCGAAATCGGTGAAGGCACTATTGTGAGAGACCACGTTAACTTATACAAGTGCCGGATTGGAAAGAATTGCAGGATCGAATCGTTCGTCTATATCGAAGAAGGCGTCACCATCGGTGATGAGTGTAAGATCAAGCCCCAAGTGTACATACCGACTGGGGTGATCATCGAGGACCAAGTATTCTTGGGCCCAAATGTAACCTTCACCAATGACAAGTATCCCCATGCGAAAGGCAGCTGGAAACTCCTCAAGACTGTTGTCGGACGAGGTGCATCGATAGGTGCACATTCAGTCATTCTACCCGGCGTGAGGATTGGCAGAAACGCTACGGTGGGAGCAGGTTCCGTCGTGACCACCAGTGTTCCTGATGGTGCGACCGTCTACGGCAATCCCGCTAGGCCGCTGGTGAAATGACACCTCAGCTTTCCGAGCTACAATTCGCCCAGCGAGGTCCCCGAGTAGGTGTGGTCATACCAGTTTACGGTGAGGGAGATTCCGTTTGTTGGGTTCTCAGCCGTTTCAGAACAGGTTCGGTTGACACCATCTGTTTGATCTTGGATGCTCCTCTGAAGGGAGTCATGGATCGCACCAGACAAGCTGCCAAGGAAAGTGGGATTACAGTCCACATAGTCAAGAATAGATGCAGAACTGGTGTAGGTTCATCTTTGAGACAGGGCTTGAGATACCTCGTGAGAACTGGACATGACATAGCTGTCATACTGGCTGGAAATGGCAAGGACGATCCGGCTGAGATTAGCCGTCTTGTTCAGCCTGTCGTCAGGGGGGAGTGTGACTATGTCCAAGGTTCTAGGTACTTGTCTGGCGGTAAGAGCATCAGAATGCCGTTCTTGAGGATTGTGTTCAACCGGATCTACCCATTCATTTGGACTTTGCTTACCGGCAGGAGATGCACTGATGTGACGAATGGTTTCCGGTGCTATGCTCTTGATATTCTCAGGGATCGCCGGATAGACTTGAATCAGGGTTGGCTCAACGGCTACAGCCTCGAGTACTATCTTCATTACAAAGTCTTAACGTTGAGTTACAGGGTGAAGGAGGTACCTGTTTCAAAGACGTATCCCTTCGGCAATAGAGGGGGCTATTCGAAGATACAACCGCTCAAGGACTGGTGGCCAATAGTCTCACCGCTGATGCTGCTCTTCCTAGGAGTGAAGAAGTAGTTCGCCACGAGCGTACGTATTTGCGGTTTCACTCGGTTGGGAGACATGAAGCACCATCACTCTGTCGCAATGGTGTTATCCAATACGTTCGCAACGGACACAAGGGTTCGGCGCGAAGCGCGGGGACTATCACTCAAAGGTTTTGACGTTGAGATTCTCTGCTGGGATCGCCAGGGACGACGGCCATCCATAGAGGAGGTTGACGGAACCCTCGTTCGCAACATGAGGTTGGGGAGGACGACCATTCTAGCCACATCTAGAGTGCACTACTTGATCGCTGCCCTTCTTCTTCAGGCCATCGTCTTCCTCTGGGTGATCAGAAAAATAGGGACAGTTCGCACGCTCTTCCTGCATGCGCATGATTTCAACACACTCTTAGGGTCCGCGGCCGCGAGGTGGGTTGCGAAAAACCGGGTTCGGCTAGTTTACGACTGTCACGAATTGACACCGGGCGTATACAAAGAATGGTATGGCCCCGTGGTATCAAGAGTTGTTGAGCGAATCGAGTTCGCTTTGCTTCACGGAGTTGATGCGGTTGTGGCAGCGAATGACGCTATCCTGGGTCATCTACGTCAAAAGACCGCGGTCCCAGCCGTTTCCGTCTACAACTGCGTAAGTGCTTACGAAATCCCCGAAGTCTCGCCAACAGAAGCAAAGAGAAGACTCGGTCTTTCGGGCTTCTTTGTGATTCTGTTTGCTGGTAGGCTACGGCAGGATTATGATTTGGACATGATTCTTGAAGTCGCCCGAGAAATGAAGAGAAGAGGCCTATCCTACTTCAAATTCCTGTTCACCGGTCCCCCAGAAACAGTGAGATATTTGGCCAATGCGGCCAGAGTAGATAGGCTTCAAGACCTGTTCGATTTCAGGGGTTGGGTTCGTGACGAAACTGTATTGTGGCATTACATAGCTAGTGACCTCTGTTTCGCGGTTACACGTTCGATTGGTCCGAACTCCGATATTCTCACCCCGGTCAAACTCTTTGAGTCAATGGCCTGCGGGCTTCCAGTAGCGGTAAGAGAAAGGACGCTAGCTGCCGAGATTGTCCGGCAGTGGGGATGTGGAATAGCCGTATCGTCAAGCCACTTTTTGGATCAACTGCTGCGTCTAAGCAAGAATCCCGACCTGCTGCGTGTTCTTGGCGCAGCAGGCCGGGAAGCATTTAAGAGCAAATACAACTGGGAACGCATGCAAGCTAGACTGTTCTGGCTATATGGTGAGCTTGAGAGCAGTTGGGTGTAGATTCGCAAGCAATAGGTTCCTCACATCGGAAGGAAACTGAGGCGTCGAAACTGAAGAAGATACTGATAATAGGTTACGGAGAGGTGGGCAAGCCTCTATTCGAGATAGTCAGAGGGGTCTACGACAATGTACACTGGATTGACATCGAGAACAAGCCTGTCGAGCCAAATCCAGACGTGATGCACATTACGTTTCCCGAGAAAAGTCGCACAGAGTTCATCAGGGACTCAGTTGAGTACATTGAGCGCTTCTCTCCATACCTTGTGATAGTGGAGAGCACGGTGACTCCTGGAACAACTCTTGAGATCCATAGAAAAGTGCACAGTAAGGTGCTACTTTGCCATTCGCCTGTGCGAGGTAACGTTGCCGAGAGTATGAAAAAGGGGCTTCTCCAGTACACAAAATACATTGGTCCGGTCAGTACCGATGCTGGGCTTAAAGCAAAAGAGTACTACGAAACATTGGGCTTAAGGACCAGTGTATGTCGGTCACCGGTCGAGACTGAATTGGGAAAGATCTTCGAAACAACCTATCGAGGGCTAATGATGTCTTGGTTTCAGGAGATACATCGGATATGCGGACAGTTCGGGGCTGACTACGATGCTGTCGTCGATTTTGTGGGCTCAACCGAGAGGGAGGGTAAACAGGCACGGCCCGTTTTTCACCCGGGCGTGATCGGTGGGCATTGCATCATTCCAAACGCTGAAAAGCTATTTGCTGTCTATCCGTCGCTGTTCGCGAAAGCGATTCTTGAATCGAACAAGAGAAGAGCGACCGAGGTTGTTGAGGAAGAAAGAGTACTAGGCAGGTAGTGTCGCCTGGCATCCGACATGCTCCTGCCTGGCATTGGTTTGTTCGACTTTCGAATCGGGAGTGGCTCGTACGCCGATCGTCAGCATTACCTTTGATGATGGCAACATCTCACAGATCTCCGAGTTCTATCCGATCCTGAAGAGGTACGGCTTTGCCGCCACCTTCTACGTGGTCGCAGGTCAGATCGGCCTTCCCGGGAAACTATCAATGGATGATCTGCACAGACTCTTTCGAGAAGGGAACGAAATCGGCAGCCATGGCATGACTCATAGATCGCTGCTGAGGATTCCTGCAATTCAGGCGACAGTGGAACTGGAAAAGAGCCGAGACATCCTGAAGCGCTTTGACACGAGGGCTTTCTCGTACCCTTTCGGTCACTATGACATGAAAGTGTGTTCACAAGCACGTTGTTACTATGAGTCAGCACGCGGCTTCTCCTCTCACGTGTCCGTCAACTCGATTGAGTGCCTTGAAAAATACGCTCTTCGGTCTTTTCCGGTCGATGGCACATTCCAATCGCGCATAGACCCCGAAAGACCCGAGTACCTCTTGTCCAGTAGAGAGACTGTCGAGTCTCACGGATGGCTTATCCTCACCCTACATGGCCGTACATCCATCTCTCGTAGGCATTTGTCCTCGCTTCTGCGACGTGCAAATCTAACCAGAGAGCAGATGCACGCTTACGCGAGAGACATCCGAGGGCGTCTGTCTGTTCGTCACTCGTCCGTCCTCCGGAATTTTGACAGGTTCTGTTCAGATCTCGTGCATGAGAAGATTGTTGTCAAGACTGTGTCTCGGGCACTCGAAGAACTGTGATTCCTGTTGCTAAGTGGCTCGTATATCCTGGGAAATATGATCATGTTGAAAGGCCGGATGGAACGAAGGCGCTTCACAGTGAACGCCAAGATTGAATCATTGAATGCAGACAGCACGGGCGCTTGGGATTCCACCTCTCTGTCGTAGTCTGCATCGTCCTTTGGTCTCTCACATGGTTTGCAGACTTTTGATCCGATCTCAAGGGGAGATGTAGGCAAATCTTGAAGCATTCCTTCGAAGGCACCCACGTTGGCCCAGTGCACTCGCAATATGCGCGATGTATCTAGGGTATTCAAGCTAGGTTCTGCGCAGTACAGTCATCAATGAGTAATAATAGATCTCACTGGTGCTTGAGCCTGTTCGAACGTGCCATGAACCTTCGAAAAGCCCCCCGTTATCGGTAGCAATCACAGTCGGGTAGTAACCAATAGATGTCGACTGCACAGCCGCAAGCCTCCAAGCGGAGTAGGGAGCCCTAGCCTCCATGTATGCGATACCTCCAGTCTCGGACATGGCTAGACCATGTGCAACTCCACCAGAATCGATCATTATGCTTGCGGAGAGGACTCCTGTGGCGATTGTGTCGACGCTCCAACTTCCGTCAGTCCACAATCTCTGATGAATCCTTGCATTGCTCCAATCATCGTCATATTCCTGAAGAAGAACGAGAACCTGTCCATTCTTGTTTGCTGCTACCGCAGTCTGGCCATACAGAGGGTAGTTGCCACTCCAGAGTTTCTCTTGATCGCCAGTTCGCCGTATGGGCAGCGTGTACCGGGTACCCCCAGCCCACGTCCATGTTTCACCAAAGTCGGTTGACTTGGCAAATCCGACATCAAGATCGTACTGTGCTTGTCGAGGTTGCCAACTCCATGTCATGTATATGACCTTGTCTTGGCCGAGATGAACGCGTTGCACCAAGACCGAGAAATCACTAGCTGGATCGTTGGGTTTCCACTCTGCATCGAGAACGGTCTTCGGAGTCGACCATGATCCACCGACTGGTTTCGTTTGCATTTGCTCGACCCATCGATCGTACGAGTTGCCACGCTCACGATAGAAGACAAACAGCTGGTCACCGGCGCCTACAAAGAGATGCGGGTAGGTTCCAAGCTGCCCGAGTTCTTCTGATGTTGTCCATGCGGAAGCATCGTTGGGGCGCAAGGACCGCTTGTATTTCAACGGGATCTGATGACCATCATAAACAATGTGGAGGTATCCTTTCGAATCCACCGTCAGAACAGGGTAACCATGATCATCATACACAGGCTTGTCCGAGACTCTGAATGGCCCAAGCCATTGATTTGTTGCATGATCATAGGTCATCACTTCAATGTATCCTCCTGTGCCAGATGGGCCGGGCTCGGGTTCACTGTATCCCAAACCTTCGCTGGATTCATAGGCGATATGCGTTTTGCCTGAGTAATATACGATGTTGGCGTCTTGGCGACAATCTGTCGCCCACTTGGGGTGTCCGTTCCCCGCTACAAGCACCGGCACGGACCAGCCTTTTGCTGTTGCCTGAGAAACTGACGAGAAGAAGATGAGAAGACAGAGAGATAGTCCCAGCAATAAGGAGATGGAAGTGGAAACCGACTTTGCGAGCACCAATCACTCGCCATCACGTCATGCACCGTCTGGCTTGCATGAACCAACTGTGACTGGACAACACCGTAGTGGGTTACATTGACTTCAAGTCGATGAAGAGGGGCACGAATTGACTTGTAATGTCTGCCTAGTCATTTTGTGGAAGTATGAGCCTGTCCCTGAGGTCCTCCACGTAGGCAACGTGCGAAATCTTGATGATGCCCCCGGCCATACACTCTAGGCCAAAGAACCGGAATCACAAACCGAACCGGACTGAAGATTCGTGAGAAAAGGAGAATACGTCTATCTGTTCCTCTTCCTGGCCTCAACAGTAGTAATGGCCTATCTCGGTACTACTCTGGACGTGGGTTACTACGGCAAAACTGACCTTCTTGGTCCCATATCCAAGTTTCCAGTGATTCTGCTCCCTTTAGCCGTAACCATTGGCCTGGCGGCGGCTTACGCTTTCAGACACGGATCATACGGACGAGGGTCTCTGCTTCACTGGTTGATTCTGACATCTCCCATTGTCCTGCTGATTCTATACTTGCTCTTTCTTCCGGACTCCATTGAGAAGTATGTCTTCACCAACTACTATGATGTCATAGGTCATATGGCAAGGGCCAACTACGTGCTGGCGACAGGTAGAAGCAACATATCTGTCGACCCCTACTTCGAGTTACAACCCGCTGTCTTCTATGCCACTGCAGCCCTCATGATGGTCACAGGAATGGAACCATATGTCATCTACAAGTGGTTTCCCTTTCTCTTCGTCGTGGTGGTATATGTCCCGTCACTCCTATTCCTCGGAAAATCATTCTTCGAGAATCGCCGTGAGCTCGCATTGTTCGTGTTCTTGAGTCTGGCAACCATGTGGGTACCCACAAGGTATCACTACTCAGCACAAGTGTACGCGCTGCCACTCTACAACATACTCGTCGCACTGTTAGTCAGACGCGCGTTTAACAGAGGAGGGCTCATCACGATATTCGTCATTTGCACGGCCACAATCCCAACGCATCAAGGTGTCTCGCTTTTCGTGATGGCGACATTCGTGAGCGTACTCTTGCTCGTAGGCCTAGAGAAACCCGCTTTCCGTCGCACAGAGAGGGGCGAGACTCTCCTGCGATTAACAATCTTGTTTTCAGTCATTTGGCTCGGCTATCTCAGTTTGCTGACGGCATATACCTTTCGCAGTTTTGTGGAGGCACTGAAGGAAGCGAGTACCATAATTCTGAGTGAAGAGTTCTTCCGTATTTTCTCCGGCGCACTTACACGGTCGGACCAAACATATCAGCTGCTCGTGTATGGGAAGATGCTCACTGCAGCGACCGTCTATCTGTTCAGTTTTCCAGTGCTTGCGTACTGCTGGTTCAAGAAGGGAATGAAGAAACTTGGGACTGTTGTTATGATTGTTCTCGGAGTGAGCGCCACAATATTCGTGTTAGGGTTCTCTTTTGGCGGTGCTGGCTTCGTGGAGCGTGCCGTGCTCATGATCGGTCCACTTCTAGCTGTAGGATTGACAATCACAGCATCGAGAATGGGAAAGATGAACTCTCCACTACCCATCGTTACTATGCTGGTTCTTCTTACGGTAACAGGAGGCCTTCTTTTCAATTCGAGCAGGAACTTTCAGTCCATAACATTTTCCGAGCAAGCCTGCGACCAGTTCGCGATTTCCCACAATCCTAGTCAGACCCTGGGATATTACGGCACTGCAGCTACTGTTGCTAGGTACTCATACCAGAAAGTTGCGGACATAGACAAGACCCCTACAGGCATCTTCATTCAGTTTCGATCGTACCTTATTGAGAGTTCATACTGGGTTCCGGAGGATGTGCTGGCGAATGCAACAGCTAGACCGAACGAAATGTCGAACTTCATCAGGTTCTACTCAAACGGGATATCCCAAATGTACTTGGCGAGATGAGAGCCCTAGTCTCGTTGGACGTTTCGAACCCCCGGCAAGTTCCCCGGTACTCGGAAATACCGACATCCAACCATATCATTCATTGAGGAGCAAGGTTCTAGAACCTGGTTCCCTGCGAGTTCGCCTACTTCCTATGCTTGACACCTAGCGCATCGGGAACCCCTAGACAACATATGTTGATCAATCTGAATTGGCAGGAGAGTTCGCCCCTGATCAGACTAGAGCAGCAGGACGGCTGTTCTCTCTTTGCTCGACTACGTCGGTCATGCCGCACTTGGGCCTGCGCTTCTCCTAGTGGGCTTGGGGATTGCAGGCGCACTTTCCGGTATGTCTTGAGCTTGGCTGCAGCACGAGTGACGGATACAGCACTTCTCTTCACAAGACATGGACGGGTTTCAGGACAAAAGACCGATCCGGTATCGACAGAGACACGCGCGCTGCTTGGCCATGGTCTGCCTCTCTATCATGCCAGTCTCGAAGCTACTTCCTGAGCTGGCGGAACTGAGCCATCGTGACTTTCAGCGACGCGACCTTCTACATAGGGGCGGCTCAGACGTTCACCTTGGCGTGCGTGTCAATGCTAAGCACGGGCGTGTGCCACGTACGGTACGCACGAGATCTACAGGAACCGTGAGCCCGACAGACTCCTACGAAGGAATTGGAATCTGCTGAGGATCTGGCTTGCGCTGAGAAATCCGGTTGCAAATTTCTGAACAGCATAGTATGGCACCAACTGTGGATTGAAGCCTGAGATGAAGCTGGCCAACTGAGGGGTGTTTGCACACATCTGGTCGTACTCCCTGAAGCCCCTTTCTCGAAGATCCTTCACAAGTTCGTATACCAGCAAGGATGGGGCTCCACTCCTTCGTAGCTCCGTATGGGACGCCGCTGACCACGCATATGCCCTCCTCTTGTCCCAAAGACTGATTTCGGCACTAGCCATTTCTCCAGAGTCCGTCTCGGCCACCCACATGCCTCCGCAAAGTTCGGATTTTGCCAGATGAAAAAGCTGCATGAGAAAGACCTCGGAGACCGGAGGCTCTAGTCCTTGCCTGAGGTAAGTCATTCGGAACAATCTGCAATAACCCTCGATGTCATCGCTTCTCCTCACCACGAAGCCGTCCTTGATCGCTCTGTTTATCCTCCACATGACTTTGGGCGGCACGATTAATTCATCGCTCAGGTGAAGGAAGTAGGTGTAGCGAACTCGACTCTGCCATCCATTCCATGTGAAGGGCCGGACATCAATGAAGTCCGGAGAGTTGACCAAGTTCACTGCTTGGAAGCCTTGTGTACTGATTAGCCTGCAGATTGAACTGACGACCTGCCGACGTTTTTCCTCTTGCTGTCGCACCGTGCGCCCATTGCACTCAGATAGGACCATACCTCCATACGGCGTCATCGCGCATGCCGACGACGCAAGCTTCAGAAGCGGTTTCACAGGGTAGATGAAGAGCGAGCAACCGCCAACGAGTTTGCCGCGCTCCAAACAACCGAAAATCTTGAGTCTTTTGCCCAGCAACGCGCTGCAGGCTGTCAGCCAGGAGCTCCTGTGGAAAACCGTCCCGTGTACGGATTTCTCAACAAGTTCATCCCAATATTTGTATTCATCTTCTCCCAGCTCTATCGCTTCAATCTCGGACATATCGTGGTCGTCTCAACCGAGGTGACTGACAATCATCATTAGGGGGATTCGACAGATGTTATCAATGTTGTGGAGACACATTCCTCCTGAAGGACAGGTATCCGACGATTCGGTGAAGGCACCATCCCTCTCTCGCCGTCGCTCCATCACCGCTTTGATGGTTTCGTTTGGAGTTCTGTGGGTCGTGTATGGTCTTCTGGGTTTGTCGGTGAGGTCCTCGAAGCCTCCTTGCTCGTAGCGGCTCCATCGGTTGTAGAAGGTTCTCGGGATATCCGGGCCGCGGTGCAGATCTCGCTGACCCATTTCCTCCCCTCTCCTTCGTGTGCACCACCGTCGCAGCTTCGCAATGTCTCTAGGTTTCTTCATGCAGGCATACTCTGATCTGTCACCTCAAGAGTGTGGTTGTGCCATATGTGGTGTAGCACACTGTCAAAACCGAGCCCTCAAGCCTCAAAACCTCAACAAGAACCCAAATTCGCATCTACTGGTGAGAACATCTCAACTGGACTAGGCGAAGAGGCCGCGCCAACGCGTTACACGGTTGCCAAATGTGATGTGATAACAGACGTTCCGGATCCAGGGAAAGAGAGACAATTTCTTATTTTAGTCGGTGCTTGCATGAGATGGGCTTGGAAAGATGAAGCCGTCGTGGACCCTCAGAAGGTACCGTGAGGGAGATGAGCATGCAATAGTCGAATTGGCAAGAAGATTTCCTGCCTTCGGAACAGGGTATACCCTTGACTATTGGAATTGGAAGTACAAAAGGAACCCCGCTGGCTCATCAATAATCTGGTTGGCAGAACGCGATGGTCAGATAATCGGTCACTATAGTCTTGTTCCGGTCTTGCTGAAGGTAGGAAATGCCTACGTTAGGGGCGCCTTCGGCTCTGATGCTGCCACCCACCCAAATCATCAAGGACAAGGAGTCTACTCAGACCTTGTGAACAGGTGTAGCCTCGATGCCGCTGACCACGACATTCCGATCTCTTACGGGCTTTCCCAGGTGAATCTGGGACCAACCTACAAGAGGTATGAAAGGATTGGCCATATCTGCTTCATGACCCATCTGATAAAGGTACTAGATTGGAAGGCGGCGCTGGATAGATACATAGAGAACGAGTTTGCTAAAAGTGCGATATCATCTATCCTAAGAATGATACTTAGACCGAGAACTCCACCTTCTCACAATATGCAGATCGAAGAGGTCAGCAGGTTTGATGACAGAGTTGACGAATTCTGGACGGAGATCTCGGAGCGCTTCACGGTTATCGTCAGAAGGGACCAGAAGTACCTCAATTGGAGGTATGTAGATCATCCAGGACAGAAGTACACCGTTTACGCGGCCGTCAACGGACATCGAGTTCTAGGCTACTGCGCTGTGAGAATAGGCACAGCAAGAGGAAGGAGGAGAGAGAAGGTGCTGAGCGTCGCGTTCATCGATGATATCCTAGCCCTTGACTGTGAGATAGTAGGAAGCCTAGTCCGTTCCACGGTAAGCCGATTCGAAGAACAGGGCGTTGACGCGATTGCTTGCACGATGTCACAAGGACACGCGTACAGAGCGGCGTTCATGAAAGCTGGTTTTGTGACATTCCTACGTCGATTTTCCGACATTAACCTCGCGCTGTATGCTGCTGTCAATCTGCCGGGGACTAGCATAGATCAGGAACGGGCATACTCACAATCACTCATACTTTCACAGAGCCATTTTCTGAAAGAAAGAAGAAACTGGTTCTTGATGTCCGGCGACAATCTATGAACACATTGTTGGAATCCTTGAAATCGCGGAGAGGAATTGCGAAGATCCAGGCGTGCTTCTGGTTGCGGTCATAGTGATTCCCTCTGCAGTGACATACTGGTATTATCAGTCCATTCAGGCGCCATCACAGGAAATCGTGATTGCTGCGCCGCTTCCGCTTTCTGGCACCATGGCGACGATTGGGGTGTCATGCGAGGTCATGCGCACACCTGGCTTGGGGAAGGAAAGAAGTTCCACAAGATGGATTGCCCGTTCACCGGGGAGATGGTGGTCCTTCTTCCAGCCCTAAGACCCGATGTCGCGATCATCCACGCCCACTATGCAGACGAAGACGGCAATGTGCAGATGCTCGGCCCAACGGCGCTGACGGACGAACAATCGAGAGCGTCAAGCAAGGTGGTCGTGACTGTTGAGAAAATCGTAAGCAAACGTTTCATTGAGAGGAGGCCTGAGCTCACTG
>Ga0129297_10000717_pt1 | contig 16321 bp, 13 predicted proteins | sample I18A1metaG_FD_94708 | JGI IMG/M metagenome (GOLD analysis project Ga0129297, IMG submission 94708) | Lake sediment bacterial and archeal communities from Gulf of Boni, Indonesia to study Microbial Dark Matter (Phase II) - ​I18A1 metaG | ecosystem: Environmental > Aquatic > Freshwater > Lake >... | reverse complement strand
TGTCACTCCACCGGCGGGTTTGGGAGATCTCTTCGGACTCTTCATGATGCCAGGTGGAACGGACGGATGGGCCGTAGGTGACTGCCCGGCTGGGGGTGCGACAATCGGGTGCGACCCCGGAGAAGTGGACAATATTCGTTGGTCCGGGACTTTTCCAAGTGGCGCTTGGTCGCCGGGTCCGAGTGGTCCTCTACTCGGGGGAGGGGTATTGGATGAGACCTTGCGTGCGGTTTCGCTCAATTCGCCTACATTTGGATGGATCGTCGCCTCTAACGGTGCGATCTTCAAATGGGATGGCGCAGGATGGCTGGTTCAAGTGACTCCCGTCATAGGCGTAGATCTGCTCTCAGTATATGCGCTATCGAACACCGACGCGTGGGCTGTTGGCGCTGCCTCGACCATAATCCGCTGGAATGGCGCTTCATGGACTGGCCCAATGGTGGCTCCAACCGTTGGTCTTGCCTATCGTTCAATCAAGATGGTCAGCGCAGCTGACGGATGGATCGCTGGCGTACTCAATCCGGTCACCGTTGAAGGCCTTCTGTTGCGGTGGAACGGGGTTGCTTGGAATATCGTACGTAGCTGGATTACGCAGGATCTAAATGGCCTCTTCATGTTGCCTGGCGGAACCGCCGGATCAGCGGTTGGAGATGCTGAGACGATAATATATTGGAACAATGTTCAGTGGATTTCCCAGACTAGTCCCACGGCCTTCCCGCTTTTCGACGTACACATGGTCTCATCCACGGACGGCTGGGCTGTTGGTGGACCGTTTCCATTTGGGCTTGGGGGCCCGATGGGAAGTAGTATCTTCCGGTGGGATGGGACTCATTGGTTCCACTACGAGACAATACCCTCCCCGAATACGCTCTGGGGCGTGTTCATGCTGAAAACGAACGACGGCTGGGCGGTCGGAAACGCTGCCGGCCCAGCTGCGCCACCCGTGATTCTTCACTGGGACGGGACGGCATGGACGGTTAAGAGTCCGCCTGGAGTCGCTCTGGGCGGCACCCTAATGGACGTTCACGCTCTCAGCGCCGCAGAGGCTTGGGCAGTAGGCTTTATCCTAGGCGCCTCGCCTCCGATCTTGAAATGGGACGGCACAATATGGACTTCCGTACCCAGCGGATTGCCAGTAGGAGCAATTCTAACCGATGTTCATATGCTCAGCTCAACGGACGGTTGGGCGGTTGGATGCGATGCAGTAGGCGGTCTCGCGTGTTCGGGACCAGCTATTCTTCGATGGAATGGTTTGGCGTGGAGTTCTGTGACTCCGCCCCCAGGCATTGCTGGGCTGCTTGACGTCTACATGCTAAGCCCGATCGACGGTTGGGCTGTAGGAAACATCGCGGGCGACGGTCAGGGAACTATTATTCACTGGGATGGGACGCAGTGGCGGAGGGTGCCTGGGCCGACGGCTGGTTTCTTGACGTCAGTGCATATGGTCAGCCCTACCGACGGGTGGACAGTTGGTTGGGATGTGGCAACCGGCCTCAGCCTGATTGTGCACTGGAACGGTCTGACGTGGGATGTTGTGTCGACACCACCTGTTCCCACGACAATGAACAATATTCTCACCTCCGTTTTCATGGTCTCGTCACTCGACGGATGGGCGGTTTCGGGGTTCAGTTTCGTTGCGGGCTTTGGAGCTGGCACAGGGCTCTTCCTTCATTATGGGCCTGAGATTGCGTGCGTGCCCACAACTACAACAGCAACCACGACATCCACGACATCCGTCACCCAAACCTCAACTGTAACCACAACATCCACTACAACCACAACAAGCACAACAACAACAGTCTCTGGAGGGCCTATCCCAGGCTTCCCGATCGAATCCATCGTGGTTGGCCTGGCAGGCGGCGTCCTTGCGCTAACGATAATACGACGCCGACGAAGCAGACTCTAGCTTCCGTTTCGCGGAACCGAGTGCGCTTCAGGGCCTTCACTATTCTCGTTTCTTTGAAATTTCCACTTGGGCTGAGGGAAAGAAAGAGGGGAGGATGAGAGGTCGTACCGGATTGAAGAAGTGTTGTTATGGTGAGAGGCGAGGTAGTGAAAAGCTGAAACGCTGAAACGGGTTGAAGGTCACTAGCTGAACAATAATAGGGCCCTCGGTCGGACCAGAAGCAGTTATGATGCCTCCCTCTCTGCAGATCGTCAAGAGGAGGAGTTGGTTCAGTCTCGTCACCACGACACTGTCTCCAGAGCAGATGCGGTAGGAACTCCCAGAATAGATCAACGCGAACTGGCGGGTTGTGGGGTTGACGATGAGAGTGTTGGTCCCATCACTGAAGATGAGCGTGCTCGGGCCAATTGCTACGCCGAGCCATGGCGCATAATCCACGCAAGCGCTGACCGCGTTCCCGGCGCCGCTAGGGTTGTCTAAGGTTAACCCACAAGCGTCGGGTACTGGACTTGTGTCCTTCGGCCCGCTGACCGCGCCCCACCAGTTATTCTTGGCGTTGACCACGTTGCCTGGCGCGGCAGGCAAGTCGTTGACCAGACCATTGTCGTTGTTGAAGATGTTATCAAAATTGAAACTTAGTGTTGTCGGATCTCCCACGAATTCCGAATTGTCGCGAACTCTGATACCCTTCGCCGTGCCATCAGCCCTCACATTATCGTGAATATTGTTGCCGACATTGGTCACGCCTCCGACGCCTAGGAAGACAATTCCTGCTCTAGAAGAGCCGACTGGGATTCCCGGAAAGATGAGTCCGGAACCGTTCGCGAAGATATCGTTGTATTCTATCACCGTTCCACTTGAGGGTCGACCGAGTCTTGCTTCTACAGCGATGCCGACATTGTTATTGTCATGAATAGAGTTGCCGGAGATTTTGGAGTTGGTAGCCCGGTCGTTATAGATGCCGTTGTAGTTGTGGTGAATGTTGTTGCCCATGACCATCGTGCCGTCAGACAGGTCAGTGCCCCCGATGTTGATTCCGTTGTTATCCCAATTAGTGACTTCGCTACTCGCGATCTGATTGGCATCTGCGACCTCATTCGCATTGACTGGACACCCTTCGATTGCGATGTAAGCTATGAGCATCCCAAGATCTCCCTCATCATAGATCGCCGTCGCATCGCCGCGCCCCTTGACTATGTTGCCTTGGATCAGATTATCGTCGCCAGTCACGCGCACACCCTTTTCCTCATGATTATGACCGGCAAGGTTAGCTGAGATGTCTACGGTAAATCCCTGAAACAAGTTCATATTCCCGCAAATAACAACCAAGCCCGGAGCGCCGCCTTCGCCTGTGATTATCGTTGTGGCGGCCCCTGTTCCTTTAACGAGAAGGTCATTCTTCGTGACTTTAAGTTGGCCGTTGTATGTACCGGAGGCGACAAGGACCGTGTCACCGTCCGAGGCTTTGTCAATGGCGGCCTGAATCGTCAAACAAGCTGTGCCCGGAGATTTACAGTCATTTGAATCATTGCCCGTAATAGCCACATACCAAGTCGTCTGCGCGTAAACTTCCGGTATGACCGTGATGCCGACGTTCAGCAATACACCCACGAACAAAATAACCGTCAAGAGAAGGGCAAGAATCTTTGAGCTCAATGTCTTGATCGGCAGGACTTCATGGAACTTTCCTCTTAAGCACTCATGGTCATCAACACATCATCACATATTCTAATCGATACAATTCTTCTCCTTCGCGCGCACGGAACGCCTAAACGTCAACATACATGAACTCGCACACAAAACCTGATTTTACAAAACAAGCCCACAGGACTCTTGTTCAGTTGATGGCGAGCTGGATGGCAGGGATTGCCAAATGCTTTGCAATTTGTCGGGTCTCTGACCCGGTGGCGTCAATTTTAAACTCCCCCATTGTGATACTGCCTAAGGAATACGCAGCATGTCCTAGCGGCTCCTATCAGATGTTCGACAATAGGAGCAATTGATGCAAATTGCACAAGCACCCATACCCTCTTTGGGTGATGTTTTGTGTCTGCATGTCAAGTCCCTTGACGTTGCAGGCATCGCGCCTGGGGTCAGGGAACCATCGCCACTTTCGGGTGCGTTGAACCGCATCTGGACCAAGAGAAGCCTCGCTTTGTTTGAGTTCACATGCAGGCGGGTCCTAGCCACGCTCCACAACCGCTTCTGTCCCCTTTCTTGGTATGGAATAGTCATATTGAGGGGTCGCGATGACGCTCATATCGATCGTGAGAGGTTTTCCCATTGCAGGAAGTTGCGGGGCCGGATGGATGATCGCCTATCCTCGAGAACCGAGGATCCTTATGGCTTCAAGCGCAACCTGCAAGGATCTGCGCTCTGCAATGGACTTGACTCTCTCGGACTCTGCGAATGAATCGGGCAAGACACCTATAATAGCTGAGAGCATTCCAAAATCTGCTCTCTTCTGACGAGCGGCAACCGCGATCGCTGAGAGTTCCATTTCCGTGGATCTGCAGTTGTACGTCCTACATAGCTTCAGAAACATTTCAGGGCTCAGTTCGGCATAGAGAGAGTCCTTCGTAATGTTCCCAGCCTTCAAGTACGCGCCCCCGCCGAGTTGTCGTCCAGCAACATCTAGCGCTTCGACCACATCTTCACTGCACTCGACCCTAGGGTCCCCCTCTTCAGTGATTGTAAAGTCCGGTCCAAGGCTCACCCATTTGTTGCGGAATTGTTCGAGCGCGGCGGAGCGCCAGAAGTCCAGGCGGAGGAGAGACTGGATCACCGCTCCTGTCGCTCCGATCGAATGTGTCGCGTTGACGATGTCCCCAACCTTGATCGCGGGCTTCCCTTCACAATTTATGCCGCCCGCCGTTCCAACTCGGATGACCACCTTCTGTGGCAAGCGGATCCTAGCCTTGCGCGCTCGATAATCCGTACTCGTCAGCTCGTCTGAGAGGACCTCATCCATGATAATCTGAGTCGCTGGTGCACCCATCTGAGTCTCAACCACGAGAACTGGAACCGCCCGAGAAACTAATCCGATCGCCATCGCCACCCGGCCGAACTCTGGAGTTGAACGCAAGTTCCTGTCGCTGACGCCCCGATGTGAGAGCCGAGCAGCTGCCTCCGGAACGAGAACTGGTTTACGCAATCTACGCGCGATGGCGTAGACGCGCCGTCGGTCGCCGACGGCAAGCACTAGAGGGGGCGCGCGGCCCTCGTTTTCTCTGAGATAGGGGATACGTCTCCAGACCCTCCGCCGGCTCACGAGATAGGCTAGGGCTGAGTGACGGCCAAGGTAGTGCGAACTACGAACGCTCTCTTCACCCAAGTGTGACACTGTCCTGAATTCGGGCTCTTGGGTTCAAATGGATGACGGACGATGGAACAAGATACATTCCCGCCAAGGAAATGGCGGCTATATCGCCTCGGAACACGTGGAGGCTACGATTGTTGATTCAGGCGGCTCGCGCTTACAATGCGACGTTTAGCAATCGATGATTACTACGCCATCATTCAGCTGTAGCAATAGGTCGGGTCCCAAAGCATACAGGTACAGTGCTGACCCTGCTAGCCAACTCTGCTCTGATGATCGATATCACTTGATGGCAGCCCTGCTTTCAAAGTAGAGAGGTGGCTTCTCATGAAACCATAGACAGGCACGACCGAGGTCTTCTTCTCCACAGCACATTGACTCGGCATAACTTTCAACGGTACTTGCCGTGATATGACGAAAATGCGTGTGAGAGTGTCTATCCTTCATCGATTGCCAAGACAGAGTCAGCTATGAAATCAGCCGGACTTGTTTCTCCGGTTGGGTGGATAAGGCCTATAAGTTCCATTCGTCCCGTAAGTGCACTATGTCAATCTTGAAGGTGCGGATGCCCGAGGTCCTAGATCAGCTGTTCAGACGTGCGGTCTCGAAGAGGTTCGGCGCCTTCAAGGGGTCGATCACCGCGGGGGCGCTCGCGGCGATTGCAAGGTATTCCGGCGTTGAGCCTAGAGTGGCTGTGATGGCGACAGAATCGTCGGTGGTGATTGATGCGCCACAGGAGTTGATTGGCGGCCTTCTCAGACGCCTCATCATTAAGGGGCCTGTGACTGCAACAGCTAGGATGAACCGAAAAGAGGTCGAGGAGAGAATCGGAAGAGTTGAAGTCACTTACTCTGGTAGGAATTACGTGGAGTTCCGGCACGTTGCCCCCCAAGCGGATAGGCTACTGAAGCTCGGCGCTTTTCGCGCGGAGGTGGATGGGCGGGATATAGTACTCGAAGAGGACTGCCTGACATTTAGCGTGAATGGTCTTGGAGAAGCCTTGGACATGGTCAAGGGTCTAGCCTCTGAGCTGAAGATCACTCTGCCTCTCTTCGCCTGTAAGAGGAAGCTCGAACTCTACGTTTGGGACGAGCCGAATACACATGAGGTCATGGCCGAATGACGAAGCCCTTCGTGAAGGATGCCGCAGGTCACTTCAGGAACCTAATAGCCCACTCACTGCGAGAGTATGAGCCATCCCAGGAGCACATCCTGAAGAGGCTCATCAGACCCTTGTGCGAGGACATATCGCGCATACTCGATGAGGGCACGGCGGCGGACGCCAAAGAGGCTGCCGAGCTCCTTAGCATAGAATGCAAGAGAATCCATTCGTGACGTCGTGCAAAGTCAAGACGCATGTGGTTCCATCGACGTTCGTGTTTGGTATCTTGACAGCAAGAACGCTTGCGCGAGTCGCACACAGTCCCGAGCGTGGGAGGATCGGCTGAGGCGCCTCTGGAAGAACGCTACGTGCGAGTGGTATTTTGTCCAATTCACATGCTCTGCGTTTGGGAAGAGGTCATAGGGTAATTGCAGTCGCAAGGTTAAAACAACATATTTAAGAATATGAATCTGAATGCCCGGCCATGATGCCGAATGAGTGTGACCGTCACAGAGGATAGGCTCAGGCGTCTGGTGGATTCAGGTCTGCGGGGAGCCTGTACAACTAGTGAACGAGTAGCTCAGCTACGCAGAAGAGCGAAAGATACTGACGAGCGGACGCTAAGGCGGCTGGAAGAGGTGTTTTCTGGCCTGGCAGATGAGACTCGGCTTAGGATTCTGAAACTTCTGGTAAGAGAGGAGCTTTGTGCTTGTGAGGTAATGGCCGCGTTGGGTTTGACACAGCCGACGGCCTCTCATCACCTCGGAATTCTGGAAAGATCCGCTCTAGTTGCAACCCGCAGGGAAGGGAAATGGATCTTCTACAGGCTCGCCGACCCGAGGGTTGAGACTTTGATGACAAAGGGCGCCCGGATCACAATGGGGAGTCCGTGAAATGGCTGAGAGCGCACCTCAGAAGCTTTCGCTGCTGAGTCGGTTTCTGACTCTCTGGATCTTCCTGGCGATGGCTGTCGGAGTGGGAGCCGGAGCTCTTTTTCCGGAGATCGCCAAAGTCCTCGACGCTCTGAGACTAGACACGGTATCGCTGCCTATCGCTGTGGGATTGCTTTGGATGATGTATCCCCCGCTTGCAAAGGTGAAGTATGAGGAGCTGTCGAAGGTCGCGAAAGCTTGGAAGATGTTCGCCGTTTCCATTATCCAGAACTGGCTCGTCGGCCCGTTCTTGATGTTCGGGCTTGCTTGGCTCTTCCTGCCCGATCTACCCGAGTACAGGATTGGAATTATCATCACTGGCTTGGCCAGATGCATTGCTATGGTTCTCGTATGGAACATGCTTGCTGGAGGCGATAACGAGTACGCTGCCGTCCTAGTCGCCCTCAACTCGATCTTCCAAGTTGCCCTATACTCCGTCTATGCCTGGTTCTTCGTCACGCTTCTTTCTTCTTGGATATCGCAAGGCTCCGGCGTCATAGTGGAAGTCTCAATCCTAGATATCGCTAGGACAGTCTTCGTGTTCCTCGGAATTCCGTTCATCGCCGGAATCGTAACTAGGTTCACGCTGATCCGAAGAAGGGGCAAAGAGTGGTATGAGCGGGCCTTCATGGAGAAACTTGGCCCTACCGCACTCGTCGGCTTGCTCTTCACCATCGTGGTGATGTTCTCACTCAAGGGCGAGTATATTCTCGCGCTTCCTTGGGATGTTTTGCGAATCGCGATACCGCTCATCAGCTATTTCCTCATAATGTTCAGTGTCTCCTTCCTCATGTCTCGGGCCCTGAAGTTCGCATATCCGGAGACGGCAACGTTGGCTTTCACGGCGGCAAGCAACAACTTTGAGCTAGCCATCGCTGTCGCGGTGGGCGTCTTCGGAATAAACTCTGGCCAAGCTTTCGCCGCCGTCATAGGGCCGCTATTCGAAGTTCCCGTACTAATCAGCCTAGTCAATGTCTCCCTATGGGCAAAGAGGAGACTTTTCGCCGACGAAATAGAGACAGAGCCAATCGAGAGAGCGCGTGCGACTTTACGGCGAAAATAATGCCGGTATCTTTCGCATCGAAAGGACGGCCTTGGAACAGAAAACGCGCGGTTAGAAGTGTACTCTCCTGTCTATAGGGGGTACTCCCCAGCCACATAACTAGGATATAGAGACTCGACGACGCTGTGATATCATCACAGGTACTTTCTGATCTGGGTTTCAAGTTCCTCTGGGGCGCTGATGTAAACGTTTGGTCCAGCGTTGACCAGGATCTTCTTGGCCTTGTCCCGTAGAGCCGCCGGCACAACGATCACGACGGGTATATCGAAATTCCTGCACGCGAACAATAGGTCCGCGGGCGTCATTCGGTCCTGCTCGACGGGTATGACCTTGTGTAGGTAGCCCACTACCACGTTCACTTCGCCTTTGCTAAGGTGGTTGACGTACTTTCCGTGGCCGTCCCACGTGTTTGCGAGCGGTAATGTCTCGACGCCTTCAGCTGCAAGCTTCGCCAAGAGGAGCGGGTCGGTTCCTTCAAAGTATCCAACTCTCGCCATCAGTCTTCGCCCATTAAGCGAATCCGCCGTCACTCGGAAAAGGATTATCGTTTTCTACGATCCGTGTCTCCTAGCGAGCTGCGGACGCCCGAGCATCCGACCTCGAAAGCAAAGACCCGGAGGGGTTAGCCAACCTGAAGCCTGAAGTTGTCTGAGGAAGGTCGTTGAAGTTGATCTATGCTTTGACAACCTTGCCGTCTTCACGGCGAGGTGCAACCCCATGACACTCTCTCTCGCGAGGCCAATTCGCACCGTCCTCCCTCAGGCTCCGCCGAGTCCCAACAGGCTCGTTCGCTGTTGCCGTCGGCTCAGGCTAGGGTTTACACTTAGATAGTCTAGACGCGTTTTTCTTTTGAAATGGCAAGCCCATTGCTCAAATAGGCACGTCATGGGTCAAAGGGCCGCAAGAGAGCTGGCAGATGCCTCAGACTAGGCGAAGCAGGAAAAAGCGGCATACTGGGCTCTTCGGATTCATTGTCCTCATAGCTGTCTTCGCGGGGATTGCTTTTCTGATTGCTTCTCCGCCAACTTCGCATTCAAGCGTTCAGGCGACCCGATCAGTTGGGTCCGTTCAAGGAGAGGACGCGTTCTACGGGACCATCAAGGAAGGTCCGCTCAAAGCCCAGACGACAGGCGTCGTGAAAGCTGACACTAACTGTAAGACCGTGGAGAAAGGCCTGACCAACTGTATCGGCATAATAACCGCTGCCGACGGGACCGAGCTACGATTCAACTATACACATGACATGTCGGCGCAGGCATGCCTGGCATCAGGGGACCGTGTGACAATCATCCCCCTGAACGACGGAACCGTGAAGGTCCTCAGGGAGTAGGTTCAGCTTGGATCCGCTACCGCTGATTTCGCTTGGACTGATTGATGGGCTCAATATTTGCTCGCTAGGGCTTCTTGGCTTGTTTGTGAGTCTAATGTATGCGACCCAGACCGACCGGAAGACGATTCTAGGCTACGGGGCGGTCTACATTGGCAGCGTCTTTCTCTCTTACTTGATGGTCGGGGTCGGAGCAACCCTGCTTTTCATTACGCTTCCAACGGTACCGCACTTCCTGGCAAGAATTGCCGCGGCCGGTATGCTCGTGATTGGCATAGCGAACATAATCAACTACTTCCGACCGGACACAATTCCGCTCAAGATGGAGTCCGCCTCGCACGCCATCAGCACGAGAGCTGTACAGTTCATGAAGGTGGGCGGAGTGCCCGCGGTCTTCGCAGCAGGCATCCTGATCGGGTTCCACAACTTCCCATGCGCTTGCACAGGCGGCGTCTATATGACCTTCCTATCCCTCATAGCCGACTCACCGCTCAAAATCCCGTACCTCCTCGCCTACAACGTAGTCTTTATCATTCCACTAACGGCAATTTTGCTGGTGTCCTCGAGCAGGCAAGCAATTGTGCAGTTCAGGAAGATGCACGCTGAAAACGCCGCTAAGACCACGTTCCTTCTTGGAATTGTGATGGCTACAGTCGGCGTGCTCTTGCTGCTCGCGATAGGTCTAGGAGTTCAGTAGGAACGCCGTGGCGCTGACGGCCTAGGGTTTAGTTTGGTTGGTTCCCCGCGCTCTGATATCCTCTTGGAAAAGTATTGCTTCCGAAATACCGGGGCCGGATACCGCAACTTGTGAGGCCGATAACGGAACCGCGTTCCGCGCGCTGATCAGGTCGAACGAGCTCAGGTGTGCTCTTCGATCTTGAACCACATGATGAAGCCAACAACAACGGCTAGAATCAACGTGAGGATGAAGGGCGCTTTTGGAGATATGTTGTCCCACATCCAGCCTCCGAGCATTGGGGAGGCAGCGGATGCGAGTCCTGCCACGAGGCTCATAGTTCCAAGTGTCTGTCCGAATCTCTCACGGCCAAAGTGATCCACTACATATGCATTCATGGCAGGAACCCAGAGACTGTAGACCAGGCCCCAGAATATGGCGGAGACATAGGCGAATTCAGGCTCCGTCGCGAACAGCAGAGGCAGGAACGCGCCGATGGCACTCCACTCGCTCATAATTAGGAACGGCTTCCTCCCAACCTTGTCGAGCTTCGAACCCAATGTCAGGCCCGTCAACGCCGGAATGCCCGCCGATATCGCGATGGCGATTCCAAGCTGCTCTTGAGTGGCGCTCATCTCTTTGAAGATGTAGAGCGCCCAGAATGGAAATGATATCCTCCACGTTGCAGCGTCTAAGCCCACAATCGCTAGGAGGGGTAGCATCCGCTTCTCGAGACGGATGAGTGAGGTGAAGGAACCCTTTGTGGCCATCTGCATCGGTGTCTGACGGACTGGCGTTGGTCTGTAGCCGATTATTACTACTAGAAGTGTGGCAGCGACGAGGCCAGCTGAGATCGCGAAGATGAACTGTGATGATAGTGCCATCGCGGTTGCAGCATATCCTCCGATGATGGGCGCAATGGTCGCGGCGGTCTCTGTGACGCCAAGGTCGATGCTGAACACTCGGCCGACTCCTCCGGATGTTGCCGCGTCACCCAAAGCGGCAGAGGAGGCTGTTCCTCGAATCGCCATGTCAAGTGTTACAAGCACTATCCCGGCGCCCAAGAGCAGCCAGAACGTGGCGAAGGAGTACGACATGAAACCTATGAGCGTCACGAGTCCGCCTAGGACGATGAAGGGCTTCCGGCCGATCCGGTCCATGGCAACTCCCATCGGGAGGCGTAGGAAAGTCATGCCTAAGCCGCCGACGGTTTGTGCTTGGCCGACGAAGGATATGCTAACGCCAAGAGCGACTATGAGCGGAGCCACGGAGGGCGAGCTAAATCCAACTGCGAAGCCGAAGAGCGTGTCGACAAGGATAAGGAGAAGTATCTGCCTCCCCGCGTCCGAGCGTCTACCTTCGCTCTTCGAATCCATCGCCGCCCTCTTGCCTCCTCAAGCTACGCCCTCAAGCAGGCAGCTATGGTATTTCTAGATGCTCGATCCTTGGCCGTCATCGGCAGTGTCGGGCCGAGGCAACTGTAGCACAAAGCAATCCGGAACGTCGCGTAACGTGTATCGGTCGTCCCTAGTGACGGTTGCTATGAGAACTTTCTGGCGGGGCTGCTGCTCGGCCGATAGGTCCGGTAAAGCAGCGTTCCGATCACAATCCAGTATACCAAGTAACTGATCACAGCAAACCACGGAGCACTTTGCATGTAGCCTGTGAAGGAGTGGATTATTCCTCCCACGACGCCTTCTTCACCAAAGAGAGATGTCTCCGAGATTCCCAGATTGTAGGCTTCTGTGGTGAGGAAGCCCAAAGAACCCCCGACATCCTCGAGCATCTCAACCAGCTCACTCGTTGTGTGGTAGAGTATGCCAGCTGCCAGAACGGCCACGAGTAAGCTCGTATACTTGAAGACTGATGAAAGCCTCGCATGGTAGATTCTCCTAGCTAGCAGGAAGAGGAGGACGATTATGCTCACCGTGCCGAGAAGGCCTCCGACGAGCACCCCCATTAGATTCCTCCCAATGAACGGCGCTAGGAAGAGCACCGTCTCGAGCCCCTCTCGACCAACGGAGGTGAAAGCCGCGGTTGATATGGCTACAAGGTTTCCAGTCGTCACGGCGACGTCAAGCTTCTCCTCTATCTCACCTTTGATCTTCCTGGCGTTCCCCGCCATCCAGACAATCATGTAGGACAGTACCGCGACCGCGACGACGCCGGCGGAGGCCTCGAAGACACGGGCGAGGGTCTCGGTCAATCCAGTGTAGACTGCATAAAGAAGATACCCTAACGCGAAGGAGAACATGATTGAAAGGATGACGCCAATATATCCCCATCTGTAAAGATCTCGTCGGTTGATCTTTGCGAGGTAGGCGAATATTATGGTTGTAACAAGTCCAGCCTCGAGGGCTTCTCTGAAGACTATTATGAAGGGGGCGATTGAGGCTGCAACAAGCTCTGTGGCCATATGTTCAACAAATCTCCCAAGATTCAGCGTGTTGATGGGTGGGTCATTTGATCTCCCTAGGTTAGTATCCCAAGTGCGGGAAGGAGTCTGTAGGCGACCGCACCTATCATGATCGCCAGGGCTATCGTTGAGGCCATTATCGCTAGTGTGGTCTTCCGGCCGAGTTCCCTTCCGAGGACGCTCATCGTTGCGACGCAGGGAAAGTACAAGGTCACGACCAGCCCAAACACGAAGAGCTGTAGCGGACTCATGAAGAGGAGGAGGTTGCTCGCCGAGGGGCCGTATTGCATCGCAGCTAGGGCGATCAGTAATTGTAGTGTCAGCTCTTTGCGGAGGATTCCGAGGATAAGGCATATGCTCGCTACAGCGGGCAAGCCGAGCAGCCCATAGATGACTGGGTTCACGGGGGCAAGGAGTGTCTCAAGGTAGCCAGTCTCGTATAATGCGCCAAGCACAAAACTCCCTATGGTAACCATCGGGAACGCGAGCAGCATGAAACTCTTGAACCTGAACCATGTGCGCTTCAGGATTGTTGACGCACTTGGTCGCCTCAAGGTGAACATCTCCATGACCATCCCTGAAGGTTTGCCGGGAAGCAACCTATTGAGTGACCATCCGACGGCTCCTATGACGAGAAGATCGATCGCGAAAATGGCCGCCGCGTACTGCCATCCTGCGAAGAAACCAACCGCAGCCATGATGACGGCTGATCTGGCACTGCATGGCGTCAATGTGATCAGTGTGGATGCTAGTATCCTCTCGCGTTTTGTCGAGAGCACTCTTGTCCCCATGATGGCGGGGACGTTGCACCCGAACCCCATTATAACTGGGATTATGGATCCTCCGTGCAGCCCGATCTTGTGCATGACTGTGTCCGCAAGGTATGCCACGCTGCCAAGGTAGCCGGTATCCTCAAGCAGTGAGAGTATCAGATAGAACGTGAGCACGTACGGTATCCCAACGGACAATGCACCTAGGACCCCCGCGTCCAAACCCCAGAGAAGAACCTGCGAGACCAACCTGTTTCCGACGGCGGTCGTGATAATGAATCTGATAGATGGCGACGCGAAATTCGCCCATAGAAAGCTAACGCTATCGCCGAGAGCTCCTCCGACGCCAAGCATAAAGGCGAAGATTCCTGCGATCACGCCCACTGCGAGAGGAATCCCTGTATACGGTGAAACCGCGTAGTGCATCAGCCTCTGAGACAGAAGAGGCGGCTGACTTGCCCGAACTTGGACGCTCTCTGTTATCTCTCGTGCCAGTCTATGCCTCTGGCGGGCGATCGCCAAGCTAGCGGGCTCGCCGTATTCAGCCTCGACAGACTTGGCGAGTTCCCGGACTTGCTCGACGACTCTGGACGCGTGGCCCTGATGCCGTAGGAGCTCGGTAAACTCCGAGTCATTCTCAAGTAGCCTGATGGCCAAAGCGTGGGGCGTCAGTCCCAGTGGGACTTCTCGAAGGTCATCCTTGGTGGCTTCCTCCATTCTGTGGATCGCTCGCTCAAGAGTAGGTTCGAACGGGACATGTCCGGAAGCGAGGTTGGCGTCAGTTTTCTTTGTGAGGCATTCCAGTAACTCCTGCACGCCTTCACCCTTCGAGGCAACCATCCGGATGACTGAGACTCCAAGTAGCTTCGAGAGCCTCTGACAGTCAGTTCTCAAACCAATCTTCTCGGAGTGGTCGATCAGATTTAGCGCGACCACCACGGGCAATCCTAGCTCGATCAGCTGGAGTGTCTGGTATAGGTTCCTCTGCAGATTCGAAGCATCCACGACGACTACGACAACATCGGGACGTTCCTCTAGAATCGCCCTGCGCGCAACCCATTGATCATCCGACGTGGGATCGAGGCTGTATGTTCCGGGAAGATCTATCACGCCGACTGTCTTGTCGCGGTATCTGGCTACTCCTATGTTCAACTCAACGGTTTTGCCAGGATAGTTCGCGGTGACTGCTTCGAGCCCTGTCAGTCTGTTGAAGAGCGTGCTCTTTCCGACGTTTGGGTTTCCTGCTAGCGCGATCGTTAGATCGGCTTTACGCACGACCTTTTCAACGACTGCGTGGCACGACACGGGCTACAGACCTGACGTTTCAGAGTTTTCTGGCTTGGACGATAGAGGCTACGCTTCTGCCGAGCGCGTAAGTAGCGCCCATGACTTTCACGATTATGGGGCCTTCAAAGGGAGCTTTCTCCTCGACCTCGACTGTTGCGCCGGGGATGAGGCCTAGAGACGCGAGATATCGCAACATGTCTGGTTTCTCGTCGGTCACTTTCACGAGGATGGCCCTGTCTTTAGGGCTGAGGTTGGAGAGGGGCTCTGATTGTTGCTCATGGACATGGCCAGATTCGTCGGGAATCGGGTTGCCGTGGGGGCAGGTCCCCGGCTCCTTCAGGGTTCTCTCCAGCGGCTTGACTATCTCATCCATCATGGCATGCTCCAGCTCGCAGGCGGCGTCGTGGACGCCGCTCCAATCCATGCGCAGGACCTCTGTTAGGAGCCGTTCGGCCAGACGGTGCTTGCGTACTACGCGGAGGGCTATCGTTCGCCCCTTGCTGGTGAGCGCTATCCCTCGGTAGGGCTTGCGGACGATCAGGTCGTGTTTCTGAAGATGCGTCAGTGTATTCGTGACGGCGCCGGGTGTCACCTCGAGCTGTTCAGCCAGCTCGCCCGTCTTGACGGAACCCGATCTTTCCTGCAGCCTCCAGATGTTCTCCAAATACTCCTCTAGGACGTGTGATATCGTGTCTCGTAGATGCAATTTTTGGCCCTCGTAAAACCTAACAATGGGCCCCTTACATTTACGCTTTGCTGAGTAGACCGGAGCAGAGCTCTGGTCGACAGCTCGTCAGCTCCGTCCACTACGCGAGCCAGATTCGAGTGAGCTACATATGCAGGTGAAGTCCTCAGAATCTTGCCGCAATTTGGGGAACGCGCTCGAGCTGCGGTTGAGGCCTGGAGGCGTACAATCTAATATACGGTGCAATAGCTCGGAAGATCTTGCTCTCCGCTTTTCTCATATGCTCCTCGTAGGTCGTCCTGGGCACTTTGTGCTTCTGAGCTATGTCCTCGGTAGTCGTTCTCTTCGGCACCTGATAGTAGCCATATTCCACAGCGGCCTCGAGGGCGTCAAGCTGCTTGTCCGTAAGCTCGGAGAATACGCTGCTGAGAGAGATCATGAAGGTGTCGCGCATGCTCCTCTCGGCAAGCGCCTTCTTCTGCAGTATCTGAACCGGCCCCAAATCATTCAGGGCACGAAAGAGTTTCTTGTAATCGGCCTCCCTGAAGCCTATGACCCTGCGCTCTTCCCAGCCATCATGATAGACTATGGGAGGTATCTCCAAGCAGGAGTTCTTCTCGACTACCCCTGATATGCTGGTCCTGATCTTGCTGTCACGGCAAGTCTTCACAATAACTTGAAGGTTTCTTTCAAAGAAGTTCTTCTTGAGGACTCTTCCGCCCTTCCAAGAAAGTAAACTCTGTAGGTCAGGCCCGATTCTGTTGAAGGTCTCGATGTCAGGGCATGCTATCTCCAGCACGTCGGTTCTAAGATTGCACCATTCGAGGATCCTGACTTC
>Ga0129297_10000716_pt1 | contig 16322 bp, 14 predicted proteins | sample I18A1metaG_FD_94708 | JGI IMG/M metagenome (GOLD analysis project Ga0129297, IMG submission 94708) | Lake sediment bacterial and archeal communities from Gulf of Boni, Indonesia to study Microbial Dark Matter (Phase II) - ​I18A1 metaG | ecosystem: Environmental > Aquatic > Freshwater > Lake >... | reverse complement strand
TCATAGGCCCGTATCAGCGTCTCTATCTTCCACGTTGCTTCCGCCCGATCACCGTTTATTATCGAGTCCTCAAGCTTGAGTGAGAGATCTCGTAGGCCCTTCTCCATGGATGGCACGTTCTGCCCGGTCGCGACTATGAGATTGGCCTTTCTGATCAGGCCATTTTCGTCGGTCGAGTAATGATGTATCAGCGTCCCTCTGGGCGCTTCCACTATTCCCACTCCCTCTCCTTCCTTTGGCTTGACAGCTGCGTGGATATCTCTCTTCAGGATCTCGTCGTCGGCCAAGAGCTCTGCTGCTTGTTGAGCCACGTGGACCAGTTCTGCGGCCCTTGCCATGTTGTATGCTAGTGGATGGTGTGCGGGCTTCCCGAATAGATCGAAGAATGACTTGACATAGTCCCTTTCTCCAGCCGCTGAGATTGATGTGCTGTTCACTCTGGCTAGTGGACCGACCCTATAGGTTCCCTGTGGAAAGCCTAGGGATTTCAGATACGGGTACTTCACGTAGGAGTGTTCGACAGGTCTCTCCTCTATCAGCTCGAAGTATCGACTTGGATCGAAATCTTGCCTTAGATTTCCGCTGCTGTCGATAACGCATATTCTGCCATCGTATAGTTCATGCATTCCATCTCTGTGCATCGACATGTAGTTCGTAGGGGTGGACTCGACCTCTTCGAAGAGCTTGCCTCCCTTTTCCGATAGATCCAGCATGAGAGACGCGAGTTCAAAGGTCGATTCAAGAACTTGGTTCGCCTTCTTCAGCAATTGATCTCTGCGCTCTCTGTCGAAGGACTTCGACATTCCGCCTGGAATCGCTGTTATGGGATGGATCGACCTTCCTCCGACTTCTTCGGTCAGTTTCACTCCGAAACTGTGGACCTGAAGGACTCTTTCCAGCAGTTTTGGGTTCTCTCTCGAAAGGCCGAAGACGCTCTTCTCTCTCAATCTCAGTAGATCCGGCAGAGAGAGGAAGCCGATATGGAGAGCGTGGCTGTTGATGAATTGCGCTAGAAGCAGGAGTCTTCGAAGGGCAATCGCTGTCTGTGGGACTTCGACATCCCATGCAGCTTCAACAGCTTTTGCGGACGCCAAGTGATGGGCGACTGGACAGACTCCGCAGATCCTTTCGGTTATCCGAGGTGCTTCCTCGGCTGGCTTGCCCTCCAGAAGTTTCTCGAAGAATTTCGGTGGCTCGATGATGTTTACTTCCACGTCCTTGATCTTCTTGCCTTCTATGTTCAGGGTGACTTTGCCTTGTCCCTCCACCCTTGTGACAGGCTCAACCTCGATCTTCTCAATTGTCATGCTACATCTCCTCTTTCCGTGTGTCAAGGTTCGAGATCAGCCGTTGCAGGGCAGATGAGGCGAAGCTATACCTATGAAACATTGCTGAGTGTGTCTTGAGCGAGAATCCTCTCATCCGTTCTTTGGCTACTGCCGCCAACGAATCCAGCATCGACACACCTTGATCCCACCTCGCGTCTATCGGCCCTCGGCAGCCGTCGCAGGGAATATTGAATGATGGGCAGCGAGCGCCACATCCGGCCCGCGTAGATGGCCCTACGCAGAGGTAGCCTAGTTCCAGAAGGCATCTTGAGAGGTCGCTTAGATTCTCGTAGTTGCGCTTGATGTCCTTGCTAAGACTACCTTTCCTCTCCTTCTGGCATTCCTCGCATACGTTCTCTCTTGGAAGTTCGAAAGGCACTCCTTCTAGGGCTGCCGAGATGACTCCCAAGATCTCCTTCTCCTCTGGGATGCATCCCGGTATCATGTAATCGATCCGCACCAGCTCTCCTATCGGTCTGACGCGTTCGACTAGCAGGGGAAGGTTCTTGGAGGGTGTCGGACCGCTTGAGGTGGTCGCGGTCTGGTGGTAAACATACGTAATGAGTTCATTGATGTTGGTCAGGTTGCACAGGGATGGTACGCCGCCGAAGCACGCGCATGACCCAAACGCCACAAGGGTTTTTGAGTTGTCCCTGAGCTTGCTCAGGATCTCCAGATCGTGGTCCGTTCGAACTGCGCCTTCGACTAAGGCTACATCTATGTTCTTCGGGATCTTCTTCTCATCTCTCAGAATCTGGCAGTGCGTGATCTCCACGTTCTCGGCCAGTTCCAACAGCTTCTCTTCAAGATTGGCTAGGGCGATGTGGCATCCGGCGTCAGACATCAGGCTGACCGTGGCGATCCTCTTCAACCTACTTCCTCCCTATTGGGCTAGGGCCAAGCTTTCGAATTCCTTCGGTGAACTGAGTGACGCTTTGGACAAATTTGTCCGGCATTCCTGCTGACATGAAGTACATTTCCAGCCGCTGATCTCCCAATCCGATCGCTTCCAGCGATCTCTTCAGTCCAGTGACCCTTCGCTCAGCCTTCATATTTCCGTCGACGTAGTGGCAGCCACCATCCTTGAGGCAACCCGCCACGATTACGCCGTCGGCTCCTTCCTCGAACGCCCTGAGTATGTGGAGAGCGTCGACGCGTCCAGTGCAGGGGACTCTGACTATTCTGACGTTGGTCGGGTAGTCTAGTTTGCTTATTCCAGCAAGGTCGGCTGCACCGTAGGCGCACCACCAGCAGCAGAATGCGACTATAGAAGGCTCAAAGTCGTTCGCATTCGACATACTAGGCACCTCTCAGAACTCCCTCAACTGCGGCGAAGATCTGCCTGTCCTTGTAGTGGCGTAGCTCAATCGCTCTGGCCGGACACTCCGCTGCGCAGACACCGCAGCCCTTGCATGCAACCTCGATGACTGTTGCGACGCCCGGCCTCACCATCTCTATGGCGTTGTAGGGGCATGCTTCAGCGCAGTTCGCGCATCCAATGCAGAGGGATTCGTCGACCACCGCCTTCGCCAAGTCGATCCTGACTTTGCCTGTCGCCATTGGAATAGATGCTCTCGCCACGGTTCCCATGGCCTGGGTGATAGATTCCGGGATGTCTTTTGGTCCTTGGCAGGCACCGCAGATGTAGATGCCTTCCATATTGGTGTCTATGGGGGCCAGCTTCGGGTGCTGTTCCATCAGGAAACCGTCGGGGCTCAAGCTTAGGTTCAGAGTTCTGGAGAGCTCTTCGAGTCCTTTCGGAGGGGTTAATCCGCAGGTCAGAACCACTAGATCGCTTTCAACTTTCGTCCTCTCTCCAGACTTCAGATCGACAGAGAGATGGAGTGCCCCGTCGTTCAACGAAACCTCTCTCGCGTCGCCTTGAAGGAACCTGACTCCCAACTCTTGACAGTCAGTGTAGTATTCTTCGTATTCCCTTCCAGATGGGCGAATGTCCTTGTATAGGACTGTGACCTCGCTTTCGGGGCCCATCATCTTTATGCTTCTGGCGTGCTTCAGGGCGACCATACAGCAGACTTTTGAGCAGTAGAGGTGCGTGTCCTTATCTCTCGATCCTACACACTGAATCATCGAGATGCGTTTCGGAGATCTTCCATTCGATGGTCTGACGATCTTGCCGCATGTGGGACCGCTGGCGTCCATCATTCTGGCAAGCTTCAGCTGAGTTATTACGTCTTTGAGCTTTCCGTACTCGTACATTCCCTTCGGATCAAACTCGTCGTATCCCACGGCTACTATGACTGTGCCGACGTCTAGATCCGCCGTCTTGGCAGTCTCGTTCAATGAGATGGCTCTTGTCGGGCAGGCCTCAATACATCTTCCGCACCTGTTGCAGCTTTCAGCGTCCAAGACGTAGGCATGGGGTATGGCCTGTACGAATGGGAGATAGATGGCCTTCCGTCTGTTTAGAGAGGCGTCGAAACCGTTGTCGACCTCTACGGGACAGACTTCTTCACATTTCCCGCAAGCGATGCAGAGATCTTCTCGAACGAACCTTGGCTTCTTTTCGATTCTAGCTTTGAAGCTTCCTATGTGTCCGGAGAGCGACTTGATCTGTGAGAGCGTGTGTAGGGTGATTCGAGGATCATGAGTGATCCTCTCCTCGTATAGGCACCTCCTATGCAGGTTGGGTGCTCGTGGGGAAACGCAGGCTCCGCAGTCCTCCGTCGGAAAAGCTTTGCCAAGCTGAACGGCCTTTCCGCCGATAACCGGCTCCCTTTCGACGAGGTGAACTTGGAATCCACAATCTGCGAGTCCGATAGCGCTCTCGATACCCGCGACGCCGGCTCCGATTACCAGAGACGTAGGGTTGACGGGCTCTTCCCTCTCTCCGATTTCCTCGAGATACTTGGATCTGTCGACAGCAGCGGCCACGATGTGCTTCGCCTTCTCAGTCGCTCGCTCAGGCTCGTGCATGTGTGGCCACGAGCAGTGTTCTCGGATATTGGCCATCTCGAAGAGAAACGGATTCAGGCCGGCTTCGCTCACAGCTCTTCTGAAGGTCAGTTCATGAAGCTTGGGTGAGCATGACGCGACTACAACTCTATTTAGCTTACGCGTCTTGATGGCGTCCTTGATGGAATTCTGTCCCGACTCGGAACAGGTGAACTGGTTCTCTTCCGCGTATGTCACACCAGGAAGTTTTGAAGCGAATTCTGTGAGAGCTTTCACGTCGACCGATTTCGCGATGTTCATTCCGCAGCGGCACACGAATACGCCTATTCTGACATCTTCGGTCAATCTACCGCCCTCCGCGAGAGGTCGTTAGGTCTCGTATAGCCTCGATGAACTCCTCCGTCATGTTGCCAGACAGGGACAAGAACCTGATCCTGTCGCCGAAGCGGGACTCTGCAAGGATGGATCGCAGGAGTTCGACTCTTGCCTTCGCCGTCTGGGCCCCCTCCCAGAAGTGGCACCTGCCCTCTCCACATCCAACCACGATCAGTCCGTCTGCTCCAGAAGTCACAGCTTCGATCAGATGGCCAGTCGTTAGAGAGGCGAGGCAGGGAACAAACATTGGAATAACGCTTTCCGGATACCTTCTCTTTCTGAAGCCGACGTTGTCAAGAACGGTGTAGCCGCATTCGTCACAGCCGATCGCGAGGAAGAGTGGGCCGGATTTCTCCACGTCTTGGAGCATGCTGCGTATTTGTTGGGATATCTCACTCTCCCCATTGTTCGGGGCGGTTATGGCCTTCGAGCCGCAGACCGTAACGCAGAGCCCGCAAGCGCTACAGGATGCGTCATCCATTCGGGCGATTCCTTTAGCGTCTGTGGAGATAGCTTTGAAGGGGCAGGCGGCTATGCAGAGTCCACATCTTCCGCAAGCTGCTTCGTCTATCTTTGGGGTGTTGGATGGCTTCCGGATCGGGGTTCTCATTAGTCTTGCCGCTTTGTATGCCCCGGCGCTAGCTTGGGCGACCGACTCGGGTATGTCCTTGGGACCTTCAGCAGCTCCGCAAACGAATACGCCTGGAGTGTTTGTTTCGACGGTGCTGACCTTCTCGTCAACTGCTGTGATGAATCCGTCGCGCGCTGTCTTTACTCCGAAGATCTCGCTGATCTTTTGAGCCGTCTTTGAAGGTACCATCGCGGTCGAGAGGACGACTAGATCAGAGCTGATGGTTCGTCTCTCTTTGTCTGGAGTTTCAAATTCGACTTTGAGTTCGTTGGATGATGAGTCGTGTTTGACCTCTAGGAGATCGCCTTTGACGAAGTTGACTCCGAACCGCTCCTGAGCTCTCACATAGTATTCTTCGAAGCCCTTGCCTGCCGCTCTTACGTCCTTGTGGAGGATAGTTATCTGGGATTGAGGGTTCTGCTCTATCTTCACCAGAACCGAGTTCTTCATTGCTGCCATGCAGCAGTATCTGGAACAATACTCGTTATACCTCGCGTCTCTGGAGCCCACGCATTGTACCATCGTTATCCTGTTAGGTTTTGAGCCGTCTGAGACCCTCTTCAGCCTCCCATCCGTCGGGCCTGAGGGGTCAAGAATTCGGGCAAGCTGGAGTTGTGTGATAACATCTGGATATTTTCCAAATCCCGTCTCAGGCGCCGTAGATGGGTCGAACTCTTCGAACCCGGTGGAGAGTATCACTGTTCCAAAATCGAGGTCGAACTCTTCCGCTTTATCTTCAAGATCGGGAGCCTGCGCGGGACAGAATTTCTCACATACCCTACAGACTCCTTTCTTCAGGTAGAGGCAGTTCTCCTCGTCAATCACGTATTTCCTTGGTATTGCTTGAGGATAGGGGAGATAGATAGCCTTCCTAAATCCTAAACCTCCGTTCCACTCGTTCTTCACTTTGACTGGACATTTCTCGGCACATATTCCACATCCGGTGCATTTGTTCAGATCGACGTATCTAGGCTTCCTTCTGATTCTAACCTTGAAGCCTTCAGGGCGTTTTTGAGCTCCTACCACTTCATGGTAGGTCAACAACTTGATGTTTGGATGAGCGGCGGCTTCAGCCATCTTCGGGCCTAAGATACAGATCGCGCAGTCGTCGGTAGGATAGGTCTTCACGAGTAGAGCCATCTTGCCTCCGATTGTTGGCGATTCGTCGAGAAGTCTGACGTCGAAGCCTTGGTTTGCGAGGTCAAGGGCCGCCTGAATTCCTCCCACACCTGCCCCTACGACCAGTACGCTGCCGAGGCGTATCGTCTCTTTTGTCTCGATTGCTTGGAGGAGCCGCGATTTCGCGATTCCTCCCTTCATGAGCCTTTCCGCTTTTTGAGTTGCCTTGGCCCGATCGTCGTGCACCCAAGCGCATTGCTCTCTCAGATTCAATGTCTCAATGAGGCTCGGATTGAATCCTACCTCTCTGACGGCTCTTTCAAGTACAGGAAGGAGGATCCTCTTCGAGCATGCTCCAACCACCATCGAACTCGGGGCTTCTGTCTTGATTTCCCTCTGAACTCTCTCAAGCCCGTCTCTTTGACACAGTGAGCTGAGGAGTGTGGTTGAGCTGACTCCATTATACTTCGAGAGTCTATCTTCGAGAGCTTCGAAGTCGATGTTCTTCCGAAGAGCTCCCCCGCAATCGCAGAGAAATAATGAAGTCGTCATACTCGCCGCTGCTCCGGAGCTCTGGACGGATGCCCGACGTAGATTGCTGCGATATATAAGCCCATATACAGGATCAGCGATACCGATGAACCTCAATCCGACGAGACCCTGAAAGTGGAGGCTATGATAGTTCTCGAGCAGAAGCCGTTCCAAGAGATCCTTGAAATGACGCGGGATTTTGAGAACCTGCTCATCATCGGATGCGACGGGTGCGCTGGTATCTATCAGGTAGGAGGGGAGAAACAGGCGGAGGTCATGAAAGCCCTGCTGGAAATGGGGAGAAAGATCAAGGAGGGAAAAGACCTCAAGGCGAAGGCGACAACGCTCCTTAGACAATGCGATCTGCACATAGTTGCTAGCTCTCTAAGACCATTCGCCGATGATTACCAAGCGATTCTCTCTCTCGCCTGTGGGGCCGGAGTTCAGACCCTTGCGTCAGCCTTCCCAAGCAAGACTATCATCCCTTCAAATGACACCAAGTTCATCGGCGCCAAAGACAGGGAACTGGGGCAATTCTACGAGCTCTGCCGAGCATGTGGAGACTGTCTCCTATACGAGACTGGAGGAATATGCCCGCTGACCAGATGCGCAAAAGGACTCCTCAACGGGCCCTGTGGAGGACAGTCCAAAGGAAAATGTGAGGTCGGCGGATGGAAGAAGGACTGTGCATGGGTTCTAATCTACAATCGTCTAAGAGACAGACGGAGGCTTGACTGGTTTACTACATTCAGACCGCCGAGAGACTTTCGCGTCTCTCAACCTCCGAGAGAAGTTGGCGTGATACAAGAGGTGAAACCCTGATGGCTAGGACAGCCTACAGTGACTTAATGAAAAGCATACAAAGCGGTCAATTCGTCTACACAGGAGAGTTGGAGCCTGTCAAGACGACGAGCCTACATGAGGTGCTTGAGGGAGCTAAGGTTCTGAAGGGCCACGTCGTTGCGGTGAATGTCACAGACAACCCGACGGCTTTCGCCTACATGAATGCTCTCGTCCCATCCTACATGATTCAGAAGGAGGTGGGGCTTGAAGCCGTCTATCAGATGACTGTGCGCGACCGCAATAGGCTCGCGCTAATCTCAGACGTCTTGGCGGCAGGTGCCTTGGGAATCAAAAATATCTTGGCTCTGGCTGGCGACCATGTGACGGTCGGTGATAATCCTCAGGCCAAGCCTGTATTCGACCTCGATTCTGCTACCTTTGTTTACATGCTAAGAAAGATGGTGGATGAAGGCGTGGATCTCAACGGCAACAGGATCCACGAGCCGCCAAAGTTCAATGTCGGGATCGCCGCCAATCCGAACGCAGATCCCCTCGAGCCGGAAATACTGAAAATTGAGAGGAAAGTCAAGCTCGGAGCCGACTTCGTTCAGACGCAAGCAGTCTACGACGTGGAGTCAGCGAAGCGGTTCATGGATGCGATGTCGTACTTGGATATCCCTGTGTTGATAGGGTTAGCGCCCTTCAAGTCCCTCGGTATGATGGAGTGGATGGTCAAGTACGTCCCAGGAATCGTAGTTACTGAGCAGATTCAGACTCGACTGAAGCAGGCCAAGGAGAAGGGTGGCAAAGAGGCCGTGTATAGGGAGAATATTGAGATCTTTGGAGACCTGATAAGAGACTTGCGTGCCAGCACAAAGGCTGCCGGCATCCACATCATGGCGATCGGCTTCGAATGGATCGTCCCAAAGATCATCGAACGGTCTGGCGTCCCGCCAAACATCGCCTGAGCCATGAAGACACTCTCTACGACGGTTCCAACTCCTCTCTTAGGATGGGTCACCCTAACTGTGGAGATTCGGCGTTGAAAGATTGGACAGCAATACTTTCAGAATGCTTGATGGAAGTCAAGAACAGAGTTACGCCTATCTACAAGACGCCTCGGGCTGCTGAGGATGTAAGCTCAGGAGCCGGAGGGGACAGAACCAAGAGAATCGACTTCGAAGCTGAAGAGGCTATAATCGGTGTCCTCAAGCACAATGACGTGTCTTGTACTCTAGTAAGCGAAGAGGCTGGGATTCTGAAACTAGGCAGCAAGCGCGAGGTCACGATTATCACCGACCCAATCGATGGAACAATCAACGCCATTATGGGGATACCCGTCTTCGGATCTCTCATAGCAGTTGCATCCGGATCAAACCTCCGCTCAGTCATCGCGGGCGGGGTAATGCAACTGCCTTCTGGAGACCTTTATCTGGCAGAGAGAGGACGTGGCGCCACTCTTAACGGAAAAACCCTCAAAGCTAGAGCATCACTCCCCTTGGAAAGAGCGGTCATAGGACTTAACATAAGCTCTTCAAGAATTCAAGCTTCGCCGAAAAGAACCGATAACCTACTCAGCAGATTGAGACATGCGAGACATCTAGGAGCCGATGGACTTGAGGTCTGCTTTGTTGCTTCCGGACTCTATGATGCTTTCATCGATATTCGAGACACATTACGCATAACGAATATCGCCGCCTCATCTCTCATATTGAGGGAGGCAGGTGGCCTCATCGTCTCTCCAGAAGGCGCCGAAGTCGATGCCGCGATCGATCCCAAGTCTGTCTTATCCATAGTGGCTGCCTGCGATCAAAGAATCTGCGAACAGATTCTAGAGTTACTGCGTTGAAAGCGTGCGCGCAGTCTAGGCTTGGACTCTCTGGGAGGCGTCGGCTGAACGATCATGTGTCCAAGATAGCACTGAAGCTTCGATAAAGCCGTTGAGCGTGTTCCCCTGATTCGAACCCTGAGCCCGAAGCTTCCGTAACAGAGTTCGGTAATGACAAGCTGTCAACGATTGAGGAAAGAGAGCGCCTAGTCTTTGATGGCTTCTATGACACTGACCGCGTTCCACAGAGAAACTCTGCAGTAGGGCGGCATGTTCGGGTCTTGGCTTATTTCGTCCAAGACGCTTATTGCGTTGGAGGCCCTAACAGCAGGAGTCAGATCCTTCTGCTGAAGAGCATTCATGGAATCTTTGGCAGCTCTTCGAATGTTCCGTGGAACCGTCGTATCTTCAGAGACCTTCCCAAGAATCGCAAGAGCTTGCTTGATTCGCTCTTCGTACTCCTCCATCCTCTTCTTCTTCCTTGCTGCCATCAACACGGCCTCCCTTTTCAGATTAAGTTCAGAGGTGCTTGATTTGAGCCTTACTGTAGCTGACCAAACCTCAGATATCTGAGATAGTCGCAAGAGCAGAGCAACGGAGGAGCGTCGCTTGAGCGAGGACATCAAGAAGATGGCCGAGCTACTGAAGAAGCGTGCAACGATGCTCTCTGAAGCCTGTCCTAACTGTGGTTCTCCACTGTTCAAGATAGGCGATGAGATTCGATGCCCGAAGTGCGACAAGAGGGTGATCATAGTAAAGGACGAGGAAGAAGCTGCCAAGCTATCGGAGCCAAACCTCCTCAAAGTCGCCGAAGACGTGCTACTTCAGAAGCTCGGAACCCTGACCGAAGAGATCCGACGTGAGACAGACACGGAGACCCTTCACCAGAAAGGAGAACTCCTCCTGATCTGGATAGAAGCCTTGGAGCGTGTAAGGAAGGCCTCGAAGGCCTAGTCCTCGGGAAGATACTCTGAACTCGTCACGCGTCTGACGCGATCAGCGATCTTCTCTCCTATACCGTCTACCTGTTGCAGTTCTCTTCTATCAGCTGTGAAGACCTTCTCGACTGTGCCGAAATGAGATAGTAGTCGCTTGGCAAGCACAGAGTCTACGTTGGGTAGGCCTGCCACGACGAATTCCATCATCTGCGGAAGGCTCAGAGGCTTCCTCTCGCCTCTAAGTTGGATTCTGACCTCTCTCTCGGTCTGCTCTCTCCTCGCGATGGTGATCAGCATCATCGCCGTGTCTCTCGAATCTCGTGTCAACATCATTGGGACGCCGTAGTCTATCATAACGCTGGAAAGGGCTCCCCGTATAGCTTCAGGGCGTACTCCACTTGAGGAATATATGTCCTCTCCCTCGATCATGAGGACAGGTATCGGGTAGCTCTCCTTGAGCGTCTTCATTTGTTCGAAAAGCCGTTTGTCAATGATAGATGAAGCGAAGTCATAGGTCGTTTTTCTCTCGACGCAGACTCTGTCTGAAAGGACGTAGTCGCCGACATTTAACGCTGCCAGCTTCACATCTGCTCCGAGAGTGATGAGTTCTGTAGCTACGCTTGAGGCGGCCTCTCTATTGTCAACATAGATGAGAGGCTTGAAGGATTCCGCTTTTCTCTCTGGAACCTTAATGAATCGATCAAGCTTGGGTTGAGCCTTCTCTTCGAATTTCTCTCTAGTCTGGGCCTTCATGCCTTCAACGATCATCCGCATCGTCTTCTCCTTGGCTTTGGCTCTCCAAAAATAGGCCTCATCACGTGTACCTTTGGTCATGAAGATTATGACCTTGCCAGGACTCTGCCTCGCGGTTCTTCCCCTTCTTTGAATGAAGCGAATTGCGCTCGGTACATTGTCGTAGAAGATGACTACGTCGCACGATGATATGTCGATGCCCTCTTCTGCGACCTGTGTAGCCACTAGAACGTTCGTCTCACCCGATCGGAAGCTCTCTATCAGGCTTGCTTGCTCGGATTGCGTCAGCCCCGAATCGTCTGGCCTGTCAGCCTGTCCTATGAATCTCACAGCGCTGACTCCCTCCACAGAGTTTAGCCTCTCAACAATCTCTCTGGCTGTCTCCCGGAAATTCGTGAAGATCATCATCCGTCTGCAGTTGGATTCAGAGAAGCTCTGCCTGACTGTTCGTCTCAGTTCTTCGAGTTTGGGGTGCTCTATCCCTTCCTCGCCAGACAGCTTCAGAAGCTCAAGAGCTTGCTGGACCCTCTGATCGCTGAACATCGCCTTAAGCGATCGCTGAGAGCCCGGTCTCGAGGCTTTGGAGTCTAATGCGTCCATGTATTTGGCAAGTGATGAGAGCCCCTGAGTTTCAAGGAGGTCTAGAGCATGCGACAGTCTCTGAATCGTGGCCAAGTCTGAAATGGCTTGGAGTAGATGCCCTTCAGGTTTCGTCTGCTTCGAGATCTCGTTGCGGATTCTTCGTCCTGCTTCGAGCATGTCTCTGAACACGATGAATTCCGGAGTTGAGTCACCGAGGAAGCCTCCCTTCGCAACCCTGCTGATCTTCTCTCGCATATAGGACTGTAAATTCTCTTTGATCAACCTCAGCACTGGAGTGAGCTCGACTTGTCTCCATTCCACGTCCAGTGGCATGATGTAGTGTTTGACATCGTCGCTGAGTTCGGTTCTGGCTTCCACGAACTGTATCTGGAGGTTTCCACAGACCTCCTCTATCCTGTCTTTGGTGGATCCTGGAGAAGCGGTGAGAGCCAATATGAGGGGGTTGCGACTCCGCTTCAGATATTCGTTGGCGATGAAGACATACGCGTAGTCTCCGACCGCACGGTGTGCCTCATCTATCACCAAGATTGAGACGTTCTCAAGCTTGACTCTCCCAGCGACGAGGTCGTTCTGAAGGGTCTGGGGGGTCATGAAGCAGAGACGAGATCCCACACCTTTCCTTGCTTCAACTGATGTCGCCCCAGTCAGTACAGAGAACTCTTCCGGCGGCAGCCTCAACATTCGTGAGAAGCTTTCGGAGTGCTGCATGACAAGAGGCTTGGTTGGGGCCAAGACTATGCCCCTAGAGTCTGGAAGACTGTGGAGCCTTTTGGCTACAACCATTGCTGCGATGACCGTCTTTCCCAAGCCTGTCGGAATAACGACCAGAGTATTACCTGAGATGGAGACCCGTGCTATCTTCTCCTGGTAGGCTCTTCTCTCCACCGTCTTCTCTTTCACAAGGGGGTGTTCAAGATACTCCGGCATCGTGGGCCTGAACCTGTTATCTCTTAAGGTCGTTTCACTCTGGCCTTCGGAGATATATGTGAGTTGGAGAGAGAATTTCTCCAGCGACCAAGCTCTCTCTATTTTTCGAGTACATGAGTTATAGTCTGATCCAATACAATCATATTCGACCCGATTTGAGACTTCGAGAAAAAGGAACTGTTGACCGCGTTAAGGGTTCTTCTCCTGTAGGGACGTATGATGGTTTTCCGGAAATAATCCATGGTTTCGGACGGTATCAATCGCACCTGTCCATACAGGAGCTCAAGAAGCTAATCTTCGTACTTATGTCCGATCTCAATGAGCGTCGTCTTACATACCCGATGAGCGTCGTCAATCGTGAAGGAGTCTTCGAAGGAGAGATCTCCTTTGAAATCGGGATCGCGGAAGGAAACTGGTTCAACTACTTGGATAGTAGCGAGCTGAAAAGACTCAAGGACACGATGCTGGACTCTTCTCTACCACTTGATTTCCTCATGATCCTCCGCTACAAATACCAAAGATCGGGAAGGGACGCATCACTCAGATCCGACCACTATCTCGTAAGATACCTATTCAGAGAAGGGGAATTCGATATCCTGCTCTCACACGAGAGAGGCATACGAAGATATCAGATGGATGAACTCCTGAACCTCCTAGACTCCATGATTCGACAAAAATCAGCAGAACGCAGGCGCCGCATAAAGAGGGTTGAGATGAGAGCACTGTAAGGCAGCGGTACCCCCCCTGAAAATGATTTAGAATCGGTCGGCTCAAATAGAGACGAGCCTGCAACGCGGTATTCAAGATGACGATCGCAGTAGCGAGTGAAGATCTACAAGAGGCACTCAAGAAGCTAGAAGAACTCGTCGCCAGACGAAGGATACCCCGAAACGAAGAACTTCTCCGAGATGCAACCTCGAAGCTCCCGAAACCGATCTCGAACTCATTGATGTACGCAGCAAAGAACCTTCTTGCTCATGTGGAGATTGGGCGAAGATACTTCGTTGTTTTGGCCGGTATTGACAAAGCTGGCAAAGAAACTCAGTGCAGGAACCCGAACAAGGAACCAGGTATCGAATCTATCTGCGACCACCTGTCCAAACGCGGGTTCAAGGTGCACTTGGTCAACCTTCCTACCTACGGAAGCCTATTGGGAGATCTGGTCGGATCATACCTCGGAAGACCTGAGTCCAAGACAAGATACGAAATCGAGGGTCCGCTACCGAAAGAGGTCGCTTGGATTCTCTGGTCGCTGGATCGTGCGCAACATAATCACACTATCCAAAGATTGTTGAAGAAATCAGATGAGAGAAACCTAGTTCTCTCAAAGAGGTGGACAGAGAGCCAGCTTGCCTATCAGCTGGCAAACGGTGTCGACGCTGAGAGGATATTGCGATTCGAGCGGAACATCATCCAACCCTCACACACTTTTTTGATAGATATCTCCGCCGAAGAAGCGGTCAGGCGAATGTCTGCCTCTGGTGAAGTGCCAGATATGTACGAGAAGGTCGAATACCTGAGAGCCGTTCGGCGACACTACCTCGACCTCCATCGTTACAGAGGTTTCTTGGGGGAGATCATCGTGATCGAGGGCGAACGCTCTCCTATCGAAGTGAACAGAGATCTGCTCTCAAGGTTAATTGCACTCGGCTACTAGCGTGAACAGCATCCTGTTTCGCAGCGTTCCCTCTGGTGGAAAATCTGAATACTAGCGCGCATCCCATATCAGATATGATCCGAATTGAAACGCTGGGGCGAGATCAAGGATCCTCTTCACGGATACATCTACATCACTGAACTTGAGAAGGACCTCATAGACACGAAGCCAGTCCAGAGGCTACGCAGAATCAAACAACTTGCGGGAGCCTACCTGACCTACATCGGAGCAGAGCACTCCCGCTTCGGCCACGTACTCGGGACGATGCATATTGCAGGCCGAATCGCCTCACATCTTTCGGAAAAAGGGCTTCTTGACGAAGATGAGGTCCAGAAGGCTCGAATTGGCGGACTTCTCCACGACGTAGGCCACGGGCCCTTCTCACATATGTTCGAGGAGATCCTTGACAAGTACAGACATATCACTCACGAGGACGTGACGACGTGGCTCATAAAGGAGAGCGGCCTCAGAGACGTTCTCGAAGGTCACGGCTATTCTGCTGGCGAAATCTCCCTTCTCGCCGTCGGTAGACTCCAGCAGGGGAAACCCTGTCTTTCCCAGATTATGGGGAGCCAATTCGCTGCTGATATTATGGATTTCCTCCCGAGAGACTCCTACTACACTGGAGCCGAGTACGGCAAGGTAGACGTTCACAGACTGATTGATTCTCTTGACGTTGTGAACGACTCCCTTGCAATGGACATGACCGCGTCTTACGCGCTCGAAGCGTACATAATCGCTCGCTACGAGATGTTCAAAGCTGTGTACTTCCACAGGTCGGTAAGAGCCGCGCAGGTGATGATAATCAGAGCCATGGATTATGCGAACGAGTACCTTGGATTAACCTCGTACGATACTCCCGATGACTATCTGAGGTGGGATGACTCATCCATCATCTCCGCACTCCTAGGGTTGAGCCGAAGCGATGCGAAGCTCAGGATTGCGCGTGACTTTGCAGAGAGATTCATCGAGAGAAGACTTCTGAAGTGCGCCTATGAGGTGACGATTCACCATCGAGACCCGTTCTTTACGAACGTCTTTAGCCGTGAGGACTACAGGAGAACGATTGCATCGGAGATTGCAGAAGAGTCAGCCGTGGACGAGGATTACGTGATCATAGATGTGCCTGCAGCCCCCTCCGTGCCGATGCGATCCATTCAAGGCGGTCCGACTGAGATCTCGGTCTTTCAGAGGAAAGCCGGCGATGAGAAGGTAATGAGAAAGTTTTCGGATGTCTCAAGGCTTGTCGATACATTGACTGGCTATGTCGATGTCGTGCGCGTGTACTGCCCTGAAGACCATCGTGAGAAGGTCGAATCTGTATCAGAGAACGTTCTGGGGAGAAGACCTTACTCCACGAAGGTAACCTATTGAACCGTAACCAATCCTCTGTCTGCGTCCACCTGCACCCAGTCACCGTTGTTTATGACGTTGAATGGGTCGCAGTCGAGTCTGTGAACCAACGGAATCTGGGCTAGTACAGCGCCGGTGGCGATGATTGCTTCGGTCTCGAGGTTGATCAGCGCCGCAGGAGCAAGACGCTTCTTTGAGAGCGAGTAGATCACATACGATCCGACCGTGCTACCCTTTCCGTATGGAAAAAGGAAGACCTTCCCCGAAACAGTCTCTCCACTTAACTCGTGATCCTTCTCGATGATACGGCCTGTCTCCCTATCTACTCCTCCGAAGAATGAAATGGGCGATCGACTCACGATAGCAGGGCCTTCCCCAAATCCCTTGACGACGGTCCTGCATCTGATCTGCGCTTTCATCTTATGGCCTCCTCGATGAGTTCATCCATCGTACCCAGTCTTACTTTGATTCCAGAGATTGATGGAAGATAGTGAGCTGCTTTGCACGAGTTTGAGGCGATCGTCCTTATTCCCAGTTCTTCAAGAGGTGAAACGACTACACACGTGTCTCGGAAGACCTT
>Ga0129297_10000715_pt1 | contig 16333 bp, 17 predicted proteins | sample I18A1metaG_FD_94708 | JGI IMG/M metagenome (GOLD analysis project Ga0129297, IMG submission 94708) | Lake sediment bacterial and archeal communities from Gulf of Boni, Indonesia to study Microbial Dark Matter (Phase II) - ​I18A1 metaG | ecosystem: Environmental > Aquatic > Freshwater > Lake >... | reverse complement strand
GTTGCCGACGATGACGATGGAGAACATGTCGATGTCATGCTCCAGCATCCCCCCCAGGGTGGTGACGGTTTTCTCCTCACCGTCGCGGCAGGCGTGACGGACGATCCCCACCGGCGTATCCGCCGGGCGCGAGGCGAGGAGGATGGCCCGCGCTTCCTCGATCTGGGTCACCCGCCCCTTGCTCCTCGGGTTGTAGAGGGCGACGACGAAGTCGGCCGCTGCCGCGGCCCGCAGCCGCCTAGTGATGGTCCCCCAGGGGGTGAGGAGGTCGGAGAGGGAGATCACGGCGAAATCGTGCATGAGCGGCGCCCCCAGGACCGAGGCGGCCGCCTGAACCGCCGACACGCCCGGGACAACGACGATCTCCACTCCGGGGCAGGGGGGATCGTTCTGCTCGGCCAGCTCCAGGGCCAGGCCGGCCATGCCGTACACCCCGGCGTCGCCGCTGGAGACGAGGGAGACCGTCTTCCCGGTGGCGGCGATGGTCAGCGCCTCCCGGCACCGCTCCACCTCCCGCATCATCCCGGAGGAGACCACCTCTTTCCCTGCCAGGAGGGGCTCGATGAACTGCAGGTAGGTCTGGTAACCGACGACCACCTCGCTGAACTCGATCGCCTCGTTGGCGGCAAACGTCATATGGTCGAGCCCGCCGGGACCGATTCCGACGACGTACAGTTTGGACATGGTAAAACCTCTTAAAACATTGAACCGCCTGCTTTCCCTCACTCTATCTCTCTCCCCAAGGGAGAGGATGGCCAGAGGCCGGGTGAGGGGTCGCTCAAGACGCAAAGTACACAAAGAAAAACCTTACTGCTTGCCGTTCTTTGCGTCCTTCACGTCTTTGCGGTTCAATCTGTTCTTTGTCTTTCAATTGTTTTGTTTTTCAGCAATCGCCAAGGTGACATTCCCGCTTTTTACCTTTTTCAACAGCAACTCCCCGCCCTGCGATGCCAGGAGGGCGGCCGGTTCGGCCACGCCGGCGGCGCCGATGGCCGCCAGGGCATGCTCCGAAGGAGGGGACGGGGCGACGACCCCATTCAGCTCGGAGCTTTCGAAGCAGAGGAGCGGCACCCCCAGCTCCCCGGCGCAGGCCACCAACCCCGGCTCGTGCCGTTTGGCCTCGGCAGTGGCGATGGCTGCCACGCTGGCGGGGGAGAGGAGCAGGCGGCGCAGGTTGGCGCGGATCACGTCGCCGATCTCCTCCGCCGTGGTGCCGCTGTTGCAGCCGATGCCCAGGTACAGGTTCCTCGGACGCAGCACCAGGAGGTTGTCGCTCTGCATCTGGGGGGGGACCAGGGCATTGGTGACGAAAAGGAGCCCGGCAGCGCCACTGCGGAAGGCGGCGACAAAGGAATCGACGAAGAGGAGGTTCACCCGGCCGTGGAAGTACGGCCTGACCAGACCGGTGGTGTCGGCGCAGGCGATCTTGCCATTCTCCAGGAGGAGGCTGTTCAGGGTCTTCACCCGGGAGAGGTCGTCGATGGCCCAGCCGTGCTCCTTGGCGAGCATGTCGAAGGAGGGGAGTTCGTTGGCATCGGTGGCGGTGGTGATCACCGCCCGGGCGCCGGTGATGAAGGCGGCCCGTTCCGCCAGTTCGTTCCCGCCGCCGAGATGGCCGGAGAGGAGGGAGACGGCGAACTTCCCCGCGTCGTCCATCACCACCACCGCCGGGTCCACGTCCTTCCCCGTGAGGTGGGGGGCGATCAGCCGCACGACGATGCCGGTGGCCATGATGCAGACGAACCCGGAAACCGTTGACCAGAGTTCGGCGATCAGTTCCTTCAGCTCCCCGTCGAACCGCACGGCCCCCTTCCCCGCCTTGCCGTGGTGCCTGGCCAGGACGTACAGCTCCGCGCCGGCCAGTTGCTCCTTCAGGCGGCTGCCGAGCCGGGCGCCGTTTCCGGTTATGGCGATGATGGCGATGGGCACGTGGATCTCACATCCGTCCGGTGAGGGGGGTGGGGACGCTCATCAGGAAGGGATTCCTTCCCGGCAACCGTGGCTGAACTGACGGTCGTACAGCCTGGACACCGCCGCAAGCCCCTCCCGCCGCGCCTTGAGCACGTCGCCGACGATGATGAGCGCCTGCTTGGCGATGCCGGCGGCCGCTACCTTGGCGGCGATGTCCGCCAGGGTCCCCTCGACGACCTCCTCGTCGGGCCAGGTGGCCTTGGCCACCACCGCCACGGGGGTTTCCCGGGTGTAGGCCCCCTGGAGGAGTTCATCAACCACCTTGTCGATCATCCCCACGGAGAGGTAGATCACCATGGTGGCGCCGATCCGGGCGATCTCGGAAAGCCGCTCCCGCTCCGGCACCGGGGTGCGCCCGGCCAGGCGGGTGAGGATGACCGTCTGGGTCACCTCGGGGAGGGTCAGCTCCTGCTTCAATGTTGCGGCGGCGGCAAAGGCGCTGGAGACGCCGGGGACCACGGCGTAGCCGATGCCGAGCCGGTCCAGCTCCGCCATCTGCTCCTGGATGGCGCCGTAGATGGCCGGGTCGCCGGTGTGCAGGCGCACCGCCCGTCTCCCCCGGGCCACCGCCTCGGCCAACACCCCGGTGGTATCCTCCAGGGACATGCCGGCCGAGTCCCACACCTCGGCGTTCGGCGCATGGGTCCGCACCAGCTCCCGGTCAACCAGGCTCCCGGCATAGACCACCACGTCGGCCTCCCCCAGGAGCCGTGCCCCCTTGAGGGTGATGAGCTCGGCATCGCCGGGGCCGGCGCCGATGAAATGGACGAGTGTGTCTGACACGTGTAACTCCCGGGGATTATTTCCTGATGATCAGCATGGAGAGATAGTCCAGCTCCCGGCCCAGGAGGGAGGAGAGGTCGAAGACCACCTCTTCCTGGCCGGAACCGACCCGGCGGACGAAGACGCCCCGGTCCGCCAGCCCCAGCTCCTGGAGCACGGCGTAGATCCGGTCGAAGACCCGGCTCACCTTCATCAGCACCACGGTATCGAACTCCCGCAGGGTCTTGCGCAGTTCGTAGTCCTCGTAGGTTGCCGGAAGGATGGCAATCCGTTCCCCGGCCATGCCGAGGGGGAGGCCTGCCGCTGCCGCCGCCGCGGTGATGCTGGAGATGCCGGGGACGATCTCTATCGGGATGTCGGGCCGGCGGCTGCGGATGATCCGGTGGATGTAGAGGAAGGTGGAGTAGAGGAGGGGGTCGCCGATGGTGATGAAGACCACGTCCTCACCGCGATCGACCCGCTCCACGACCTGGGAGGCGGCCTCTTCCCAGGCGGATTCCAGTTCCGGACCCTTCTTCATCATGGGGAAGGTCTGGCTGATGATCTCCTGGCGTGCCGGGTCGACCAGCTCCCGGACGATGGAGAGGGCGTAGCTGGCCGCATCGGCCGCGCCGGTAGGGGCACAGATCACCCGGGCGTTGCGGATGATCCGCTCCGCCTTGCGGGTCAGGAGCTCGGGGTCGCCGGGACCGACCCCGACGGCGTAGATTCTGGCAGGTGAAGACATTGTCGATATTTCCTTTACGCAGCAACGGTGCGCGAATTCGATTTCGCGCGGCGAGCAAGGCAGCAAGGAGAAGCCGACGCAGGCGTAGCAGCGCTACGCCGAGGAGAGCGCCGACGCGGCAACGCGGCTCCCCGCGTGAAGGCGAATTCGCCCCCTACTCGGCCTCTTTGGCGGCGGCGATGACATACACCGGATTCTGCGCCTCGAACAGCTTGAACTCGCTCAGGGCCCTGGTCTTGGCGATGTTGACGCAGGTGACCTCGACCGTGTAGCCGTGCCCCTCCAGGACTTCCACCGCCTTGGAAAGGGTATCGAGGGTCACGGCATTGACCACCAGCCGGCCATCCGACTTGAGCCTCCGGTCAACGGCATCGATGATCTCCTCCAGCATCCCCCCCGAGCCGCCGATGAAGACCCGGTCCGGGTCGGGAAGGTCATCCAGCCCCTCCGGGGCAAAGGCCTCCACCAGCTTGACGTTGCGGGCAACGAACTTCTTCAGGTTCTCCTTGAGGAAGGCGACGCACTGGCCGTTCTTCTCCAGGGCGAAGATCCTGCCGTTGGGGAGGAGGTTGGACGCCTCGATGGAGACCGACCCGCTCCCCGCGCCGATGTCCCACATGGTCAGGTCGTCCTGCAGCTGGAGCTTGGCCAGGGTGACGGCACGCACCTCCTGCTTGGTGATGAGCTTCTTGGAGGTGGCGAACTCGTCGTCCTCGATCCCCACCAGGGGGTACTGGGAAAGCTGGGGCTCCCAGGCCTTGATGAGGATGAGGATGTTCAGTTCCGATGCGGGGAGGTCCAGGAGCCCCCTGACGTCGGTCTTGGTGAACTTCTCCCCCGGCATCCCCATATCCTCGCAGAGCCACGCCTCATACCCCTCGGCACCCCGGTCGATCAGCTCCCGGGCGATCACCGCCGGGGTGTTGACCCGATCGGTCAGGATGGCGACCTTTTCCGAGGCGATGATCCGGTCGATGGCCCGTCCCAGGCCGCGGCCGTGGACGGAGACGAAGACCGAATCGTCCCACGGCTCCTTGATCCTGGCAAAGGCGTACTGGACGCTGGTGAGGTTGGGAAAGATCTCGATACGCTCCTTGGGGAGGTTGCGCATGAGGAACCGTGCCACGCCGAAGAAGTTGGGGTCGCCGGAGCCGAGCACCACGCACCGCTTCTCCGTATTCCGGAGAAATTCCAGCATGATGGAGAGGTCGTCCAGCACCATCTTCTCCCCGGGGAAATCGGGGAAAATATCCAGGTGACGCTGGTGCCCCACCAGGACCTCCGCCTTGCCGATCACCTCAAGGGCCTTCTGCCCGAACCCCTCCCAACCGGAGATACCGGCACCGACGAGATAAATCTTCTGCTGTGACATACTCACCTCCCGCAAGAACCTGATAACAGATACCACTCAATTCAATCGCCAGTCGGGGGCTCCCCCCAGTAGAGCACCTCTCCGCCATACCCCGCCAGCAGGACCCCCACCGCCAACCCCGGCGCCATCCGGCAGGCAGACTCCCGCGCCCGGCTGCAGACCAGGTCGATCAGCTCCCGATCGTTGCCGGAATCGACCAGCACCTGGCGGGCGGTATTGGCCTGGCGGGCGAGGGTTTCGATGCGCGAGACGGCGGGGACGAGGGAACACCAGCCGGCGAGGGTGCGCAGATCGAGGGCGGACGAAGAGACATGGGTCTGCTCGTGGCCGCAGGCGATCTTGAGCAGCTTGGCGAACTGGCCGGCCAGCACCACCCGGGGGACCCCCCTGGCGGCGGCCGAGCGGAGGGCATGCCCGACGTGGTCCCCCATCATGACATAGGCCTCGTCCCGCAGGGGTGCGCGGCCCGAAAAGTGCTTCTGCGCCACCAGCTCCGAACTCCTCCCCGTTGACAGCACCACGGCCGGCACCTTGCAGGCCATGGCCACGTCCAGTGCGCAGTCGATGGTGTCGGTCCAGGCGGATACGGATACCGGCCTGACGATCCCCGTCGTACCGAGGATGGAGAGCCCCCCGACGATGCCGAGCCGCTCGTTGAGGGTCTTCCTGGCCAGCTCCTCCCCCCCCGGGATACTGATGGTAACGGTCAGGGTCGCCGGCACGCAGCGCATGGCCAGCGCCTCCTTCAGGCCGGTCATGATCATGTTGCGGGGTACGGGGTTGATGGCCCACTCCCCCACCGGGACAGCCAGGCCCGGCTTGGTGACCCGGCCGACCCCCTCTCCCCCCCTGATGATGATGGCCGGGTCGGTAAAGAAGGTCACCTCCACGGTGGCATGGATCTGGGCGCCGTTGGTCACATCCGGGTCATCCCCCCCGTCCTTGACCACGTAGCAGGTCGCACCGGAGTCCGTCAGCCTCTGGCCGTGAAGCCTGAAGGTGACCGCTTCCCCACCGGGGAGGCAGATCTCCACGTCGCAGTGGAGCCTCTGGTCGCGCAGCATCTGGGCCGCCCCCTTGGTAGCGGCCGCGGCGCAGGCACCGGTGGTGTAGCCGTGCCGCAGTGGTGTGCGCAGGGGGGGATTCACCCGGGCTCTCCGGCCAGGATCAGGAGGGCGTTGACCGCCGCTGCGGCCACGTTGGACCCCCCCTTGCGCCCCCGGGCGGTAATGAACGGGATGCCGTGCTCCCGGGCAACCATGATAAGCTCCTCCTTGCTCTCCGCCGCGCCGACGAACCCCACGGGGAATCCGATCACGAGGGATGGCCGCACCCCCTCCTCCCGTACCTGGCGCAGCAGTTCGAACAGGGCGGTCGGCGCATTGCCGATGACGAAGATCCCGTTGCCGGGATCGGCCGTTGCCCTGCGCATGGCGACGATGGAGCGGGTAACCCCCGCGGCGGACGCCGTCGCCGCGACAAGGGGATCGGCGATGAAACAGGCGGCCGTGCTGCCGTGACGCACCAGGTTCCCCTTGTTGATCCCGGCGAGGGCCATGTTCGTGTCCGTGACCAGCCCCTGCCCCCCCTTGAGGGCGGCCACCCCCGCTGCTACGGCGTCGTCGGACATGACGACGGTGCGGCAGTAGTCGAAGTCGGCGGAGGTATGGATGACCCGCCGGATGACCTGCCATTCCGGGGCGGGCCACGGGTGAGCCCCCGCCTCCTCATCGATGATCCGGAACGACTCGGCCTCGATCTCTTCCGGGCGCAGGTGGACCGACATCAACGCCACCCCGCGGCCGCCAGTCCCTGGCCGATCCGCTCGGCCACGACCTCGGCCAGCTTGCGGTGCACACCGAGATGGGCTCCCATGGCGAACGCCACGTTCGGGTAGCGCTCCCTGGCCATGGCCATCTCCTCAGGCAGGTCCTCCTGCACGTGGGCTCCGACGAAGAGGAAGTAGGGGAGCAGCAGGATTCGCTCCGCCCCCTGCGCCACGCAGGCATCAATCCCCTGCTGGATGTTGGGGAGGTGCATCTCGCGGAAGGAGACCTCGACAATGGGGTAGCCGGTCACCTCCTTCACCATTGCCGCGATCTCGCGCACGGCGTAATTTGCCTCGGGGATACGGCTGCCGTGGGCCATCAACAGGACTGCTGTCTTCATGTTCACCTCAAAGTATGTAACTATAGCAGATTTAACGGGGATGTCAGCATCGGCGGGGGAAAACGGGCGTCCCCGCCTCTTCGTGCCGGTCAGTTCCCGCCCAGCGTTTCCACCAGCTCCCGCCGGGCCTCCCCCACGGTCAGGGGGACCCTCCGGAAGGGGAGTTTCTCCTCGTGCTTCAGCCTCCAGATCAGCTCGGCGATGTGGGGGAGGCGCAGCCGGACGCTTTCCATCTCAGCCGGGGCGGTAAAGACCTCTTCCGGCGTACCGCCCCGTACCAGCCGCCCCTTGCTCAGGATATGCAGCCGGTTCAGGAAGAGGGGCACCAGGTCGACACTGTGGGTGGCCATGACGACCGTCACCCCCTCCTCCCGGTTGAGCCGGGTGAGGAGCTCCAGCATCCGGTGCTCCCCCATGGGGTCGAGGCCTGCGGTCGGCTCGTCCAGCAGGAGGATCTCATGCCCCATGGCCAGCAGGCCGGCGATGCAGACCCGCTTCTTCTGGCCGTAGCTCAGGTGATGGATGTTCTTGGCGGCGCACTCCGCCAGCTCGACCTGGGCCAGGGCGGCCGCCGTGCGCCGTCCCACCTCCTCCTCGCCGAACCCCATGTTGCGCGGGCCGAATGCCACGTCCTCGGCCACCGTCTGGGCGAAGAGCTGGTCGTCGGGATTCTGGAACACCAGGCCGACCTTGCGGTAGATCTCCCGCGGGTGGAGCCTGAGGATATCCTGGCCATCAAGCAGCACCCGCCCCCGGTAGTCGCGGACCAGTCCGTCCATGACCTTCAGCAGGGTGGTCTTCCCAGAGCCGTTTGCCCCGAGGAGCCCGCAGAAGTCGCCGGACTTCACCTCGAGGCGGATATCCTCCAGGGCAGTGGTGCCGTCCGGATAGCGGAAGGAGTCGATGGCAACCGATAACCTGGTCAGAGCCTCCACAACGCCCCCATCAGGAAGACCATGGTCGCCGCCGGGAGCACCTCCGCCGTGCGGAGGGGACGGTGGGCCAGAAGCGGCAGGGTCCCGTCGTACCCCCGCTGCACCATGGCGGTCGTCATCGTCTGGCTGCTGTCGAACGCCTTGATCACCAGCGCCCCCGCCAGGGTGCCGAAGGAGCGGATCCCACGGCGCAGGCCGACGTAGCCGAGGCGGTTCCTCTGGGCCGCATGGATGACCTGGGCGTCATCCGCCAGCACGAACAGGTAGCGCCAGGCGAAGATGGTCACCTCGATCAGCCCCCGGGGAACCCGGAGCCAGGCCAGGGCCGCCAGCAGCTCGGTAAACGGGGTGGCAAACCCCACGGCGGCCACTACCGCCACGGCACCGGCAATCCTGACGGCAATGCGCACCCCTTCCAGCAGGCCATCGCGGTGCAGGGTCATGTCGATCCCCCCCGGGGAGGCATGCCACAACGGTTCGCTCCCGCTGAAGAAGCTCTTCAGCAGGAGAACGATGACGGCGAGGAGGAGCGGCTCGGCAAACCTGAGGAGGAGCAGGCGCGGCCGCACCCCGATTGCGAGGCACAAAGCGCTCCCCGCCATGGCAACGAGGAGGGGGAAGAGTACTCCGCCGTGGCTCACCACCATGACCAGCAGCGCCAGGGCGGTCAGGAGCTTCACCCGGGCGTCGAGGGAGGTCACGGGGTGCGAGCTGCCCGGGGTGGGGGTGTGGAGATGGCGCATCATTCCCGGGGCTCTTTCTTTTCGCTGGTCAGCTGGCGCCAGAAATAGCCGGCCGCAAAGCCGGCCACGGCGCCCCCGCCGAGGAAGACGAAGAGGAGCAGGTCACCCTGGTCGGTATTGACCAGGGGGGGCTTCGCCTCCCGGCCGTGCTCCCGGGCGACCTTTTCCACCACCGCCTCGTCGACCCCTGTCCAGGGGTGGGGGGCCAGGGTGAAAAAGGTGTAGACATAGAGGAGCCCCGGCAGCAGCACGGCGTGGAGCAGCAGTATTTTCAGACGGCGTTTTCTGTCAGGCACGGCCCGTCGCCTCCCCAGGGGTGAGCAGTTTCATTTTAATCAGCAAATCCGGTCTCTTGCGGGCCAGCAGCGTCACCATGCCGGCGGTCATGGCACCCTCCAGCACCCCCAGGAGGAGCTGGGTCGGCACGAAGGCCAGCATGATGTTCGTCGCCAGGGGCCAGAACGGTTCACTCCCCCTGATGCCGCTGGCAAGTTCGAACGAGGTCGTCATATAGGTGGCCCAGTCGGTGACCACGCCGGCGGCAAAGGCGGACGCCCCCAGCCCGGCCCCGGCGAAACGGAGCAGGCGGAAGGCGAAATAGCCGGCAAAGGAGCCGACCACCCCCATGGAGACGATGTCCGCCCCGAGGGTGGAGAGCCCGCCGTGGGCCATGACCAGCGCCTGGATGAGGAGCGCCACCGTACTTATTACCACGGAAACGAGCGGTCCCACAAGTATGGCTGCAATACCGGTGCCGCAGGGGTGGGAGCAGGTCCCTGCCGTGGGGACCGGGATCGGCATGCAGGAGATGATGAAGACCACCGCCGCCAGGAGCCCCACCAGCGGCTTCATGGCCAGGTCCTGCCGCGCCAGCCGGTTCAGCTGCCGGACCCCCGTCACCACGAACAGGGCCGCGACCGCGAACCAGAGAGCCGCCCAGGGGAGCGGCAGGATCCCCTCGGAGATGTGCATGGCGTAGGCAGGCAAAGGCGCTGAGAACAGGAGTGTTCCCAGAATAAACCATAAGGAACACGATTTTTTGATTCGGCCTTTGACCTCACCCTGCGGGCAGCCTCCGCTGTCCAATTCCTTCGGAATTGTCGCAAGGACACGGCCCGGCGTGCAACGCCGAGATTGCGGCAAAGGCGCGTTCCCCATTACACCTTGTCTCCCCGCAGGTCTGCCGCAAACAGCTTCCCCGCCCCCCGGGAGGCGCAGAAATCCCCGCACATGGTGCAGGTCTGCTCGTCCTCGGGAACCCTGCTGGCGCGGATCGCCTTGGCGTCCTCCGGGTAGAGGGCCAGGTCGAACTGCCTGCTCCAGTCCAGGTCGCGGCGGGCCTTGGACATCTCCCGGTCCCGCTCCCGCCCCCGCTCCGGGTACTTGTTCATGTCGCCGATGTAGGCGGCGACCTTTGCCGCCTTCACCCCCTGGCGCACGTCCTCCTCGTTGGGGAGGGCCAGGTGCTCCGCCGGGGTGATGTAGCAGATCAGGTCGGCGCCGAAGCGAGAGGACTGGGCGGCGCCGATGGCCGCGGTGATGTGGTCGAAACCCGGTGCCACGTCGGTGGCGATGGGGCCGAGCATGTAGTAGGGGGCGCCGCCGCTCATCCGCTTCTGCAGCTGGATGTTGCCGGCGATCTCGTCGAGGGGGACGTGACCCGGACCCTCCACCAGCATCTGGCACCCCATCTCCCGTCCGATCTCCGCCAGCTCGCAGTTGATGAGGAGCTCCTGGATCTGGGCACGGTCCGAGGAGTCGTGGATCGCCCCGGCCCGCAGGCCGTTCCCCAGGGAGAGGACGGTGTCGTACTTCTTCAGGATCCCCACCACCCGGTCGAACTTCTCGTAGAGAGGGTTTTCCCGGCCATTGGCCAGCATCCAGGCGACCATGGAGACCCCCCCCTTGCTCACCAGGCCGCCGTAACGGTACCCCTGCTTCCTGAGCCGCTCGATGGTGTAGAGGTTGATGCCGCAGTGGACCGCCATGAAGGCCATGCCGTCGGCGCACTGCCGCTCGATGAGGTCGAAGAGCATCTCCTCGTCAAGCTTGTTGGGGTCGCCGTACTTGCGCGCCGCCTCGCAGAACGCCTGGTACAGGGGGACGTTCCCCACCGGCAGGTCAACGGCCGCGATCACCTCACGCCGGACCCGGTCCAGGTCGCCGCCGACGGAGAGTTCCATGAGGGTGTCGGCCCCCGACTCCTGGGCGGCGATTGCCTTGGCTACCTCCGCTCCGTAGTCGATGATGTCCGACGAGGTACCGATGGAGGCATTGACCTTGGTACGCAGCCCCTTGCCGATGCCCGCAACCTTCGGCTTCCTCACATGGTTCCAGGGGATGACGATCTTTCCTTCGGCCACCATCCGGCGGACATATTCGGGGGAGTGCTCCTCGTCAAAGGCGACCGTCTGCATCTGCGGTGTGATGACCCCTTCGCGGGCCAGTTCGATCTGGGTTTTCAATCTTTGCTCCTTTGCCTTAACCGTTTGTGTAGTGTTCGCAGGAAGCCACCAGGGCCGCCGCCATGCCGGGATTGCTGCCGAAGTGGAGATGGATGTAGGAGGCGAGGCAGTTCTTGTAACGGTACCCCTCCGTCCCCAGGTCGCTGCTCCCCTTGCGCACCTGGTAGAGCCGTTCGAAATCGGCCGGCATCTCCGTCATCTCCGAATAGTGGAACTCGTGTCCGCGGGCAACCGCCCCCTCCGGCCCGAGGATACACGCGCCCCGCAGGCTCACCTCGCGGTAGCCGAGGGCCTTGCGTTTCTCCAGGAGACAGGTCGTGACCGGGAAGATCCCCGCGAACCGGTTCAGGCTCTCCACGTCGCCGATATCGTCGAATACCCCCATGGTCAGGTAGATGAAGCCGCCGCACTCGGCATACACGGGCATCCCGTCCTCCACCGCATCACGCACGGCAGCGAGCATGGGGGCGTTGGCGGCAAGGGTCTTGGCGTGCAGTTCCGGATATCCCCCGGGGAGGTAGATGCCGGAGATCCCCTCCGGCAGGGTGCTGTCCGCCAGGGGGGAGAACTCCACCAGCTCCGCCCCTGCCTCTGTCAGCAGGCGCAGGTTGTATTCGTAGAGGAAACAGAAGGCGGCATCGCGGGCAACGGCGATGCGCACCGATTGCGGTGGAGCAGGCGCCCTCGGGGGGAGATCGACAATCTCGCCGGCGCTGGCAGATGCCCAGAGGAAGCCGAGGTCGACCGACTTGCGGATGACTTCCACCAGGCGGTCCAGGAACTCCTCGGAGAGGTCGGCATCCTCGGCGGTCAACAGCCCGAGATGGCGCGACGGCAGGTTCAGGAAGCGGTCCCGGGGGATGCAGCCGAGCACGTGCAGCGACGGCAGGTTCGTCTCAACCGCCTCCCGGAGGACCCGGGCATGGTTCTCGCTGGCCACGTTGTTGAAGATCACCCCGCCGATCCTGAGCTCGGGGTCGAACTCCATGAAGCCGGCCAGCAGGGCGGCAACGCTCCGGGCATACCCCTTGGCGTCCACCACCAGGAAGACGGTGGAGCGCGTCAGCTTGGCGATCTGGGCGGTGCTCCCCTCCTCGGACCGGCCGTTTATGCCGTCAAACAGCCCCATCACCCCTTCGATGACGGCGATGTCGCTCCCGCGGGAAAACTCGGTAAACATCTCCTGCACCGTGTCCGGGGTGCAGATCCAGGAGTCCAGGTTGAGGGAGGGGCGGCCGGTCACCAGGCGATGGTAGCCGGGATCGATGAAATCCGGTCCGACCTTGAAGGGGGCGACCTTGAGACCGCGTCGCCGCAGGCACTCCATCAGGCCGATGGTGACGGTGGTCTTTCCCGAACCGCTCAATGGGGCGGCGATGACGATCGATTTCATGGGGCTCTCTTTTCCGGCTAGGGGGGTGGTCAACCGTTGAGCAGGTTGACCACCCTCTTGCCGTCCTCGTAGTAATCCACGATATTGACGCAGGCATAGCGCTGTTCGATATTGAACAGCGCGGAGAGCGGCGCGCCGATGGCGTCAAGGAGCAGGACCCGGTTCATCCCGCCGTGGCCGACGACCAGGACGTTCTCGCCACGGTGGGAGGCAACGATCCGTTGCAGCGTCGGCACTGCCCGGCTGGCGAGGTCGAGCAGGTTCTCGCCGCCGGGGACGCGGTAGTTGACCAGGTCGGACAGGCGGGCTTGCCACTGTTCCGGGTAACGGGCAACGATCTCGTTCCAGGTCATCCCCTCCCAGATCCCGATATTCAACTCCCGCAGCTCGCTTTTGGGCACCGGTTCGATGCCGAGGCTCCCGCAGATGATCCGGGCACCGGTCATGCAACGGGTCAGGTCGCTGGAGTAGCAGGCGGTTATGCCGGCATCGGTCAGGCGTTCCTTCAGCTGGTGATACTGGGCCACCCCCCGCTCCGTCAGCCCCACATCGGCATGGCCGTTGTAGCTCGGGGTCTCGAAGCCGACGACCTCTCCATGCCTGATCAGGTAGATACGGGTCTTGGCAACCATGTCAGAATGCCCCCGGGAGCTGCATCCTGCCGGCGGCGACCATGGTCAGGAGGCAGATGATCTCGGCCAGTTCGCTGCTCCAGCCGATGATATCCCCCGTGATCCCCCCCAGGCGCCGGTGGAAGTAGCCTTTGGCCAGCAGGATGAAACCCGATACCATTATACAGCATACCAGGCCGGTTATGCCGAGAATAAGAGCGGCGGCGATACCGATCGTCCCGCCGGCCACGACCAGTTCCCCGTTCCCCACTCCGGCGATGAAGAGTGCGCCCAGGCCGTCACCCCGCGCCCGGCGGGAACCGGTCGCCATCAGGACCTGGCCGAAGCGGGCCACGGCCGGAAAGAGGACGATCCCGCCGCTCTTCATCTCCGGCGGAAGCTCGGCAAGGGCCTGGTACTTGAGCATCAGGCCGAGGACGATGCCGACAACCCCCATCGCCCCGACCGACGAATCCTTCATGTCCTCCGGGAACCGCTCCCTCCCCCCCCTGGCACCGAAGCCGTCACAGACGTCGGCAAGGCCGTCCAGGTGGAGGGCGCCGGTCACCAGGACGAGCAGCAGCACCACCAGCAGGTCCGCCAGGGAAGAGGGGAGCAGCAGGGAGCAGCCGTAGCGGGCCAGGGCCGCCCCCCCGCCCATGGCGAGGCCGACGAGGGGGAACCAGCGCATGGAGCGCCCCATCTCCCCCTCCTGCCACGCAACGGCACAGGGGAGAGGGATGATGGTCAGGAACTGAAAGGCGATGACAAACAGTCGCATGGTCTGCTCGCAGGCATGATCCCGTAGGAGCCCGTCTACCGGGCATTCACGGGAGTCGCTACCCCACGGTTTCTCCCGTAACTCCGGCCTCGTCGAAGCTGGCCATCTCGTTGAGGATTTTTACCCCGGCCTCGATGAGGGTCATGGCCAGGGCAGCGCCGGTCCCCTCCCCGAGGCGGAACTGCAGGTCGAGGATAGGCTCGGCGCCGATCCGCTCCAGCATGCACTGGTGGCCGATCTCCACCGACTTGTGGGCGGCGAAGACGTAGTCCCGCACGTGGGGGTGCATCTCGCTGGCAATCAGGGCCCCGGCGGTGGAGATGAAGCCGTCCACGACCACCGGCAGGCCGGCAGCAGCGCCGCCGAGCACCAGCCCGGCTATGCCGGCGATCTCCAGCCCCCCCACCTTGGCCAGGACATCCACGGGATCGGCAGGATCCGGCCTGTTCAGTGCCAGTCCCCCTTCGATGGCGCGGATCTTCCGCTCCAGTGAGGCATCGCCTATCCCGGTCCCCCGGTGGGTCAGTTCCCGCACATCCCTGCCGGAGAACACGGCGATGATGGCTGACGAGGGGGTCGTGTTGCCGATCCCCATGTCACCCGTGCCGAGCATGGTCACCCCTTCGCTTTTGGCCTCAAGGGCCAGCTCGATCCCTGCTTCCAGGGCCTGTACCGCCTCGTCCCGGCTCATGGCCGGCCCCTTGGCCAGGTTGGCGGTGCCCCGGGCGACTTTCCGGTCGATGAGACCGGGGAGCCCGCCGAAGTCGAAGTCGACCCCCATGTCGACGACGCGCACCTCGGCCCCCGCGTGGCGGGCAAGGACGTTCACCCCGGCCCCGCCGTTGAGGAAGTTGAAGACCATCTGGGGGGTGACCTCCTTGGGAAAGGCGGAGACCCCCTCTTCCACCACCCCATGGTCACCGGCAAAGGTAAAGATGACTTTCCTGCCGAGCCGGGGGGCAAGGCTGCCGCTGATCGCCGCTACCCGCCGGCCAAACTCCTCGAGCCGGCCGAGGGACCCGAGGGGTTTTGTCTTGTTATCCAGCCGGGCCTGGGCACTGGCGAGCAGGCCGGCATCCACCGGAGCGATGCGTGCGAGGGTTGCATCCAGAAGTTTCATGTGATCCTCCGTCATTTGAGTTTCAGTGGCAGCCCGGAAAAGACCACATAGGCTTCGTCCGCCGCCTGCGCAAGAATTTCGTTGGCCTCCCCCGCCAGGTCACGGAAGGTCCGTCCCAGGGGGGTGTCGGGGACGATCCCCATCCCCACCTCGTTGGAAACCAGGTAGAGGGGCGTCTGCAACCCGGCAAAGAGACCGGCGGTCCGCCGCACCTCGGCCAGCACCCCTTCCCGGTCATCCGTTGCCAGCAGCATGTTGGTCAGCCAGAGGGTAACGCAGTCCACGAGGGTCGCGCGGAAGTAGCCGTCGTGCCCCAGCAGCACCTCTGCCAGGGCCACCGGCTCCTCGATGGTCTGCCAGGCAGCGCCCCGGCGCTGCCGGTGCCGCCGGATCCGCTCGCCCATCTCCCCGTCGCCGCCGCTCCCCGTGGCCACGTAGAGGAGCGGCTCCCCGTGGAGCACGGCCTGCTCTTCCGCAATGCGGCTCTTGCCGCTCCGGGCGCCGCCGGTTATAAACGTTACGCGTGCCATGAAAAAACCCCGCCTCTCGCGGAAGAGAAACGGGGTCAGTCTATCAAATAGAGCATGCCCGGCGCCTCTCCTGCGGAGGTACTGTCAGCGTTCGACCAGGCAGGTTTCCTGACTTGCGGATCACTTTACTCGCCGCGCCTTCCCGAAATACTCAGTGGCCTTGTTGCGACTTTCATCACCGCTTACAGTTGCGGGACAGTGGAGGATTTGCACCCCCTTCCCTTTTAACCGGGGCACGGGACATCCCCGCTCCGGCACCTGATCGATTAACTATTCAATTGTACGCTACTTTCTAGCAGAGGGGACTGGTAATGTCAATCGGATTGTGGCGACGCAGACTCGGCTTTACCGAACTCGCCGCCGATGATGGCAGAGTATTGATGCGGGATACTAAGGTTCAACGAAGGATTTCAAAACTCTTGTAATCTATTTTGTCATTTCGACCGTTCTGTATCTGGTAATCCTGTTCCATCGGCTCTTTATTTCCATTATTAGAATTTTCATAGGACCCGGTCTTTACCCCTGATGCTTGCTCCACTGGTTGAATAGCCCGCTTCATTTGTTGTTTCTTTGGAGATTCTGCCTCTAACTTCTGGGAAGCTTTCTCGACTTGTCAATCGGCATTGAATTTTGACCCACCATAGGCGTGTTTTTTGACCCACCCCCCAGCGGTAGTTTTCAGTTGTTGATCCTCGTTCTGATTCTCCAGCTTTCGTTCCCTGTTTCGACTATT
>Ga0129297_10000714_pt1 | contig 16340 bp, 18 predicted proteins | sample I18A1metaG_FD_94708 | JGI IMG/M metagenome (GOLD analysis project Ga0129297, IMG submission 94708) | Lake sediment bacterial and archeal communities from Gulf of Boni, Indonesia to study Microbial Dark Matter (Phase II) - ​I18A1 metaG | ecosystem: Environmental > Aquatic > Freshwater > Lake >... | reverse complement strand
ATCCCTCGCGACGTCGACGCCGAATCTCCGTCTCCTCCTCTTTCGTCAGCGGGCGAAACAAGGCTGCGACCTCCGAGCCCATCACGGAATATCTTAGGCACAACTGTTGGAAACGGCGGAAAGCATCGACGAGTCCTGGCCCTCCGTACAACCGTCTGATCTCAACAAGCCACGCAAACTCGACAGGGGAAAGATCATCCAACTCGGTCATGGACGATCGACATCTGTCCCTGTTTCCCAGTAATATCTTAAGGATTTCTTCCCGCGATTTCCTATCGCAGGACAAGAATCACATGAGATTCCTGAAATGCTTGAGAGAATACAAGGCTCTGTTTCAAAGGACTTCGCGAAGTTGAGCGTGCGAGTCAGTACGGTATGGCTTGTGACCGCTGGGTACTGTATGCCAGTCTCAGATGGGAGTCGTCAAGATAGCGGTTTCGACCGTTCAGTCAAGATTTTGTTGCTATCCGATTCTTTCTTGCTTTGCACAGGCCCGTACATGCTCAAGTCTTGGGACAAAGCGACCCAGACAGTCATCCTCGTCAGAAACGAAAACTACTGGGGCGGACCGGACAAGAGAGGTTTGGCACCAGTGCCGAACGCAATCATCAGGGGGATCGATGATCCGAACACCAGAGTCCTTGACTTCAAGGCTGGGGCTTGCGACCTGATCGGAATCCCAGCCAGCATATCGCTGGTCTTACCAGGCGGCCTAATCTTCGAGTTCGCCGACAAGGAGACATGGTTCAGCCAACACAAGCTGGTATCGACAAGTTCTGACTACCAGCTTTTCCCCACTGAAGGACTCTGGACGATGTTCAACACGCAGGTCATCGGCTTCAACCAGAAGATTCGCGGACCGGACAGGAAACCTCAAGCCTTCCAGCCCTTCGCGGATGTGAGAATACGAAAGGCCTTCGCACTGGCCTTCAACAGGACCGCATTTGTTCATGACGTACTGCAAGATTTCGGCGTACCCGCGACACAGATGATTCCACCTGGTATGTTCGGCTATGACCCAAACATACAGCCAACCCCGTACGACCCAGACGCCGCGAAGAAACTACTGCTTGAGGCAGGAGCAAATCCCATCAATCCGGAAAACGCATTTGACGCCGAGAACACGAAGACCGTCGAATTCTCGTATATCCTAGGGTATACGGCTGACGAGGCCGCAGCGACAATTCTTGCCAGTACAATAAACGGCTTTGCATCAGACACAGGACTATACGCACAAGTGGTTGGAGTTGCAGGGCCTCAGCTGCAGGCCGAACGACGGGCGGGTCGCCTCAACGTCTTCTTCCTCGGATGGTTTGTTGACCACGTCGATCCTGACGATTTCCTCGTGCCCTTCGCCTCTGGCACGGCTGGATACTTCCCCATCAGAATGAGCTACAACAACCCCACTGTGACGGCGCTCATTGGCGAACAAGCCAAGATCACGGACAAGAATCAGAGGCTTCAAGCAATAGAAGAAATCGAACGCATGGTAAACGACGATTGGGCCTACATATGGTTGATTCACTCAGCCTCATACTCGGTTTCTAGGTCCTGGCTACACGAGCGTGCCGACGCTTCCGTCGCCTCAGGCATCGAGCACTGCAACCAAGCAATCTACGGCTACTGGTTTTATGAGATTGAGAAGGGTGGTGCGATGTCGCCGCCCTCAGCATCAGCAGCACAACCAAGTTTCCTGAGCCTAATTCAACTGCCTGCAACAAGCTCCTTCACAATGAAGAAATGGCTCTAGGGCAACCTAGAGCCCCCACTTTCTTTGTTCCAATCCTCGTGATACCCTAATCAGAAAGTCTACTAACCGAATGATCGCCTGTAACCTGACCATATCAGGTCGGTCGAGAACGGCCACGTAGGACGCCGTTCGCTAGGTCGAACGTAACGAGTACTTAGGGACAACCCGCGTGGGCTCTCTTAATATCAGGAGCAGAGGAAGTGGTGGCGGAAGTCTGTGTGTTCACTCAGTTGAGACTGTGAATCTGCGAATCCACGGACACCCATGATCGTCTCTATTATTCCATTCACGATTCAAGAGGAATGAATCGAAAATGTGAAATAAATGCAGAGGCAGAGTAGATAGCGGCTTCCGATAATTCATAGTCAGTCCGCGTTCAGCTGTCAGTTACTTTCTCCATTGCGAATCAGAGCGCCGAGGAGGGGCGCCATGAGAAGAAGTACCCAACATCTGAAGGAGATGTTAAGAAGATGGTGGAGGAACCAGTCAGAAAAGCAGTTGAGAACGGCAACAGGATGTTCGGCGAGGGCATCAGGAGAGGGGACGCAGCAGCCGTAGGTGCATTGTATACGGAGGACGCCCTACTTATGCCGCCAAACTTTGAGATGATCAGAGGGCGGAGCAGCACGCAGAACTTCTGGGGCGGCGCGATCAAGATGGGTGTGAAGGACGCGATACTCACTACGGTGGAACTAACAGAGCTTGGCAACGTGGTTCATGAGGTCGGGAACTACGCTTTGAAGATTCAGCCCGAGGGACAAGCAGCCTTCGAGGATAAGGGAAAGTACGTCGTGCTCTGGAAGAAGATGCCGGACGGTTCTTTGAAACTCCATAGGGACATCTGGAACAGCAGCCTGCCAGCGAAGAAGTAGGTATAAACTTCAGGGAACTTGATCCACCTAGCCTAAGGGATTACCTACATGAGCCTTCGATCCGGTCCAGCTTGCGCAGAAATGGCCGTTTCCCTTTCTCTTTCTCTGTCCAGCGACCCTCGCCAGTTGAAAAAGCCCGAACAACAGTAGGCCAACAAGCAGAAGGAATAGGAACAGAAAAACGAGAAAGTAAGCGAAGTAGGAGTAGGAGAGAAGGTACTCCCAGTGGAGCAAAGGTGGCATATAGAGAGAAACAAAGTTCACGAGAAGCAGGCTTGTGTTTAGAATGAGTGCGATGTATGCCCTTGGCTCTTTGCGTCGCCAGGAAACTATTGCAAACGCAAGTCCGACCCATGCGAAGAAGCCATAACTGACAAGAGAAGTGATCAAGCCGAGGACGAAGAACAGAGCTGCGATGTAGGACATAGCATTCGTTACACGGTTGCGACTTCCATTCACAGCAGTCACAGCCAAAATGGCATTTTCGCCGAAACTTATTTTTACTTGGGCAGTCGTCAGGGATGCTTCCCCCGACTGAGGAAGGGTTCCTGCGTGCGTATCTTGGTGCGCACACGTAATTTTCATGGTTTTCGGTGCACTAAGATGGATGTTCTGGCCTTGGGGATGGAGATACTGCAGGAGACACTTGAGGTACGTTGAACGAGCAATTCGAACAGATGATGTAGGACCTGCGAGCGAATGTTCAGGTCACCTAAGTATGCTGTGTGCGATCTTCTCCGTCCTGACGATTGAGACTAGTCTCAACGAGATTGCTGTGACCATACTTGGATGGAGCCAGATTATTTTGACAGGTGCAAAGTCCACATACCCTGAGATCGTACGACACATATAGCCTTCGGGAATTACCCTCATTCCAGTTTGCTAGAGTGATCTCATAGCAAAGAACTCGTCTACGGCAACGGCTTTCCTTCAGAGATCGAGAGCCTCCTTACTCCGTGGACAAATTGAGTTATTAAGAAGCGGTCTTCATCGAACCATCGTGGAATATGAGACTAGATATAGCGATCTTGAATGGATTTCTGATTGACGGCGCTGGAAATCCCTGGTACAGGGCTGACGTTGGCGTACTGGAAAACAGAATAGTCAGGATCGGGAGAATCAGCAAGGATGACGCGGAAAAAGTGATTGATGCGACTGGCTCCTATGTGACTCCCGGATTCATCGATGCGCATTCACACTCCGATCACGTATACATAGTTCACCCCGAGGCCGATAGCATGGTTCGACAAGGCATTACGACCGAAGTCGTGGGCAACTGTGGGACATCAGCATATCCGCTCAAGGGCAAAGGCGTTCAGATATGGTGCTCGACTGCTGCCGAGCTCTTCATTGATTCTCCTGCAATTTCGGTGGATTGGTCTACTCTCTCAAGCTACAGGGAGAAAGTGAATAGACAAGGTCTTCCTGCGAATGTCGTTCCGTTGGTTGGGCATGGAACCGTCAGATCCTGTGTTATCGGAACTGAGAATCGGACACCAACAGACGATGAGATGGAAGAGATGATGAACCTCGTCAGAGAGGCCATGCGAGATGGAGCGTTTGGAATGTCAAGTGGGCTGGTTTATCCGCCGGGGTGCTGGGCTAAGACGGATGAACTGGTGACGCTTGCAAGAGTCGTTGCAGAACACGGAGGAATATACACATCGCACGTTAGAGGCGAGAGGGAAACGATTGTAGAAGCGGATGCGGAAGCAATCGAGATCGGGCTTAGGGCGGGGTTGCCTGTCGAGATATCGCACAACGGCCCGAAATTTGGAGGATGGGGCAAATCTAAGGAGACCCTGCCTTTGATGGAGAAGGCCAGGGAAGAAGAATGGATAGATGTGACTTTTGACAACGACACGCACACTTATCTTGAAACAAGTGTCGGAGGCCACACTCTCCCGCAATGGCTCGTAGATGAGGGCATCGATGAGAAACTCAGAATTCTAGGGAACCCTGAGAAACGGAAGCAAATAGAAAATGAAATGATAACGGACTCCTTTCCAAGGCAAGGGCCGGCCGGACCGCTCAAGCACCAAGCCTTTGAAAGGATAGTAGTTTTTCATGCACAGATGAATAGAAACCTCGTGGGAAAGAGCGTGAAGGAAATTGCCGATATTAGGAACGTCGATCCATGGGAAGCCTACTTCGATCTCTTCATCGAGGAACAAGGGAAGGAAGCGCTAATAACCGATTATATGGACGAAACAGAGCTGCAAGCCATTTCCAAGCATCCATTGTTTATGTTCTGCAGCGACGGATCCGCCACATCCAAGGAGCTTGACCAGAAGCGTCTACACGTCCCCCTTGGAATGTGCTCATATGGCGAATACGCGAATATCCTCCGCAGATGGGTCAGGGAGAAGAGTGTCTTGTCCCTTCAAGAAGCAATAAGAAAATGCACATCCTTTCCAGCACAAAGATTCGGAATACTTGACAGAGGTTTACTCCGACCGGGAATGAACGCCGACATAGTAGTCTTCGACCTAGAAAAGATTAGAGACAAAGCAACGAACCTCTGGCCTCACAATTACCCATTTGAGAACTATCCGCCAGATTACGCACAAGGAATTAGGTATGTGATTGTAAATGGCAACATAGCTGTCGAAGAAAGCCAGTTCACAGGAACGCTATCGGGAAGATGCTTAGACAAACGTGAGTATCCCTAACGAAGAGGCAGTGCACTTGGCATACCACGAACGAAACCGAAGGGAAGATAAGTGAACTTTCACCGACATCGATGGAAGGAGTTCATTTTGAACTACTGTAATAGGGTCATGGAGGCAAGAAAAAGACCAGAGCGTAAGGTGTGGTAACCAGAACGTCTGGTATTTCCGCTCGAGACCGGACCGTTAGGCCGAGGCAATTTGTGTGTGCACACTATGTAGCCTGCGGTGAAGATCTCCCCTGCAGGCAGGTTTCCTCACATGCCTTTCTCAGGTTGGAGTCCGTCGTCTACTTCCCATATCGAGGACGGGTGAAATTCCACCTCCAGCTCAGTCCCGCTAGCGTTCGCAACCCGCGCCCTCCGAGCGTCCTCCACAATGCCTTCGACTACTGCTACTTCCTTTCTACTTCCGTTCCAAAGCTTTTTCTAGAATGGAAGTAGATACACTTGCGGAGATCTTGAGATGAGTGCCCCGACAGCTTCAGCCGAGGAGTTTGGAAAAGAAGTCTACAAGAAAGCCATCATGGAGGTAAGAGACAGTGCTCCGAAGGTTGTCATCAACATTGCCATCGCGGTTCTTGTTTGGGTAATAGGAAACTACGTCTTCATTCCGATTTCACAAGGATACTTCATACAATCAATGGCAGTCACGCAACTGATCAACCTAATAGTTCTCATCGCCCTTGCCGTAATATTGCTCAGGATCCTGAAGGAGCTGCGTGATCTCTCCGATTCTGCGGCCGGAGTAGCTGCGTATGAGCTGGGGTCGAGAAAGGGTGAAGTCACCAAGGATGAGTTGCACAACTACAAGATTGCATTCCACGGCTTACTGTATGTCTTTGTCGCAGCAGCAGCCTTTCTCCTCTTAGGAAATCAGCTTGCCCTGCTGCATCCGGCCCTAGCAGCGGTGGTTCTAATACTGATAGTGATCTGGGCTATTGCGACATTGTTCAGAGTAGGACACGCACTCTCAGACACCGTACACGAATACGCAGATGAATGGGCGAAGAGACTGGAAGAAAGAGCGCGTTGAGGCGTGTCAAGCTTACACTCCTCCTCGCGGTGATACTTGCAATCGGCCTTGCGCCGGCAGTGGCAATTCGGCTCTTTCCACGTGAAACTTCAGTTTACTTTCTCGAACCTTTATGGAACATCGCTGGATCGAGAACAGGATTCTCAAAAGATGTCTTTGCGGCAGTCGGGATCGTCTCCTCATTTCTCTTGGCAATTGTAGCCGCATCGGGCATTCTGCTTATCCTGACTGGCGAGCTAGCCAGATCTGTGAGAGGAAGCGGTTGAAAACTAGACCTAAGGGCCAGACAAGTTCCCAAAAGCGTAAGGGCCCTGCACAAGCTATTCCGGAGGCTGCAGTATCACTTTTCCTCGTAATCCTCATATGGCTCTTCGCCGAGCTCATTTTTCTTCCTCTCTCCGCTGAATCATTCCCAAAGGATCTAGGAGGCAGAATAACCTCCATCGTCGCCGCCGCATTCATTCTTGCCATAGGCTGCTTGCTTCCGAATACTGCACGCAAAGGCGCCATTGCAGTCAAGTTGCTCTCGAACCTACTGTCGAAAAGCCGCTATCCTAAGAGCAAGCAAGCAGCCATGACACGAGTCTTTGAGAGTCTCGGGCGGGCGTTCCTGTCAGCCATTCTTGGAATAGTAGTTAGTTCCCTGCTCTACTGGATACATCCGGTGTTTGGCGGAATGACGCTCCTCGCCGCGATAATCATAGTCGCCATCTTTCTCTTCCAAGGCGCGAGCTAAGCTTCAGACGTAATCTTCCAAGAGGCGGCGCCCTAAGCCCTCTCTCATTTCGCTAGTGTTTCTAGCGGCCGTGCAAAACAGAGTGGCGGTCTCACCCTAGATTTCTGGTCCACATAGCCAAACACACGTTGTGGACAACACTTGATCATAGCGTACACTAAGCTTCGCTATTCTGTTGTTCGCCCGTCAAAATGCTCGTCACTCCCCGTCGCTCCTCTCTTAGTGTGGAGAACCATGTCGTCTTTGTGCTTCCCCTTGCATGACACACGCACGCGCACGCGCCGCGTGGATGACAACTTACTTAGGCGAGCAAATCTCACATTCAGCTCATGAGCATTCTGGAGGAACTGGGAAGACCAAAAAGAAAACCCAAAGAATTAGTTGTCTTTGTCGCGGAGAAGATCAAGAGAGACGAGAACCTATTTGGGCAACTGGTTGAGTGTTTGAGGACTGGTTCTGATGTGCAGAAGGGTATCTGTGCCGAAGTAATGGAATATGCTACCAAAGATAATCCAGAGCTGGCTAGGCCCTACCTTGATAGCATAATCGCGCACATCAATTACCCCGCGCCAAAGGTCAAGTGGGAAACCGCAAGAGTAGTTGCGAATGCCTCCCGGGGGTCCTCAGAGAGTGTTGGCAAGGCAATTCCCAATCTATTATTGAACACCGAAGATGCGGGCACAGTCGTTCGTTGGAGTGCAGCCTACGCTCTCACCGAAATCGCGAAACACAACCCAAAGTTGAGTAGGAACCTGGTTCCAAGATTCATGAAGATTGCGAAGAAAGAGCGCAACAGCGGAGTAAAAAACGTCTATCTCAAAGCTCTAAAACAGTTGACTAAAGGGTGATTCCCGTTGGACCTAACTGTCAGACTTTGGTCCGACCCAAGGTTTTGTTAGCATCTTTAGTATTCCCTAACCGTGTCACAATTCGGTGAATCGCGCAAGGCCGTCCGGGTTGATGCAAGAGCTCTGCAAGAAAGTGCTAACGCATCAAGTATGGTAGGTCATCGCTACAGATCAGTCCTAATGTTCGAGATGAACGTGAGAGTGGTAACTGGTTGATCACCATCAGAAAGGCGACGAAGCACCACGTGCCCTTCATCGCCGAAATCAGTCTTACCTCTGCGACTGCCGAACAGCTGGAAGGTTTTGTGCTTCAAGGGGCTTTCAATCCCTACGATAGTGCCGAAAACCTGAGGCGATGTTGGGGCTGTCGGTTTGTCGAACCCTCTGGCAAAGAGTGGTTCGTCCCACGCTATGGCCTTATTGTCGCTGAGAGATTGGGAAAGGTTGTTGGTTTCGCTTCATACCTTCACGAGCGCGAGAAGACGCAAATCGACGAACTAGATGTGGGCAGGGAATTCCAAGGCAGAGGCATCGGTCGGGCTTTGGTTCGGTACATTGAGGGAACCGCTAGACGCCGGAACAAGAAGAAAGTGATCACTGGCACAGCCATAAATGCGCATGGGCGCCGCTGGAAGGCATTTGATTTCTGGGTGCACCTAGGATTTGAGGAAGCTGGGGAGATCCGAGCGAGACACGGAATTCGGCATGTTAAGCTCGTGAAGCATTTGAAATGAAGTTGAAGTCTGCTTGAAGGTCTCTGTCAAGATTTCAGATTACGATCCAATCTGGCCTGTCATCTATGCGAGAGAGAAAGATCTCATTCTGAGCGTGATTGCCAGAAAGCTTGCGGGGATAGAAGACGTTGGAAGCACGGCTGTCCCGGGCTTAGGCGCGAAGCCGATCATAGACATGATGGTTGGAGTGCGAAAGCTTTCCGATGCAAAAGACTGCGTTCGGCCACTCGAGAGTATAGGCTACGTGTACGTTCCGGAGGATGAGAAAGTATTCCCCGATAGACGCTACTTCAGGAAGGGCCCTGAAGGTGTTCCTAACAAGCATTTCCATTTGAACATGGTTGAACGAGGCGGGCATTTCTGGAAGCGGCATTTGTTGTTTCGAGATTACCTGCGCTGTCACAAAGATGTGGCTAAGGAGTATCACAGAGTGAAGAAAGACTTGGCTCGCGGGTATGCATCGAATCGGGAAGCCTACACTGAGGCAAAAACGTCCTTTATCGAGTCAGTGGTCGCAAAGGCTGTCGCTACCCCCAGACTTCACGTTCGATACTTGCGATTGCCAGACCAAGCTTTAGAAATGTATGATGAGCTGGTCTTCAAGTCGGAAAGGGTCGTCGTCGGAAAATCTCATGTCTCTTCTGCACACTCGCTAAAGTTTGACGGCAGAACGGTTTTGAGGGCCGGTTTTCCAATCACATACTTCGAACTCATAGGAAAATGGTTCAGCGTTGTCAAAGTGAGGAATTTGAGAGGAAGACACACTGGATACTACTGTGACATCGCCACTCCGCCCAGACTGCTGAGAGATGGCACGCTTGAATTCACTGACCTGTTTCTGGATCTCTGGGTATCACCTGATCTCAATTACAGAGTGCTCGACGTGGACGAACTGGAAGAAGCATTGAGGAAAGGCTGGATTACCTGGAGACTATATGAGAAAGCTAGAATAGAACTGCGGAAGCTGGTTTCCATGGTGGAACAGAGGAGTTTTCCTCCCCAGTGCATCAAACGGTTGGAGGACAAACTCGGCCTCTAGCTAAAACAGCACACCGGACAGCGTTTTCCATCCTCTCGTTGACCGTAATCACAAGGCGGTAACGTTCTGGCATTTCCTCTGTGCGCACCACTGCACCCAGGCATATACGAAGATTACTTCGCCTGACAGTTCAGTCTTGAAGCGCCATTGTATCGCTTTTCGATTTGCTGTTTTTCCACAGAAAAATACGGGGAAGGTTCCGAACGGAAGTCGGGAGTTAGTCTACTCCCAATATCACATTTGTTGCTTTGATTATCGCGTAGACATCTTTTCCTTCCTTTAGGCTTAAGTTCTCGACCGAAGTCTTCGTGATGACTGAGATGATCTCAAGTCCGCCTGCAAGTTGTACTACCACTTCGGAGTTCACCGCGCCTTGTTTGATGCTCTTGACCTTCCCCTTCAATACGTTCCGCGCACTTAGCTTCACACGCTCACCTCCTCAAGGACGGCGACACAACATATCTCGCAACGCGAAGTTCTACGATCATGAATTAACCCTTTCGATGTCACCATCACAGTGTGGTTTTCCAATTTGACATGGTAAGTCTCAGTTCCGCCGTAGAACGGCCTCCTGAACGAAGCGGTGTCCTTCAGGAAATGGGAGGGTAACCGTTATATTCTACAGAATACGTTGAAAGGCTCGATTGTCGCAATGTCGCGCTGTGCTATTACGAGAGTTCAGGCTGCAATCTTAGTGGTTGTCGTTGTGATCGGTATTGGAGGGGGGGCCTACGCGTATTTGTGGGTGAACGCGCCACCTAAGAAGAAAATGATCGTATCGACGACAACGAGCTTGTATGAGACAGGATTTCTTGACGTGATCAAAACGAGCTTCGAAGCCAGGTATCCTGATATGAATGTGTCCTTCATCTCGCAAGGAACGGGGCTTGCGATACAGACGGCCATGAGAGGCGACGCTGACATGATCCTCGTCCATGCTCCGAGTAGCGAATATCTATTTCTCAACGGAAGCTACGGAGTCAACCGTAAGATACTGGCCTACAATTTCTTCATAATTGTCGGACCACAGCAGGATCCTGCCGGAATAATGGGAAAGCCGGTCGCGGACTCATTGAAGCAAATCAGAGCTGCTGGTTTGAATGGCACAGCGGTCTGGATCTCGAGAGGAGACAATTCTGGAACATACACGAAAGAGGTTAGCCTGTGGAAATCCATCGGCCTTGATGTGAAACAGCTCCGTACCGAGAAATGGTATCTGGAGGCAGGCAGCGGAATGACAGCAACCCTTCAGTTGGCCAATGAAAAACGCGCATACACACTCTCAGACATGGGCACCTACCTCCAAAACTTCAACAATCACAACATCGATCTCGCGCAGATCATTGGAGCGAGCAAGAGCTTACTCAACGTGTACAGCGCCATCGCTGACAACCCGAACAACAGTAACATGACGAAAACGAACTTCGCGGGCGCAATGCAACTGATCAGATACCTCGTCTCAGATGAGGGCCAGCAGCTCTTCGCAAACTATGGAGTCAGCAACTATGGCCAGCCGTTGTTCCAACCGTACATTCCGCTACTTATGAGTCAAAGCAACCAGACTTTGCTTGGATGGATCAAAGCTTACGCGTTCTTGCAGGGTTCGGAGTGCCCGCCGCAGTTCCGCTATCAAGCGGATGACCTATATCCACCAACACAAGGAGCTGCGCCTCAGCTGTCCGTGTCGCTCCAGTGGAACACGGAGAGGAAGATGGCGCACTGGACCCCATTACTGAAGGATTAATCCGGGCAATACACCTCATACTTTCAGGCGACCCTGAAGTATACAAGATCACCACACTTTCCCTATTCGTTTCTATATCAGGCACGCTGCTCTCCTGCGTCTGGAGCATTCCGATTTCCGCAACTCTCGCGTTACGTAATTTCCCAGGAAAACGAGCTCTGAAAGGGCTCTTCAGCGCATTGATCGGCATTCCCACAGTGGCCTTGGGCCTATACCTCTACTTGCTCCTCTCGAGGAGCGGGCCGTTGGGTTACTTCCAGTTACTTTACACCCCATACGCCATCATCGTCGGTCAATGCATACTCGTCACCCCAATCATAGTAAGCTTCGCTACAAGCGCGCTGGAATCCGTAGATCCAGAAATGAGGACTTTAGCGAAGACCCTCGGAGCGTCCGGTATTCAGACAGACATTGTTGTCCTTCGGGAGGCATTCTGGGGGGTTGCGCTGGCAATCTTGGCTGCCTTCAATAGGGCTTTCGCAGAACTGGGAGTGGCAATGATGCTCGGAGGAAACATCAGGAACGTCACACGTCTGCTGACGACTGCAATAGCCCTCCAGACTGCAATGGGGGAGATCGCGCTCAGCATCGCACTTAGCATTATCCTGCTGGGGATCGTGTTGTCCCTGAGCCTCGTAGTTAGTCTTGCAAGGAGGACATCGTGACGATCTCTCAGATCGAGGCATGCGAGTTAACCAAGAATTTCGATGGCTTGCTAGCTCTTGAGCAGGTTAGCGTGAGAGCTGAGTCTGGCAAAATCACGGCAATCGTAGGAATAAATGGTTCTGGCAAGACAACTCTGCTTAGACTCCTTGCTGGACTCGACATGCCTAGTGACGGCAAGATCCTGATCGACACGAAAGTCGTGACAACAGAAGAGCTCAGAGGTCTCTGCACGATGGTATTCCAGAAGAGCATCATGCTTGGAGGAAAAGTCTACGATAACATCGCATACGGCCTGCGGGTTAACAGAGTTTCGCGGCGAGAGATACCCAAGAAAGTCAAGTCTGCACTCGCGTTTGTGAACTTGGATGGATTTGAGAAGAGGAAGGCGCGCAAACTGTCAAGCGGTGAACAACAGCGCGTAGCCCTAGCGCGCGCACTGGCCCTTGAGCGTGCCGTTCTGCTTATCGATGAGCCCACCGCAAACGTGGACCCTGCCAACACGATGCTCATCGAACAGAGCATAAGAGAGGCAGCTCACTCTCGCGTAATCATACTAAGTACACACAATCTCGCACAGGCAAGAAGAATGTCTCATAGCGCCGTCCATCTCTATCGCGGGAGCGTTGTCGAACAAGGGGAGACGACCAGTTTCTTTGCCAACCCGCGCGATGAGAGGACCATACTTTTCATCAACGGCGAGCTGCAATTCTGAAGCGAATCACATTGACTCGGAGACCCAGAGAACTCTGGCCCTACTGTTCTGTAGCGTTAGGTTGGGAGAGCCGAAAGATCGTTGGCGAACCGGAAGCTGACATGTTGCGAGCGATAAAGCGAACAGGGAGTTTCACTAGCGCGGCGCAGTCTCTGGGAATGTCATATGCCCACTTGTGGAATTCAATCTCACGCATTGAACAATCGTTGGGCGTCAAAGTTGTCAGAGCTGAGAGAGGCGGGGCGAGAGGCGGGATGGCGAGCCTTACTGGGGAAGGTATTCATCTTCTTCAACAGTACAGTAGACTTGAATCTCGAGTAGAGCATTTCCTTACTGGAAAGATCACGCGAGAACCTCAAGTTGAGGCAAAACCTGGCCTATCTTTCGTTGGAAGCCATTGCATCGTTGTCGAGCGACTGCTCCAAATCCTACACAGAAAGCACACGAAGTTGACCTATCGAATAGTGAATGTCGGATCTCTGGGAGGCCTCACAGCGATGATGCTTGGAGAAGCGGACATAGCCGGAATCCATATCTTCGACGAAGAGACACAGAGCTACAATCGCCCTCTTCTATCCGAATACTCCTTGTCCAGCAAATGCGCGCTGATTGCAGGATACACTAGGCAACAGTGTCTCATGGTCAGAAAAGGAAACCCGAAGAAGATCAAAGCTGTAGATGACCTTCTGCGCGGTGATGTGAAACTGGCAAATCGTAACCTTGGGTCTGGGACTAGGATATTGCTTGACCACAAGCTACGTGAATTGGCGCGAGCCCAAGGCGTCGATTTCGGCAAGCTAACGAAACGGATTAGGGGTTATGGGATGGAATTGATGACCCACGATCAGGTGGCGAGGACAGTCTTGTCAAAGCGGGCAGATGTGGGAGTAGGCTTGACGCCTGTGGCTTCCGAAATGGGTCTCGCTGCAATACCCTTCGCTGTGGAGAACTATGACTTCGTTGTCGAGAGGCGACGGAGAAACCCCTACGTGGGCGAATTCATCAGTCTTCTGTCGCATAAGAAATTCCAGAAGCATCTTGAAGCTACAACGCCTGGCGTCTCATTTACCTCTCATAGCGGCAAAATTCTGTCCTGACCGCTTATGCCTCCATGGCTATTATCGTAGCCAATCGGCAAATCGCTCTTGAGTGGCAGAATCAACGACTAACATTGATTCCGCTATAGTCTCAATAGTTTGTGAAGTTGCACCGTCTGCAGTCGTCATTTGTGTGTGCTCACACAATCAGTGACCTTAGTACGGTTCAAGCTAAGGAGGTTTACAGCCAGACGGAGATTTGTTCCAATTGTTTGCGCTCTATGTTGGGCACCGTGACGTTCTCAGCCGGATAGCCAACGGGGATCAGAACAAAGGGTCGCTCGTTGGAGGGACGGTTGAGAATCTCCTGTAAGAAATGCATCGGGCTTGGTGTGTGCGTCAATGAAACGAGCCCAGCGTTGTGGATGGCCACTATGAGGAACCCAACGGCCAAACCGACCGATTCTTTCACGTAGTAATTCTTACGTATCCGCTCCCCTTCTTTCTCGCATTCGACTGAGAAAACGGCAATCAGCGCAGGCGCCCCTTCAAGGAACTCCTTGTGCCAGTCAGTTCCCAGAACGGCAAGGTCATCAAGCCATTCCCGCGACATTCGGCGCTCGTAGTTCTCCTTCTCTACCCTCTCCGCTGCAATCCGAATCTTCCGCTTTAGCTCCTTATCCGTTACGATTATGAAACGCCATGGCTGCTTGTTTGCTCCAGACGGCGCCGCCCCTGCCGTGCGGATCAAGGTCTCCAATAGCTCTCTCGAAACAGGCTCTGATGAGAAGTGTCTTACCGTACGCCTACGACTGCAAAGTTCGAAAAATCCGCGGGCACGTCTCAGCTGCTCGTCATAAGAAAACTTGAGATAATCATACCGAATGAAGTCAGGAGCTATCATAATCAAACTCCCAGCGGGACGAAACGGTTGAGTCTACGGTGCCGTATGGCAATAAACTGTTGCAGGTGTCGTCAATAGACCTCATAACTGTTCACTGAGGCCGAAGATACCAACCTCAAACGTATGATTTGCAGCGAAAACCTCAATCCCACGCTAAATGCCTCAAACAGGTGAGAATGCCAGCACAACTGTCGTGGAATTGAATATGTGGTTCATATTTGCACGAATGCGTATGCCTGTTCGATGTCCCACTTCTGCAGCTAGCATTCCACAGATGCCGAAGATCAGAACACAGATTGCGAGGGCCGATCCAAAGCCTCCCGTGTAGGGCTTCACAAAAGAAACGATCGCGGTAGCTGGTGCGACAGAGAAGATCAAAGGGGCCAGGAGCACACCGTACAGAACGTGCAGGGCCGACCCCGCAAAACCTGCAACTCCGCAAGCCCACCGTTTCTGACCCTTGACCGCTTGGAATAGGAGACCGTAAGCCGGTATCATGAACTGCCCGGGCAACATGGGGCTTTTGACCAAAGCGGTTACGAGGAAGGCGATTATTCCGATGACCCATTGCTTCCGACAGAAGGCCAGAGTGACGGCAAAGAAGAAGCAGGTCACTAACGGAACGATCACTATAGGCGGCAGGCTAGGATAGACGGTGCTATAGACCACTGCTTCCACGACGCCTAGCATAGTCGAGAACACAGCCGTGTAACCCACGTCGGTGGAGTTGAGACCTAGTCGCAAGCACGATCACCCGGCAGCGGCATCATGAAGGCTCCACTGAGACGCGTCTGACTCACCGTGGGCAGAGGACAAGACAATCTATAAGGCTTGGTAAGCGTATACGATTACATCCGCGAAGGCGGTTCAAAGCCAGCATAAACCAAGGAGATGGAGATTGACGAAATTCAAGCCTCCAGGCACGTTGCTGACGCAACGACAATGGTATGTCATGCGACTTCGCGCAACAGGATTGACCCAGAGACAAGTTGCAAGGAGACTTCGCACCACGAGAGAGAACATAAGCATCATTGAACGCCGCGCTCACGAGAACTTGAGAGCAGCCAAAGCCACCTTGGCCGCCTTGGAGCAATTGTCTGAATCAAAAGAAGTGATCATCCCAAGTGGAACAAGCATCTTTGAGGCCACGTCCATGATTCTGTTGAGAGGTGATGTGCTCCGGATCAAGGTGAGGATGAACGCCGACTCAATACTAGCCCTCCTCCGATCAAAGTGCAGAGGAAGGATACGAGGGCATCACCTGACCGCCGTGATAAAGGCCAGGATTGGCGAAGACGGTTCCCTCATGATAAAGTGATTCACAAGCCAGATGACCGGGTTAGTTGAAGCGGTATGCTGTTTAAGGAAATCTTGTCCCACGATTCGGATTTTGATAGGGTAAAAGGGATTCGAACGAGCAACATCTGTCTAGAGTCCTAGTTTACGTCGGACAGTTTGTACTCGAGGGAGATCCGCAGTTCCATGTCTCTTTGTCGGGACGTACATCATCTTGCGGCGTTAGTGTGGGATCAAACTAAACCGTCCAACAGTAGAAGTTCGACCGGCAAGAACACTCAACGCTTTCGCATCATGT
>Ga0129297_10000713_pt1 | contig 16356 bp, 12 predicted proteins | sample I18A1metaG_FD_94708 | JGI IMG/M metagenome (GOLD analysis project Ga0129297, IMG submission 94708) | Lake sediment bacterial and archeal communities from Gulf of Boni, Indonesia to study Microbial Dark Matter (Phase II) - ​I18A1 metaG | ecosystem: Environmental > Aquatic > Freshwater > Lake >... | reverse complement strand
TTTTTAGTAGAGACTGATCCCGCGCAGAATATCACGCGTAATGATAGTTCTTTGGATCTCTAATGCCTCTTCACTAAAGTTGGCTGCAATAGCGTTACGGCACAATCTTTCTACAGATCGTCCCTTGGTATAGGCTGGCCCACCATGCAGTTGCACTGTTTGGTCAGCAGCTCGATTGACCATCTCGGTAGCAAAGACCTTGACCCTTGCAGCTTCGCGGCGAACGTCCTCTCCTTTGTCAGCCATACAAGCAGCCTGATATACCATAAGTCTTGCAGCGTGAATATCGATAGCCATATCGGCTAAAATACGCTGCACTCGTGTCTGTCCAGATATCGTCCGGCCAAATATCTCCCATGTCTGAGCATATTCGGAACAGACCTCAAGCAATCTCTTAGCCACACCTACACATCGAGCTGCCCTGACAATTCTCCTCGAAGGAAGCCATTTGGCTCCAAGGTAAAAGGCATGATTAATTTCGCCAAGTATATTGTCGGCTAGCATTTTACATCGGTTGAAGCTAAGAACTATAGGTTCGATTAGCTGGAATTGCCTTCCTATTTTCTCTGCTCCCCCAGTGGTGATGAGCCCTGGCGTCTCCCTATCCACCAAAAAGCAAGTGACTCCTTCCCGAGGTGGTTTCTCCGGATCAGTAACGGCGAAGGTTATTACAAAATCGCCAATATCAATAGCTTGCATCACCAGCTTTTGACCTTCAATTACATAATAGCCATTCTCCTTTGAGGCCGTTGTCTTCAAGGACTCTGGACGGGGATTTTCAGGTTCTAACAGAGCCAACGAATATTGCTTTGTGCCTTCAATAACGGGATCAAGATATTTTCTTTTCTGCTCCTCATTGCAGTGGAAAAGGAGAGGGGTTACATCGCCAAAATTAAAGGGAATAATTGTCTTGGCTAATTCCTCTTCTACCAAACAAAGGCACAGGATTGAAGTGCCTAGGCCCCCGAATTCCTCAGGTATCCTAAGCCCCCAAAACCCTACCTCCTTCGCCTTCTTGTTAAGCTCACCCATGATTTCCTTAGACAAAGTTGCGTGTTCACTATCCAAGAGATCCCTTTCCAGGGGAAGAAGTCCCCGCTTTACAAAGTCCCTTGCCGTTTCACGTATCAATTTGAGCTCTTCAGATATTTCGAAATCCATTATGCCTTCCTTTCCGTTAGGATAGGGCTTCCTCTACAAATAAATCAAGATCTGGCTCCTTTTCTTCACTTATCCGAGAATCGAGCCGAGACATTACCTCCACCATACGGCGATTAACAACATATTGCTTGATCGTTGTGTCAACCTGGGGACAAGCTAAGACACAGGCATAGCAGCGGTCACATTCCTCAGGACCAAGGAGGATGGTTTCCAAAGCCATTGAAGTTCGCTCTTCAGTTCGGTTGCGGCGGTCGGGCTCACGGGCAATAAACGGGCAGACATCATTACAGTTACCACAGCCAAGACACGTCTTAGTTCCAATGACATTTTCCATTACGTCCAATTTATTGTCGGCTGAGAGGCCCCTTCTGGATAGCAAGCGCGCTCGAGCGACAGGCGGTGCATTGGCATCCAGTATCTCATTTAGAACGGGTTCAATCTCTTTAATATCTACCGGCTGTACACGCGGCCGTTTTTCCTCTTTCCTCACTTCAAAACGATCCCGTCGATGCCAATCGGCTCTCATTACCTTTCCATGTCGAGCGTAATCTGGGACAAGTTTAGGAGATATCGGCCGTTTCTCTAATCCCGCTTTCTTCAACTCATCTTGCCACTTCCTCACATGGTCTAAAGTCAATTTCCCCAGCTCCGTCTTCTGGGCTCTCTGGGCGGCTGCCTTCCCAGCACGTCGCCCATAAACCAGCCCATCTAAAAGGAGGTTATCCCTTAGCATATGCCTACCATGAACACCGCCGCAAACTTTGCCAGCAGCGTAAAGATTCACAACGGAGGTAGCCCCTTGAGGATCTATTTTAATGCCGCCATTACAATAATAATGTGAAGGATAGACAAGGATGGGCTCTTTAGTTATATCAATACCAAAAGTTCTAAATTCCATATAGATTGCCCACAATTCTTGTTGAATGGTCCCCGGTCTTTGTAGCACCTCGATCATAGGAGTATCTAGCCATACCCCCTGCAACCCTTTTGGCGTTTCCATGCCATAACCATTCTTACATTCCCGAATGATGGCTGAAGTTACGACGCCATCCGTTTCTAAATGATAAATGAATTGTTCCCCTTTAATATCAGCAAGCTTAGCGCCAAGCCGTCGCACTTTCTCATCGACGGGTCGTCCTACCATTTGCTGGGGATACACAACACCCGTAGGAATATATTGCACCGCATCGAGGAGCAGAAGCTTTGCCCCAACTCTGTAAGCCATCACCCAACCATCAGCTGTAGCTCCATAATGATCGGTGCAGGGGAATCCCTGATAGTGTAATTGCCCATCGCAGCCGGTGGCGAGGACCACTGTCTTAGCTCGAACCAAGCTGACCTCTTTCTTGGTTTCTAAGTTGATCAGGATAGCTCCGGCGACTTGACCTTTATCATCCATAAACAGTTCGAATGCCGGTGAGTGCTCTAATACAGTAATTCCTCTATTGTACACTTCGTCACACAAATTGCGCATAATCTCGGATCCAAGGCGATCACGCGCAGTATGGACTCTCTTGCGGGAAGTCCCCTGACCCAATTCAGTACGCATGGTGCCATCAGGTTCCTTGTCAAACATACAGCCAAAAGATTCAAGCCACTGTATGATTGAAGGGGCATCACGAACGATGCCCTCGACAAGGTCTGGGCTATTAGCAAAACCACCGCCGCCCATCGTATCCAAGTAATGAATCGCAGGGGAGTCATTGGGCTTATCTGCTGCCTGTATCCCTCCTTCGAATTCCATGGTATCGGAATCGATAAAACGCAGTTTTGTTGCCAAGAGCACTTTGGCACCGCTTTCTTGAGCCGAAACGGCTGCTGCTGCCCCAGCTCCACCCCCACCTAGCACCAATACATCAACATCATAGTCCACCGTCTCTAAATCAAGCACATCGGGATCAACAGGGCTATTCCCCTCCAGCAATTCAGCCAACTCATCAGGGGCACGATCCCCCTTGTTAGGCCCCACCAAGAGATCACGCATTCCCCCTTCTACAAAATTGGGATGGTATTGCCTAATTAAAGCAGATTTGTCTTCATCAGCATGTCGGAGATAATCGCCCTTTAATCGCTTTTCCCTCGTGATTTCAATTCGTGCAATGCTTTCTTTTAATTCAGATGGATACATCTTCTTGGTATCCCCCTTCAAAATTATGGCTCTATATCGCGCTCGCTATAACGACGGCGTAACTCACTTTCCTCCATCTTCTTTAACTCTAAAAGCTCGGCATCAAACTTTCCTTCCCTAATCTCAGCCACCCTGTTTGCAAGGTGCTGGGAACGAAGAACTAAGTAACGGCCGTACAAACGACGGCAAAGCAAAGCAATATTAGATGGTGCTAGCTCCGCAGGACATCTATCAGCACAAAGACTGCACATCATACAATCAAAAGATTTATCTGCAACCTCAGCAATTTCTCCATGCAGAGCATCAGATATATACCCCGTTACATTGAGGTCCTGTGGGCAGCTTATAGTGCAAGTATTACAGCCCTGACATTTCAAAAGATCTGGATAAAGATTGACCACTTGCTTGCCGCTTGGAGCAAGTTCCTCCAAGTTATAGATAGTCTTCTTCTCTAAGATCTTTCCTCTCTTCACTACCATCGGGCTATCTCCTCCTTATTTAACCACAGGTTCTCCATTGCTATCAGGCTCCATCGATCCTCTCTTAAATGTTAATTCTGGTGAGGTATCGTAAACCGGAATACCAAAATATTTGGTAACCACCGGAGCTTCCTCAATACCCCCAATATAGTATACAGATGGGTCAGTTCCATGTCCTGGGTGGAGCTGAACTGCCCCCTTTTCACGTATCAGTTCTGAAACTTCGCTCCCCTGGTCATCTAAATCGCCGAAATACCTTCCCTTAACGGGGCAAGTTATAACGCAAGCAGGGGTTGCCTCTCGATCTACACCTGCTTTACCCCCCTTTTTGATGCCCCCATCAATTCTTTCCATACAGAGGTTACACTTATAGACCGCTCCAACTCGAAGAGGATAGAGTATTTCTCTCATCTTCTCCCATTCGGTGAAACCTTGACCGGGAAAATATTCCTTTTCTTCAGAATAATATGATCGGGCTTGGTAAGGGCAAGCAATCATGCAGTACCTACAGCCAATACACTTATTTTGATCGATCCAAACGATCCCATCCTCACGCTGCTCGGTAGCACCCGTAGGACAAACCTTGATACACGCGGGATCTTTACAATGGTTACATAATACGGGATACATATGTTTTGTTATGTTGGGATACTTTCCCGTCTGCGAAATTAATATTTTATTCCACATCATCCCCAAAGGCAGAAAATGTTCCTGCTTACAGGCTATCATACAGGCGTAACACCCAATACATTTCTTTAAGTCTATCACCATTCCCCATCTGACCATTTCAGCTCCTTTCCACCTTCCTAACCTTGACTCTCACGGTCACTTGCAGGTTACCGGAAAGCGGGTCAGCATGCTGGAAGTCTATTTCCAAAAGGTTATCAAAGTTACTTCCTTTGCTACTGGCGATAGGTAGCCCCTTTGCCCAATGACCGCTGCAAGCAGCGATTCCTATGGTATGAGGATGCTGTCCTTTCATGGTTTTTAATGTCCCTCTTATCTTGCGACCGGCTACAGATTCTATTTCAATGGTATCCCCATCCCTTAATTCCTTCTTCCTCGCGGTATCGACGTTCATCGTTATATTATAAGTGTAAGGATTCATCCTGCTTACTTCATCTAACCACGGCTGTTCATGTGTATGGGAACCGCTATGCAAAACATCTCGGTAGGAAAAGCAATACATGTCATATTCAGGCTTGTCTACGTTGTGAATTGAAGGGCAGGGGAACCATGAGATAAAGGGGGTGTACTGGCTCAGGTCAAGCTCAACCCCAATCATCTTGAATATCTCTTCCTCGGCCTTCTTCAGATCTACCATATATTCCAAGTATATTGGTGTTCTGACGTCGACATAGTACCTCCAGTATGCCTCCTCGACCTTCTTCGGCCATTTAATAAAGCCTTGCTTTTTGAACCATTCCCAGTTGTGCTCTGCGCCAAAGATGCTCTTTAATGTTCTATCAATTGTTTCGGGGAAGCTTACCTTATCGCTTGGCCCTAACTTATACTCTTCATTTAGTGTGACGTATGAGAAAGGATTATTCAGCATCATATTTACTACTGGTCTCATACCCAGCCTATCAAAAATTTCGAACATAACATCATAGTAGGGTCTTCTACTATTTTGGGGCTTCACTACCGCTTGCGTAATATGAAAACACCAATCTTCCATGCCAAAGGGGTAGTTGAAAGTTTGCCCCATACCCTCAAGCCAGGTATCCTCCTCCAAAAAGCAGGTATCGGGTAGCACTATGTCAGCGAACCCCTCCGTGAATTCGTTATTGAAAAGCTCGGAGGCAACAATAAATGGCACCTTTTTCAGAAACTCAGCAACGGTCTCCCAATTACCCGTGTTGAGTACCGTGTTATTTCCCCAGCTAAGCATCAGCTCAATCCTGTGCTCTATTCCCAGCTTTCGCCATATCTCTTCTGCGTCACTCGCGATGGGGAAAGGCGACTGATGCCATAATGGTAAAATGTCCTGTAATCTCAAGTTGCCGGCCATCACAGGATAGTGTACAGGCCAGGGCCCATGTCCCAGTGGGCCAAAATTGTCGGTTTCCAGAAGCCCATCAGCACCAGCATGGGGCTCATATTTAAGCTGACCCGTCCCAGGATAACCCAAGCATCTGGCTGGCCAACCCAGGGTCCCCCCAGGTACATCACAATTCCCTACTATCTGATTTAGCAGCCCTACCGCCAAGCAAGTGTGCAATGAATTGGTATGTCCTGATGCACCCCGGAAGATGATTGCTGCTGCCGGCCTGAAAGGTAGCGTATAACCGTCAAGGTTAATAGTGCAGCCTACCCTTGCCTCATGGGCAAACTCGGTGGCAATCCGGCGAATGGTCTCTGCCGGGACTGAGCTTGCCTTAGAGGCTCTCTCTGCTGTATAGTTTTTTAGGTTCTCTTTTACCAATTGCCAGGCGGGCTGACATTTGATTCCTGCCACCTCATACTCGCCCTCCCAAGCAAAATCCTTAATAGTGGGGTCATCATAGGGTTTAGCCTTGGCATCCATGGGGTCCCACACCAATGGCTTGCTGGTTCCACCTAGAATTCTCTCTGTGAAAACCCCAGAATCACTAACTCGTCTACTTGGCTCTTCTTTCTTGGTCTTGGCGAGCTCAGCAACCTTTTCGTTAATAAGCCCTTCCCTAATATACTTACCCTCAGGACCGACAAGATAAGGACCGTTAGTCTTAGTCGCGATGTATGTCCTATCCAATATCCCTATTTCGTTAACAATAATGTTACACATAGCCAGAATGACAGCACCGTCAGTGCCGGGCACTATTGGTATCCATTCCGTTGCTTTGCCACCAGCGAAGTTACAGATTGGGTCAAAGACAACAGCCTTCATCCCACGGCTTCTAGCCTCAGCAGCTAGCCTAGCTGTAATCATCGCCGAATGCCCAGCACCAGTTCCTTTGCTAGTGCCAAAGTAAATAGCATAATTGCAGTATTTAAAATCAGGGACTATAGACCATGAGCCGAAAACCCAGCCGGCTGCCTTGTGAGAGCCACCACCACAGTGAAGGCCAGAGCCGCCCAACCAGTTACATGCTCCTCTGAGTAACAAAGGGACAAACATGCGTGGAACGTGGTAGCAGCGAAGAACAGAAAACGACCACAACAACTTTCTACCGTCTTCGTCCAATATCTTCTTCAACCTCTTTGTAATTTCGTCGAGAGCTTCATCCCAAGTAATCTCCTTCCACTTGGGATCGGCATGCAAACCTTTCTCTGGGTTTGTCCTCCTTAGGGGAACGTTTAGCCGGTTGGGATCATATAACACTTGCAGGGCACTCTGACCCTTGGCACACAGGCCACCACGTGAGCCCATATCGGTCTCGGGCATCCCCTCTATCCTTACGGCGACTCCATTTACTCGGCGGGCGCGTATCCCGCATTGACAGTAACATCTGGAACATTGAGTTGGTATCCAGACATCTTCATTAACTCCCACGGCTTATCTCCCCTCCTGCTTAACTAAGCTACTCATAGGCGGCTAACCACTTCAGGCGTTTCCAGTCTTTGTCTACTTCTTTTTGAATATTAGCTATTTGATCAGGGGTCTAAAGCTTAAACCTACCTTGAATTTTAATATACTCTTCTACTGGGATTCCTTCAGGTTCCCTATTTATGGTAAAGGTAGTTCCGTCTTCGACCTCAAAAAGAGGAAAGATCTTTGTGTCCACTGCTAGGCGTGACAGCTTTATCGTCAGTTCAGATGGATACAGCCACCCCGTAGGACAAGGGGTTAAGATATGCAAAAATCTGAATCCTTTTATACCCTTAGCTTTACGCACTTTGTTCATAAAGTCTTCAGGATAAGCAACAGTACTGGTAGCTCCGTAGGGAATTCGATGATCTGCCATAAGTTGTGCCATCGCTTTTTTCCGTTCTGTCTTCGGGGTCGGAGCCGGGTTGGTAGTGGTTATTGCTCCCCAAGGTGTGGCTGAACTTCTCTGGTTCCCAGTATTCTGATAGGATTCGTTGTCATAGCAGACATACAAAATGTCTTCGTTCCTTTCAGCAGCCGCCGAAAGCCCTCCATATCCAATATCGAAAGCTGCTCCATCCCCAGCCCAAACCACAACCTCGGTCTCAGCCTCGCCCCTATCCATAAGCGCCGCTTTTAACCCGGCACCGCAGCTTGCCGTTGACCCAAAGGGAGAAAATATCCAGGGAATATATTCCCCGTCACGCTTTTTGGTAATAAGTTCTGGGCCAACCGCAACCACCATAGCGCACCCCATAGTACTGACGAAGACAACATTCTCACCGATACCTCTACTAAATAACCTCAAGGCCAACGCCATTGCACAACCCGGACAGGTACTAAGCCCGCCTCTAGGTGGGTGTATGTATTCCTCGTCCCTCTTACTATAATAATTTAATAGCGTTCCGGTCATATTCATCACCCCCCCCTCTTTCTTTCAGTCCCAGCCAGATTACGTCTTGTGTGGGCGGTTCCGAAGTCAAGGCATATAAAATAGCTTTTTCAATTAATTGGGGTGTTATATCTGCCTGGTGTGGGATTAAGCCACCCCCCAGGCCAGAAACAAACCCGTAGATAGGCGGAAAGTCTCTTGTCATGTTCCCATAAAGTGCTGCTTTAATCTCTTGGCAGAAAATACCCCCCACTGCCGGGGAGAAGTCCCGCTCAATTACAACAACCTTCTTTCTTCCTGCTAAAACCCTTCTTATTAGTTCCCGAGGAAAAGGACGGAACATCTTCAACTTAACCAGACCAACCTTATGGCCCTTCTGGCGTAGCTTATCAACCCCAGTTTTACCTGTGCCCACAGCGCTCCCTGAAATTACTACTACCACGTCAGCGTCCCCACATTTGTATTCTTCCACCGCAGGGTATCCACGACCAAAAAGTCTTTGAAATTCCTCATCGGCTGCCAAAAAAGCATCCATGCTTTTGGTTTCCCACTTGTGCATTTCATAGCGGGCCCCCGTCAGGCCCAAACTCAATTCGGGTGGGAACTCCGAAGGATGCTTAAAATAGAGCTTAGCACCCCAGCGAGGTATTCTGAATTTAGGCTCATAAGGTGGTAGGTACTCGTCTACCAGTTCCTGTTCAGGAATCTCTGTTCCCTCTTGGAGGTATGAAAGATATATCCCGTCGAAGCATACCATTACCGGCAGACTTACCAATTCGGCTATCTTGTACGCTTGAATGATGGTATCCAGAATTTCTTGGTTTGATTCGCAATATAATTGAAGCCAGCCAGTATCCCTCTGGGACAAGCTGTCGCTTTGGTCACAACCTACACCCCCTGGCCAGTAAAGCTGACGATTAACATTAGCCAGTACGATTGGCAAGCGTGCCCCAGCTGACCAATGAAGTTGTTCATGCATCAACGCCAGACCTTGAGATGAAGTAGCTGCAAAAACCCTAACCCCACCTGCTGAGGCTGCCATGACATAAGCTAAGGCTGTTGTCTCAGAATCCACATTGACGAATTTTGCTTTCAGCAGCAACCCTTGGGCACACCATTCTGAGAGAAGTTCAGGGATACGCGATTGGGGGCTGATTGGATAGGCACAAATAACCTTGGGGCGAGATAGCATCACCCCATAAGCTGCCGCTTCATTGCCACTGATCACCTTTTTCATAAAGCTTTTTTCACCTCAATATCGATATTACGTTACGAGGGCATTCCTCAACGCATATGCCACATCCTTTGCACAACTCATAATTAATAGTGAAGGAAGAAGCCTTTTCATCAAAGTTGACGGCAATATCAGGACAGAAAATGTAGCAGTTCTCACATAGATTGCAACGGCCACATTGAAAGCATCGTTTAGCCTCTTCCACAGCTGCCTCTTTGGGGAGTCCCAAATTAACCTCGTTAAAAGTTGGGATTCTAACCGTACCGGGAAGTTTAGGTATCTGAGCGCGGTGCGATTTGGAAAAGTAGGCCGTGTTTAAGTCGGCAAAAGAAACCGGTTTCCCATCCTCACTACTATGAGCTCCGGACAAATACCTGCCCATAGAGACAATGCCAGTCCCTTCCCCTTGAATACCAGCAAGGGCTCCCTCACTAACGCCTTTCAAAAAGATATCTATGCCTAAAGCAGCCCTTTTACCTGAAGCAATGGCCTCCACAACCGAGCGGGACATGGTGGTAACATCACCGCCGGCATAGACACCTGCCAGAGATGTCCTGCCCAGTTGGTCTATCTTGATTAAAGAGTCGTTTCTTTCAATGCTGCTGGGCATGAAACGAATTTCAACCGTCTCGCCTACAGCAACGATAACTGTATCTACATCCACTATAAAATTGCTATCCTTAACCGCATACGGATGACGCCGGCCATCCTTGTCCTTCTTGCCCAGTCTTGTCTTGACACACTCCAACTTCTGCACTCGCCGTCCATCTTTATGGATTTGAACTGGCATAGCTAAATATATGATCTTCACGCCCTCTTTTTTCGCCCCCTCTACCTCGTGCCAGTAGGCTGGCATCTCCCTAGCCGAACGCCGGTAGATAATGGAGACTTCTCGTGCTCCTAGCCTCTTTGCCGTTCTGGCTGCATCTACTGCTGTATTGCCACCACCAACGACAGCTACTTTTAAGCCTAAATTTATTTTCTCCCCAAAAGCAATAGCCTGCAAGAACTCTAGCCCTGGAATTACTCCTGTGACATCTTCCCCCGGGATATTCAGGCGTATTGATTTATGAGCACCGTTAGCAATAAAACAGGCATCAAATCCCTGTCTAATCTCCTCAAAAGTGATATCCTTCCCCACCTCGGTGTTGAGCTTAAGATCGATCCCCAGCTCAACAATCCATGCTATTTCGCTATTAATTATCTCCTTAGGGAGACGATATCTGGGTATCCCTATTCTTGGTATGCCACCCGCCACATGCAATTTCTCAAATACAGTAACTTTATGACCCAGCATGGCCAGGAAATAGGCACAACTCAATCCTGCTGGACCAGACCCAATGATTGCTACCCTCTTCCCTGTCCTCTCTTTCTTTGTAGGTTTGCTTACTACGTTTATGTTCGCATAATCGAATGCTGCTCTTTCCAAAGCGTTTATCGCTACCCCCTCGTCATACTCAGCTCGGTTGCAATGTTTTTCACAGGTGTGAGGACAGATACGCCCGCACGTCCCAGGAAAGGGGTTTTCCTTCAGTATATTTTCTAAGGCTTCTTCAAATCGCATATCTTGGATTAAAGCCATACTTTCTCGAATTGCATGACCGGCGGGACAAATAGCCTCGCAGGGAGACATCTTGGCTTGATATTGGGGGTATGGCTCCAAAATCCGCAATGGCTCTTCGGCTCTGACCTTCGCAATTGTGACCCCTGCGCCTTGCGGCTTCACTTCTCGGTAGGCTTCTTCAGCGGCGCTTATATTCTCCGCAGGGTTGGGGATTTTTTGCTTCTTAATCGCCCCAGCCAGGTTTTCTATGCGGACCACTGAAATCATACCTCCAACGGCTCCCACTATTGCCGTATTAATGATCGGTATACCGCTGGCCAGCTTCAATCCTTTGTCCAAAGCAATGCGGTCGGCATTAACAGTAAATATCGTAAGATTTCCCAACGATGAAAAGTATTCAGGCGGCTGTGCGCTATTAATGAGCAATGCCCCACCTTCTTTCAAATTAGCTACCGTCTTTGGGTCCTTGGCAAAGTCTTCACTCATTAACACGATGTAATCTGGCTCATATATCTCGGAATGAACTAAAATCTTCTCTTTCGACATTCTGACATAGCTGGCTACGGTACCACCGCGCCGGGCATACCCATATGAGGCAAATGCCTGAGTTTCATACCCAGATTCAAGGGCGGCATCAGCTAGAAGCTTGCCAGCAACCACAGCACCCTGTCCCCCAGTGCCAACGATCTCGATCTCTATCATCTGTGACCTCTCTTTAGGTTAAGTCGGCCTCAGGCTTAAATAGGCTTCTATCAATGCTGGGTCACTTGCTAATTTCTTCGACTCACCTTGCAAAGCGATACTACCTATCTGTAGGACATATGCTTTTTCAGAAAGATTAAGAGCCACATAAGCATTCTGCTCTACTAAAAGAACACCTATCCCGGTTTCCTTTACATTAGCGATGGTTGTTGCTATTTTTTGGACTAGCACAGGTGATAATCCGAGACTCGGTTCGTCCATTAAAAATAACTTGGGCTTAGTCATTAAACCGCGCGCAATTGCTAACATCTGTTGCTCACCACCGCTTAGGCTCCCTGCCAATAGTGTACGTCTCTCCCACAAAATCGGGAATAGTTCATACATCCGCTCAATATCTTTTGCCACCTGGTCTTTATCCTTACGCAAATAAGCGCCCAACTTTAAGTTGTCCTCTACCCTCATCCCCATAAAAAGTCTTCTGCCTTCGGGGACATGCGAAATTCCTAACCTAACAATCTCATAGGGAGACAGTGTATCTATCCTCTTACTCTGGAACCATATCTCCCCGGAGGCAGGCTTAATGAGTCCAGAAATGGTCCTCAAAAGCGTTGTCTTCCCAGCCCCATTAGCCCCCAGAACGACACAGATCGTCCCACTCTCGACCTTTATCGATACGCCCTTCAGCACTTCTCCCATGCTGTAGGAGGCTCTTACATCTTTCACTTCAAGCACCAGCTACTTCCTCCTAACCTCTTCCTATATAAACCTCAATTACCTCTTTATTTCTTAACACCTCCTCAGGCACACCTTCAGCAAGCTTTCGCCCATAGTTTAGCACCACGATTCTATCACACAGATTCCTGACTGCGTACATGTTGTGCTCTACCAAGATGATAGTTAAGCCACGAGCACGTAGCTCTCCGATAACCTTTACCATTGTTGCTATTTCAGCGTAGTTCATTCCTGCCATCGGTTCATCCATGAGCAACAACTCGGGGTTAGCAGCGAGAGCTGTCGCGAGCCCACAAATTTTCCGGTTACCGTAAGGAAGCTTCTGTGCTATCACGTCTTTCTGCGAACCTAAACCTATGAAATCTAATACCTCCTGACTTTTCTGCCTGGCAATTTGCTCCTCTTTCCGAGCTGCTGTGGTATGTAAGAATGTTTTCCAGAACCCAACGCGATAATTCATGTGAAACCCAGTGAGCACATTCTCAAAGACTGTCGACATCATAAATAATGATGTTTGTTGAAAGGTTCTCCCCACCCCTCGCCTGGCTATCTCGTGTGTGTCTAATTTGCTTATATCCTCCCCTTTAAATAACACCTTCCCTTTCGAGGGGCGAAGGAAGCCACAAATGACATTGAACAATGTACTCTTCCCAGCACCATTAGGTCCTACTACTCCTAATATTTCAGAATCTACAACGTTTAAGTCCAAGCTCTCAATTGCAGCCAGCCCACCAAAGTATTTGCTCAAATTTCTTATCTCAAGAACTACCATAGTAAAAAACCTCAGACCGCTTCCCTAAGATTTTAGCTCCCTGAAAAAAGGAAATATGACCCCTTTGCTACCTTTTATAATTATGGGGTAAACTTGGCCTAACAGGCCTGCTACACCTCCACGCGCGAAGAGGATGACCAGTATGAGTATTATACCGAAAAATATAGCCTGGAACATCTCACCAACACGTAGGAGTTCCGGAATAGCAACTCCTATAAATGAACCGACAATTGCTCCAGCAATAGGGTAAGCCAAACCTCCTACAACGCCATAAAGCATGAAATAGAACGACTCGTGCATGTCAAACATCCTGGGAACTAAAAAACCTTGGTAATGAGCATAGAAGCTGCCACCCATGCCCGCGCTCGCAGCGGCGATGATAAATGCTATCAACTTATATCTGAAGAGGTTTACACCCAGCATCGCTGCCAAGGGGGAGTTTAACCCAATTGCGCTCCAGGTTCTACCAATTCGAGAGCTATAGAGTGCATAGAAGGCAACGACGGTCATTAACAATAGGAACAAGAGGAGATAATAGTATGGAGTCTTAGTGACAAATTCCATTACGGACCCGTTGAAGGAAACGTGAATACTGGGCTTTGGAAGACGTGGAATACCCTCCCAACCACCAACTAACTCCCAATGTCCCACTATTTCTACAAAGACGCCATTTAGAACCATAGTCAACAGAAGAAAACTAACGCGACCGGCCCTAATAAAAAAACTACCAAGACATAAGGCGCAGGCTCCGGCTATCAGAGCAGCTAATGGGAGGCTGAGCCAAAAAGATAAACCCAACTCTCTCACTAATAAAGCTGAAGAATACGCTCCGATACCCCAGAAGGCCGCTGCACCCAGATTCCATAATCCGAGCTTAAATTGTAGAAGAACACCCAGTACAATAATACTATAGATGCCGCTCATGATAAAAAGATGTATAACATAAACACGCTCAAGCACTAATGGTATCACCATCAAGACGAACCCTAAAATGGATACGACCCCTAGTTTCTTCATTCGAAAACCAGCTAGACCTCGGGAGGTGCCTCGCCAAATAGTCCTTCGGGTCTGAAGTAAATAATAATTCCCAATAGGATAAAAAGAGCTAGTAAATACCAAGTACCCAGGAACTGGTACCCGAAACTCTCCACTAGTCCTACTAACAAGCCAATTATGACTGCTCCTTTCATGCTGCCATGACCTGCCACAAGTACAATAAGAATTGCCAGTAGTATGATTCCAGAGAGATGGCGGTTAGCGCCCATGATAGGTGCCATCATGCCGCCCGCTATGCCAGCTAGAGCGGAAGCCACAGCTATAGCTGTTATGAATATGATCGTAGGGCTTATTCCGAGTAGGACTGCTGCTTCGGAGTCCATACTAGTGGCGGTCATTGCCTTGCCGACTTTCGTGTTTAGGAAACGGTACAAGCCTAACATTACGAATAGACTTACCCCCAATACTACGACCTTATCATATGGAAGTGTTAGGCCACCGATGTTCAATATACCTCTGAAGATGGGCATTACAAAGTAGTCCCTCTCTCCGAAGACTACTACTACGCTTTGATTGAGTAGCATCAGTAGACCTATACTGGCGCACATGGTAGCAAAGAAATTGCCAAGTAAATGCCTGAAAATAAGCCAGTGACAGATTGTTCCGATGATAGCTACGGTCAATGCGGATCCGATGAGAGCCAGTATCCAGTTTAGATGGAAGAATCCATATAAAAATACGAAAGCGTAGGCGCCTAGGAGATAAAACTCGCCGTGCGCAATGTTGAGTATCCGGGCAACACCCATAATTAAGGTCAAACCTGAGGCCACCAAAACGTAGCTCCCGCCCACGAGTAACCCATTTATTAATAGCTGGGCCAATAATACTGTATCCATGTGGTCGCCAAGATCATCATTTGGTGCTAAGGAGGCCCCTACATAAGCTCCGGGGGCTGTGAAGGGTGAGTAGCCTTCATGGCGTTATTCATTAAGGATTTGCTTTTCGCACTGAGCGGGCAACCGAACCACAAAGGTTCCTTAGCATTGCGCCTTCACTATGACTCTCTTACTCCCAGTGTTTGCTCTCTTCAGCTCGTTGATTCAATCTAACCTTGGTTTTCTTCCATAATTCCCTTTCAAAGGGACCGTTTGGCTAGTGAGTGAACGAGCGTGTGTCGCTAATTAATAGGAAAAGCAGCACACTCTACCGAGGAAGTACGGGCATTCCATAAAACTCCTCAGCAGCCTTAAGTACAGATTCCACTGTAAACGTCACGAGGAGAACGACCTTCCCATCTTTAATCACCCCACGATATGTGGGGTATATATTCTCAATGTATCTAGGGTTCTTCATATCGAGCCTTGGCACGAGTTTGGCACGACCCCATAGCATATCGAATTCTAATCCCTCTCTGGCATCCATGAGTACATCCGGATCGAGGCTATCTGCCTTCTTTACAAGTGCCAGAAAGACATACCAACCCGCCACCCAACCAATAGCATCATTTTCCCATACTCCATATTTCTTCTCATAATTCTTACGATGCTCTAATAGTAATTTTGGGGCCCATGAGAATTGGCTGGGATCCGTGATTCCTACCGTGTTTCCTTCAACTACTTGCTTACCAAGCTTTTCCACTATCTCAGGCAATGCCACCGCAAGATAAGTAGAGTCTACGTTTCCCTTCCAACCAGTCTCATGAATTGCCTTTACAAGTCGAAAAAGTTCTGCTCCTCCCATAACACTGCCTATGTAAACGAAATCCGGATTTGCGGACTTTATCTTAGTCGCTATCGGAGTCACATCTGGAGCACCGTGAGGCATATAGAGTGAGGTTAGTTCCACCCCTGGAAATTTCGCCACTATGGCTGCGTGCATTTTGGCCATAGCACGCCCGGTCACATCATCGTATTCAACCATGACTACATTCCTTGGGCGAATCCTCTCTATGTGCCACTTCCATTGTCTGTATAAAACAGCTACTACCCAATGATAGCAATGTGTAAGATACTTATATTCGGGCTTAACAAACTCTGGTGAAACTGCGCTATGAAAGACTGGAATCTTGTTTGGCTCTGTAATCTCTTTTCCCGCCATAAGGGGAGCGGACGCATAAGTACCAACATTGGCCCTTATTTTATCCTCGAAAACCAATTTTTCAAAAGCGGCTCGGCCTACATCAGCC
>Ga0129297_10000712_pt1 | contig 16370 bp, 14 predicted proteins | sample I18A1metaG_FD_94708 | JGI IMG/M metagenome (GOLD analysis project Ga0129297, IMG submission 94708) | Lake sediment bacterial and archeal communities from Gulf of Boni, Indonesia to study Microbial Dark Matter (Phase II) - ​I18A1 metaG | ecosystem: Environmental > Aquatic > Freshwater > Lake >... | reverse complement strand
GCAATGTCCGGCAAAGTAGATGAGCTTGATCGGCAGATTGTTGCCCTGTTGCAGCGGGATGGACGGATGTCCAATGTGGACATCGCTCGCGAGGTGGGGGTTACCGAGGCCACGATCCGTAAGCGGTTGGAGCGACTTCTGTCCCAAGGCACCATATGCATCGTGGCCATCCCGGATCATGTTCAATTGGGCTTTCCCGTCGAGACGATTATCTCCCTCCAGGTCGAACTGGGGAATCTGGAGCAAATTGTCCAGTCCCTGGCCGGTATGACGAATGTCCGCTCTGTGAAAATCACCACCGGGGAATACGACATTATCTTCAACGCCTTTTTTGCCACCGACGACGAGCTGTACCAATTCCTTACGGAAAAGATCGCCACGATACCGGGAGTCCGCAAGACTGTAACCTCTCACGTTCTGCGGGAGACGAAGGACAGCTCTGAATGGTTGTTACCGCAAAAGAAACCGTCGCGCATTCTTGTCGTGGATGATGACCCCGATTTCGTGGAAGTTGCGCGCACTGTCCTCGAGTCCAATGGCTATATCGTCAACAGCGCGGCCGATGGCCGGGAAACCCTGGAAAAAATGCGCCAGCACCCGCCCAATCTGGTGATCCTAGATGTGATGATGAGGGGCATCCTGGACAGTCTCGAAGCCAGCGAGGAGATACGCCGCGACAAGTGGTTGCAGCACGTGCCTATCCTTTATGCCGGCATGTTTCCCACCGATAGCTACGTGGCTGTTGACAATATCCTTTCCAAGCCTGTAGACCCGGCGCAGATATTGAGAGAAGTTCGCCGCTTGCTGCGCCAATGAGAATTTCGCATCACCGAGCGATGTGAGGGCAGCCAGACATGGGTTCCAAGGGCAGAGTCCTGGTGATTGATGATGACCGCGATTTTCTTGAGTACATCACGATCATCCTGGAGTCCAAAGGTTATGAGGTTTTCGGCACGGAAAGCGCTGAGGAGGGTCTGAACCTTGCGCGGCAGATCAAGCCCCACGTTGTCCTGGTTGATTGCATGATCTCCTATGTCCTGGATGGCCTGAACGTGCTGCGTACCATGCGATCCGACCCGGAACTTAGCCGGATACCGGTCGTCATGATCTCAGCCATCATCAGTGCGGATGAAAAAGGCCTGCTCTTGGCGGGTGAAAAACTGGAGCCTGACGCTTTCATTATCAAGCCAATCGAGCCAAGCTCATTATTACAGACAATCGAAAAGTTTGTCTCCGTTCCTGATTCGCTCTGAAACCACAGATGAACATGGATGAAAAAAACGTGCATTTGTGGTCAGGTTGATGATTTTAATCTTAAATCTAGGAGGGATCATGCCCGTAAGAACCAAGTTACCCGAGGATCCAGCGAAGCGCTCCATGCTGTTGACCGCTCTCTATATCGCCCAGGAACAGTATGGACACCTGAGCAAGGAGGCCATCGAGCGCGTCGCGCAGCGGCTGGGGGTGCTTCCCAAAGAGGTGTACAGCACAGCCAGCTTTTACACTCTCTACAATACGGAACGGCCAGCCCGCTACCACATCCAGGTTTGTGAGGGGCTTTCCTGTCACCTCAATGATGGTGCCGAGAGCCTCGTGGATCATATCCGATGCAAGCTCAAGCTGAAAGAGGAGCAGGCCAGGACAGAAGACGGCCGGTTTTCCCTGGAGACAGTGCAGTGTTTGGCTGCCTGCGACACTGCTCCCAATATCCGTATCAACGACGAACTGTACGGGCAGATGACGCCGGAAAAAACGGCCGCCCTGCTAGAGAAGCTCATGAAGGAGTGATAAGCATGTTCGAGAGGATACTCCTGCGCAATGTTGACACCATTGGCTCGGAGAAGATTGATGTCTACCTGGCCAGTGGCGGTTACCAGGCGCTGCGTAGAGCCTTGACGGAATGCAAACCAGCAGATCTCATCGAAATGGTGCAAAAGTCCGGCCTGCGCGGGCGCGGCGGCGCCGGCTTTCCGGCAGGCGTAAAGTGGGGTTTTATGCCTAAAAGTCCTGATGTGACGAAATATGTCTGCATCAACGCCGACGAAGGGGAACCCGGCACTTTCAAAGACCGCGAACTGATGGAAAAAGATCCCCATCAGGTTATCGAAGGTACGATCATCGCCAGTTACGCCGTTGATGCGCATCGTGCCTTTGTCTATATCCGAGGTGAGTTTTTCACTAGTGTCAAACGCTTGATCAAAGCGATTGCTGATGCTTACGAGCGAGGTTTCCTGGGGAAGGACATACTGGGTAGCGGCTTCGACCTCGACCTCTCCGTGCATCGGGGTGCTGGCGCATATATCTGCGGCGAGGAAACGGCGCTGCTCGAGTCCTTGGAAGGGAAACGGGGCGAGCCGCGCAAAAAGCCCCCTTATCCAGCCCAGGTTGGCCTTTTTCGACAGCCAACCCTCGTGCATAATGTGGAGACATTATGTAATGTGCCGCACATCGTGAATCGCGGCGCAGAGTGGTACGCCAACATTGGCACGCCGAAGAGCACGGGGCCCAAAATCTTCTGCGTGAGCGGGCATGTCAACCGGCCAGGGAACTATGAGCTACCCCTTGGCACCCCTCTGCGAGAGATCATCCATGATTACGCCGGCGGCCCCAAGAATGGCAAGCCGATCAAAGCGATCATTCCTGGTGGGTCTTCCACGCCTATGCTCACCCCTGCGCAGATAGATACCCCAATGGATTTCGAGTCTCTCATCGCCGCAGGCTCGATGTTGGGCACGGGAGCGATTATCGTCATCGGCGAGGGCACTTGCATGGTAGATGTGGCGCGGCGCACGGCACGCTTTTTCGCCCACGAGTCCTGCGGGTATTGCACACCCTGCCGCGTAGGCACACATCACATGAGAGACATCTTACAGAGAATCGAAGAGGGCGGAGGGGAGGCGGGAGATATTGAGTTGCTGGAAAAGCTTTGCGATGGTATGCAAGGACGTACATTTTGCCCCCTGGGAGATGCTGCCGTTGCTCCGATGCGGAGCAGCCTCCAATTGTTCCGTACAGAATATGAGCAGCACATTTTGGAGAAAAAGTGCCCTGCGGCTTGAGAGCCTACAGAGGCTTCCGAAGTCTCGCAGGCTTCGGAAGCCTCCTTCCAAGCGCACGGGTTGATATCGCTGTTGACAAAACCGGTAGGAGGATAGAATATGGCCAGAATTCTCGTGGTAGATGACGATCCAGACTTTGTAGAATCCATGCGGCTCGTTTTGGAGCCTAATGGCTACGAGGTGACTAGCGCAGCCGACAGCGATGAGGGCTTGCGCAAATTGCAGGAAGAGCCGGTAGACCTCGTTATCCTCGACATCATCATGTCCACCGTGCTGGATGGCTTGAGGATGAGCCAGGAGATGCATGAGAACCAGGCTCTGCGAAAGATTCCTGTCTTGATGGTCACTTCCATTGCTAACACAGACTATGCGGCCCTTTTCCCGACAGATGAATATATCCACGTTGACGATTTCCTGTCCAAGCCTATCGCCCCCAATGTGCTGCTATCCCGGGTCAGGGCGCTGCTAGGTTAAGCAGTGCGGGCGAGGCATTCCACAATGAGGGAAAACTGATGGGCAAATTGAAAATCGGCGGTATCATGCAGAACGCCAACCTCTCCCAGGTTGGGGTGATGTCCATCCCTGACCGACCAGGGGTAGCTGGGGCTGCACTGAGAGCATTGGGACAGGCAGGGATCAATGTGCAATTCATCGTCCAATGCATTGATTTGCAGAACCGGGATCATATCATCTGCTGCGTGGCCAAAGAGGAAGGGAACAAGGCTGCTGCCGTGCTGGACAAGATCAAAGCTGAGCTTGGGGCACAAAAGATCATCCATGTGCCAGATGTAGCTATCGTATCCATCTTTGGCCCGGACTTTCGTCAAATCCCTGGCATTGCGGGCACCATGTTCTCCGCCCTGGCCTCGGTCGGCATCAACATCCAGGCCATAAGCACCTCTATCTCGACCCTCTCTTGCGTTATCCAGGCCGACAAAACGGACGCGGCGATCCAAGCCCTAAGCGAGGCTTTTGAGCTGCCCTAATTTACCTGGAAGGCACGTTGCCTGGCGACATTCTGCCCCTGCCGTTGCCAATTGACTCAGTTGGGCGGCGCCGCGGGAATGGTGAAGGTGAACACACTCCCCTTGCCGACTTTCGACTCGACGCGGATCGTCCCTCCGTAGTTGTCCAGGATCGCCTTCACAATGGAAAGCCCCAGACCTGTCCCCATGCGCTCGAATTCCTTGGCCGCTTTGGTGCGATAAAAGTCCTGAAAGATCCTGTCTAAATCTTCCCGCGCGATGCCAATGCCGGTATCGCGCACGCTGCCCACCACGTTTCCCCCCTCGGCTTTCAGAGAAACCGTGACCCGTCCTCCGCGGGGAGTGTATTTGATAGCATTGCTGATCAAGTTATTCCATAGCTCCTTGATATGCTTGGGATTGGCACGGATTTTGGGGATACCTGACCCCACCAGGACATCGAAAATGATGTTTTTCCCTTCTGCCTGGGCGCGCATCATGTCTCCAGCCTCCCGCAGCGCCTCCACCACATCCACTTCGCTCATATCCACCTGTTTGGCCTCGTCCTTGAGCCTGGCCAATTCCAACAGATCGTTGATCAACGCTAATTGGTCTTGTGTCCGCCGTTCTGCCTTGGCGATGATCTCCATCAGGCGCTCCTGAGGGACGTAGCCATCCAGTATCAGCTTCAGGTAGCTCTGAATGGCTGCTACCGGTGCGCGCAGTTCGTGGGCCACCAGCAGCGTGAACTGGGACTTGAGTTGATCCAGCTTTTGCAGTTGGACCTTCTCCTGCTCCAGCCGCTTGGCCTCTTCCTCCGCCTGGCGCAGACGCCTGGCTTCCAGCGAAAGCCGCCTTTTCTCCAACCCCTGGTTCACTGCCAGAAGCAGGGTGTCCGTATCGAAGGGCTTGGAGAGAAAATCATAAGCTCCCCGCTTGATGGCCTGAATGGCCAGGTCTACCGTGGCATAGCCGGTGATGATAATGGTCACGATCTCCGGGTCGGCCTCGCGGATGGCATCCAGAACCTCCATACCAGGCATGCCTGGCATCATGATGTCCAAAAGAACCAGAGCGAAGGACCTCTCCTTGAGCTTCCGCAGCCCCTCCTCACCATTCTCAGCCACCTCGACTTGAAAATCCTGCGCAGCAAGGGCGCGGCGGCATCCCTCGCGGATGCCGAGTTCGTCATCAATCACCAATATCGCAGCTTGATCGGGCATGGTGTTTTCCCCTTCGCTATATGACAACTGGTAGCCGCACCTTTCATAGGTGCGCGATCCCAGGCATAAAGCCTGAGGCTGCACTTTGGTGGACGAAATCAACAAATGCGTGGCAGTTGCTCCCCAGCAAGCATGTCCACGATCCTCGATGTGCCAAGCAGAGTGCGCATAACCACACGAGCGGGGTGGCTCTCCACAACCCGCCCGATGATCGCTGTGTCTCGACCATAACGGTGAGCGCGCATCACCTGCGCGATACTCTCAGCCTGCTCCGGCGCGACAACGGCGACCAACTTGCCCTCATTGGCCACATAGAGCGGGTCCAATCCCAACATCTCGCAGACACCATGCACAGCCTGGCGGATGGGGAGGCGAGCTTCTTCGATCTCGATTCCCACGCACGATTGTCTCGCCAGCTCATTCAGAGTCGTGGCCAGGCCGCCTCGCGTCGGGTCACGGAGGGCATGGATCTCTCCGGCAGCGAGCATCTCCGCCACCAAGCCGTTGAGCGGCGCGCAGTCGCTTTCTAGTGTGGAAGAGAAAGCCAGGCCCTCGCGCTGGCTCATAATGGCGATGCCGTGATCCCCCAGCGTGCCGCTGACGATAACCACATCCCCAGGTCGCGCTCGATTCCCGGATATCTCCAGGCCGGCGGGCAGGAGGCCGATGCCCGCGGTGTTGATAAAGAGCTTATCCGCGCTGCCATGATTGACGACCTTCGTATCTCCCGCGACGATAGCGACCCCTGCCTCCCGCGACATGGCGGACATCGAGGCCACAATGCGCTCTAGATCAACCATAGGGAAGCCTTCTTCGATGATAAAACCTGCGCTGAGGTAGAGAGGCTTGGCCCCTACCATCGCCAGGTCATTCACTGTGCCGCACACGGCCAACTTGCCAATATCTCCGCCGGGGAAGAAGATCGGGCTGACCACATAAGAGTCCGTGGTGAAGGCTATCCTAGCTTCATCTTGCATGGCAAGTACAGCAGCGTCGTCAAGACGGAGCAGTGCCGGATGTGTGAAATGCTTGATGAATAATTGGGCAATCAAGTCATGGGTCAGGCTCCCCCCACTGCCGTGGGCCAGAAGGATCCTATGGCCGGCGACGCTATTGCTCCTCACCTGGCACCTCCCCATAGAGGTAATATGCGGCGCAAGCTCCCTCCGCCGAGACCATACACGGCCCGATGGGGTGCGCCGGCGTGCAAACCTGACGGAAGAGAGGACACCCCGGCGGCAGAAGCGTGCCTCTCAAAACGTCGCCGCAGCGACAACCCCTGTGCTCGCGTGCCGGGCCAGGGTCGAGAGCAAAGACGCGCGCCGCATCGCAATCCGCATACTCGGGCCTGAGGCGCAGCCCGCTGGCGGGAACGGTGCCCAGGCCGCGCCAATCGGCCTCGGCTACTTCAAAGACGCGGTTCATCATATCCTGGGCGACGCGATTCCCCTCCCTTTGCACGCTGCGGCCATAGGCATTGCAGACCTTAGCCCGTCCATCCTCCCCCATATCCACTAACACCCTGATTGCACTCAAGATATCCAGTGGCTCAAAGCCGGCGATGACGCAGGGCATGGCATACTCGCCAGGCAGAAACTCCCAGGCTTGCGCGCCGATGATCGTGGTTACATGCCCTGGGCCGATGATGCCGGAGAGGCTCACCTCACCCGCTTCCAGGATGGCGCGTGTGGCAGGAGGGGTGAGCTTGTGGGCGGAAAAGGCGTAATAGTTGCCTATTCCTTGCGCCTTGGCCTGCAAAACGGAAGCAGCCACGGTGGGCGCGGTGGTCTCGAAGCCGATGCCCAGGAAGACGACCGATTTTGCGGGGTTAGCTTTTGCGATTTCCAGGGCATCCAGGGTGGAATAGACGATCCGCACATCCGCTCCCTCCGAGCGGACTTGTTGCAGGCTCGCATAGCTTCCCGGCACCCGCAACATGTCGCCGAAAGTGGCGATGATCATCCCCGGTTGGCGGGCCAGGGCGATGGCATAGTCGAGATCGCGGTTGGCCGTAACGCAGACCGGACAGCCGGGGCCAGAGAGCATCTCTACTGTCGGCGGGAGCATCTGCCGGATGCCATAGCGCAAGATAGCGTGCGTGTGCCCACCGCAGAATTCCATTAACCGCAAAGGACGATGGGAACGGGCACGGATGCGCTCCACGAGCCGGCGGGCAAGTTCCGGATCGCGGAACTCGTTTATATACTTCACAGCGAGGCTCCCTCCCTCTCTTGCGCTGCCTCCAACTCCGCAAAAAGGCGAAGCGTCTCCCTCGCCTCCTCCTCATCCAAGACGCTGATGGCAAAGCCGGTGTGGACGATCACGTAATCGCCCACCCGAGCCTCGGGCGTCAGAGCCAGGCTGATGCGACGGTTGGCCCCACCGATTTCCACCTCCGCCATTCCGTCTCGATCAATCGCTTTAATCAACATAGGTATCGCTAGACACACCTCTGGACTCCTTCACACAGCATCAGCATTCAAGCCTGCCACCACTGCCTGCCCCAGCGAGAGGCCCCCGTCATTGCAGGGCACCTGCTGATGTAGAAGCAACTGGAATCCTGCCTCCCGCAACAGCGGCACGGTCAAAGCCAGTAGCAGCCGATTCTGGAAACAGCCGCCGCTCAAAGCGACGGCGCGCAGGCCGCTTTCCGCTGACAACTGCTGGCACATCTCCAGGACGATTTGGGCGATAGTGCGGTGGAATCGCCAGCCGATTACCCGCACACTCACGCCTTTATGCAAGTCTGTTAGAATCGCCTGCCACATCTCCTCCAAGCGAATGATCTTGCTCTCCCCTTCCTCGGCGATAGAAAAGGGGTACAGACCTGACGGGTTTTCCAAACCTGTCAGGTCTGTAGACAACATCTCCAACTCGATGGCCGCCTGCGCCTCATAGCTGACCCGCTCGCGCACGCCGCATAGCGCGGCCACGGCATCGAAGAGGCGGCCACAGGAAGAGGTCAGTGGCGCGTTGAGCCGCCGTTGGACTTGACGCTCAATAGCCTGAATCTCTTCCGGCGCCACACCCTGCAAAGCCGGGACATCGGGGATTTTGCCTTGCAGCGCGTAACCATAGGCGATAGCCAGACGATAGGGATTCTTGATCGCGCTTTCCCCTCCGGCCAGCGGGAGATATTCGAAATGTCCGGCTCGTCGCCACTGATGATAATCGGCGATCAGAAACTCACCGCCCCAGATCGCCCCGTCCAGGCCATAGCCAGTGCCATCCAGCGCCGCGCCGATCACCGGCTGGTGGCTCTCCTCAAGCCCGTTATCGGCCAGGCAACTGACGATGTGCGCATAGTGGTGTTGCACCGGGATCAGGCGCAAGCTCTTGTCCGCAGCCGCAAGCTCCAGGGCGTACTTGGTGGCCAGATATTCCGGGTGCGGGTCATAAGCGATTACGGTGGGCGAGATGCGAAAGAGCCTCTGGTAAAGCGCGATGGTTCGCTCATAATGCTCCAGCGTCTCCAGATTCTCCATGTCGCCGATGTGCTGGCTGACGAAGGCGTAGCGCTCTTTGGTGAGGCAAAAGGTGTTCTTCAGTTCCGGCCCGCAAGCCAGCACCTGGGGAAGCGCAAAAGGCAGAGAGATAGGATACGGAGCATAACCGCGAGCGCGACGGATAGGCTGCGGGCCGCCGCTGGGAACGAACCAGACGCTGTCATCGTAACGGGCGTAGATGCCCCGGTTGTGCAGAAGAAAGTAATCGGCCAAATGGCCAAGGCGGCGCAGGGCTTCCTCATTATCCTGGGCAATCGGTTCTTCGGAGAGATTGCCACTGGTCATCACCAGCGGACGCCCCACCTCCCGCAGGAGGAGGTGATGCAGCGGCGTATAGGGTAACATGACGCCCAGGTAGCGATAATTGGGCGCGACAGCCGCGCAGACGGACGAATCCTGACGCCAGGGAAGCAGCGCGATGGGGCATTGGGGCGAGGTCAGCAAAGTCTCCTCTTCAGCCGACACCTCACAATGCTGGCGGATTTCCTCCATCGTCGCCATCATCACCGCGAAGGGCTTGTGTGGACGCCGTTTGCGCCCGCGTAATAGCTGCACGACAGCTTCATTCGTCGCGTCGCACGCCAGATGGAATCCCCCTAGCCCCTTGATCGCCACTATCCTCCCCTCCATCAGCAGCCGTGCAGCCGCCCGTAGGGGTGAGGTCTCCTCGCTCTGCGGCAAGAATACCTTGCCCCTACCATCGGTCAGGGTTAGATGCGGCCCACACACAGGACAAGCGTTCGGCTGGGCGTGAAAACGGCGATCCAGGGGGTCATCGTATTCCGCCTGGCAAGCAGGGCACATGATGAAATCGCGCATCGTCGTCTTGGCGCGGTCGTAGGGGATATCCTCGATAATGGTGAAACGGGGGCCGCAATTGGTGCAATTGGTGAAGGGGTAACCATAGCGCCTGTCAGCAGGGTCGAATAGCTCGCAGCGGCAATCGGCGCAGGTGGCAATATCGGGCGAGATGAGTTGGTAGCGCCCCTCCTGGGCCTCGCTGTGGCGAATCTCAAAGCTATGGTAACCCACCGGCAGCGCATCGGTTACCGTGATGCCCTCGATCCGCGCCAGAGGGGGAGCTTGTGTCTCCAGGTCGCGCAAGAAGGCTTCCAGGGCTTCCTGCGCGCCCTCCACCTCGACCTCCACGCCGGCGGAAGTGTTCCGCACCCAGCCCTTCAAGCCATGCTCATGGGCAAGGCGATAGACGAAAGGGCGAAAGCCGACGCCCTGGACAACCCCCTGCACCCAAATCCGTTTCAGGCAAGTCATGCTGGGGGTGCCAACGACGGTGGCCCGCGTCTCTAGTTGGTCAGGCAATGTCGCATTATCCTTCTAGCAGGGATATAAAGGATAGACAGGATATTTGATCATCTTTCATTACCCTGTTCATCCCGTACATCTCTGTGAATTACAGGGATCAACCTGCAGGAGGGTTGTACTCAAGCCGCCCCTCGACCTCGCTCTTCAGGTTCTGATGGCGGCGCAGATACTCTTCCAGGATATCCTGGGTGGAGGTGGCGATGACTTGATAGGTCTCGATCTTGTTCAAAGCGTCGTTGCTCTGCCCCAGGTTCTTCTCCGAGTTCTTGTAGTGATAGGCCTGCATGGCGATGGTGTACTGCCTCTCATCCTGCACCGGCTGGCCGTTGAGCGTCAGCGATTCCAGGGCGTGTTTGGCATTGTCGTAGGCCGCCTTGACGCCCTTGTTGACCTGGTAGCATTCCCCGTCCCCTCGGCGGTTCTCCGGGCGCATGATGTGGGCAAAGATCGCTTTGAGCTGCGCGCCGGTGACGGTGCATTTGATGAGCGCATCATCGTAGGGAAAGATCGCCTTCAGGTCGCCCAATGTCACCAGCGGGCCCAACTGCGGCTTGCGGATCGAGCCAGCGCCGAGGAGCACGACATCAACCTGGGCGCGCTCAACGGAAATGTCAGCGAACAGGTTTCCCAACTCCGTCTCCACCTCGCGTCGAGGGTGCGTCAGTTGCCGCGCGAACTTGGTGATGATGGTGTTGTACTTGCGATCCACCGCCTCTTTGAAAGAGTCAATGTATTTCTGCAGCTCCACATCCGGCCTGGCCAGGGCGTTGTCTATCGTCAGAAGCTTCCACTGCCACTCTACGATGCTATTAGTATCGTCATCCACCAGGATGTCAAAGCGCCCAACCTGATCCGTGCCGGTGCCGGCCTGGGAGATGAGGATATTGTTCACCACGACGGGCTGTTCCAGGAGGGTGTGAGAGTGACCGCCGATGATCATGTCCACGCCCCACTCCGACTTGAGCATCGCCGCCAGCTCCTTGTCCGCCTCAAAGCCGATGTGAGTGAGGAGGATCGTCAGGTCAATGTCCTGATCTTTATAGGCGTTGCAGATTTTGCCCACTTCCTTGCCGGCCTCTTCCAGGGAGATGAAGGTGGCGATGTCGCTGTCCATTTTCAGCGCGGCCAGCACGGCTTCGGTGACGATGCCGATGAAAAGGATATCGAACCCCGCCTTTTTGATGATGAGATAAGGCTGCATCAGCCGCTTGTTGTACTTGCGGATGTACAGGTTGGCGTTGACGATGGGAAAGTTGGCCATCTTCTCCAGGAAGAGCAAGTGCGGCAGGCCATAATCCAGCTCATGGTTGCCCAATGTGACCACATCGGGGGCGAGATAGTTCATGATCTCGATGGTCGAAATGCCCCGGTATTCCGAGTCAATCGTGGAGCCTTGCACCATGTCGCCAGAGATAAGGTACAGCACGTTTTCCTCTTCTTTGCGCACCTGGTTGATGTAGCCGGAGAGCAAGGCCAGTCCGCCGATGAGCTTTCCCTCCACGCCTCTTGACTCGGCCAGGAAATCACCATGCATGTCGTTGGAGTGTAGGATGGTGAACTTTTTCGTTTTCATGGATGTCCCTCTCTTTCGGATTCTGGCGTAGGAACCCGTTTTCTGACAGAAAACGGGTTCTTTCTAGTATAGCACATCCGACCATTTTCCTCAAACCGGATAGGTTTTTGGAAGCCTGTCCGGTTTGGATTAAAATATCAGCGTCTTCAGCAGTTCAATCCATAACCCACTGAGGAGGAAAAGGGAGATGACTGTGCAAGGTAACGAGCCGATTCGCGTCGGCATTGCGGGATTGGGGCGCAGTGGTTGGGGAATCCACGCTCGCCTGTTGGAGCCGCTAAAGGATAAATACCGCATCGTCGCCACCTGCGACATAGATGCTGCCCGCGGCCAGGAGATGGTGGCCCGTTTCGGCGGCCGCGCTTATCAGGACTACGCCGGGCTGCTAGGCGATCCAGAGGTGGAGCTAATCGTCGTGGCGCTGCCCAGCTACCTCCATCCGTCCCACAGCATCATGGCCTTGCAGGCCGGCAAGCACATCGTCTGCGAGAAACCGATGGCCGCTAGAGTGAGCGATGCGGACGCCATGATCGCGGCGGCGAAAAAGGCCGGAAAGGTGCTGACCATCTTCCAGAACCGCCGCTATCACGCCGACTTTCTCAAGGTGCGCGAGGTGATCGCCTCCGGCAAGTTGGGGCGCATTGTGATGATCCGCTTCGCCTGGGACAGCTTTGGACGGAGGTGGGACTGGCAGACCCTGCGCAGCTACGATGGAGGCTCGCTCAACAACACCGGCCCCCACGCCCTCGATCAGGCCTTGCTCCTCTTTGGCGATCAAGACCCCCATGTCTTCTGCGACTTGCAGCGAACCGTCACCTCCGGCGATGCCGATGATCACGCCAAGGTCATCTTCTATGGCCCTGGCGCGCCGACGATTGACATCGAGATTTCGTCGGTCTGCGCCTACCCGCAGGAGCCGTGGCTTGTATTGGGCACACAAGGCACGCTGGCTGGCTCGTACAGGGCCTTACGTTGGAAGTATTTCGATCCCACCAAAATCCCGCCGCGACCAGTGGACACCCGCCCCACGCCCGACCGCTCCTACAACCGCGAGGATCTCCCCTGGCAAGAGGAGATGTGGGACATCTCGGAATTTAAAGGCCCTGGCGACAGCGGTTTTTATCTCGACCTCTATGAGACGATCCGCCGCGGTGCGCCTTTGGCGATCACGCCGGAAAGCGTCCGCCGTCAGGTCGTCGTCCTGGAGTATTGCCACAAAATGACCGGTCTCTAGGTATCAGAACAACCTTCCCGAAAGCTCAGAAGCTTTCGGGAAGGTTACGGGCGAATAACAAAACACCAGATCTCAAATATCCAGTACCTTGCGCAGCCCGTGCATCAGTGGCAGAGGCAAAGTCTGCCCGCCGTCTACACAGATGACCTGGCCGGTGATGAACTCGGCCTCGTCGGAGACGAGAAACGCCACCAGCTTGGCCACATCCGCCGGGAAGCCGACGCGCCCCCAGGGCACCTCCTTGGCCCACGCGCTGCGCTCATACTGCGGGGTGGCGGCGTAGTAACGGGGCACCTCGATAACCCCAGGCGCAACGCAATTGACGTTGATATGCTTCCGCGCCAACTCGAAGGCCATCTGGCGGGTCAGGTTGTGCAGGCCCCCTTTCGTCGCAGCATAGGCGGCATGGCCGGGCATTGACTGCAAGCCATGCACCGAGCCAATATTAACGATCTTGCCGCCGCCACGGACGATCATGTGTTTAATGGCTGCCTGCGAGCAAAAGAACGCAGCCTTGAGGTTGATGTTGAACGTGCGATCCCACAGCTCTTCTGTCACCTCCGGGATGGGCGCCGAGGTGGTGATGCCTGCATTGTTGACCAGGATGTCAATGCCGCCGAAGCGCTCCACGCACTCGCTGATCAAGCGTTGACACTCGGAGACGCACGACAGGTCTCCCTGGACGGCCACCGCCTGCCCGCCATTCTCAGTGATCCGTCGCACCACCTCCTCTGCACCCTCAGCGCTGCTGTGGTAGTGAAGCATGACCTTGGCACCGCGCATTCCTAGCTCCAGCGCAATCCCCTGGCCGATGCCGGTCCCCGCGCCCGTGACCACCGCGATCTTGTCTTTCATGCGATCCCCCTTACCCAAAACCAGACTTCCAAGGTCTGACCTTTTCAACAGGCCAGAAGAAAGGCCGACTCTTCGTTCACAAACCTGGTGATCCAGACCAGGCGTTCCAAATCGCCGTCGGTCGGCACGTTATCCCCTGTGCCCAGGATGAAATGATCCCCAGGGGCGGCTTGTCGGATGACATCGCGCACATGCTTCTCGAATTCCTGTCGTGTGAAGGGAGGCGAAAACATGGTGGAGGCGATGCCGCCCCAGATCGTAATCTTGGAGCCCCAAACCCGCCGCGCCTGGGCTACGCCGATGTTGGTCATGGGCGGCGAGGTGAAAGCCTCAGCGACATCAAAGCCCGACTCGGCGATCAGTTCCATCAGGCCGTCGTTGTGGCCATCGGTATGCGTCATAAAGACTTTGCCAGCGGCGTGCAGCACCTCGGCGGCATGTTGGAACCAGGGCAGAAAATAACGGCGGTACAGAGGCGGCGGCGTCAACTGGATGTCATAATTCCCGTCGCATTCGATGATCGTAGCCGGGGAACGCGCCGCGATGCGAAGCTCTGCCTCCGTTTCCGCCTCCAATACAGCAAGCAGGCGTGCCATCTGCTGCGGATAGTCGTACAAGGCGTAATAGGTATCTTGATAGCCGAGGAAATCCCGCATCGCCCGGTGCAGGGGAGAGAACCCTCCATCCGCGAGCACCGCGCCATCTTCGCCAATCTCCTGGAGCATCTGTTGGACCGCCTCGTGGTTCGGCGCGATGCGCGTGCGCTCTATCAGGCGCACGGCCAGCGCGAAATCCCTCTCCTCTTCGATCAGATTCTTGATATGGCGACCGCGCACCCCGGCGCGCTCCAATTCTGGCGTGCTCTCCAGCAGGGAGTGCAAGGTTCCCTCCGGCATCCGATACTCCGTGCGCAGGATGTACCCCTCCTGCGCGGTGACGACTTCTACACCATCGTACTCCCGCCGAAAAGCCGAAATCCCGCGCCCCTTGATTCCCATCCCCAAGGCGCGCGTCATATCAAAGAAGCTCATCTGGCGGTACGCTTCTGGGATGCGGCCATCTTGCTTGGCGGCGTTGTACCAAAGCTCCCAGCGAGGCGCCCAGGCCAGACGATCCACCGGCTGCCCACGCAGCGTGGCGAAGATACGCTGACGATGCGTCATTGCTTGAACCATTAAACAACCTCCTCGAAGAAGATAGAGACGTCAACTTGCCATGCTGAGCGAAGAACCTCGCATGGCGAAGGCGGAGATGCTTCGCTCAGCATGACACACTACTTGACCAAGCTGAAAGCTGATCGCTGATAGCCGATGGCTTTCACTTATAGCGTATCAAACGGCCCGCCGCTTCCAAGCTGGGGAACTGCCCATCGCCGACAGCGGCCAGCAGTGCCGCGCCATAGGCAGCTTCCTCCTCATGCACAGGGATACGTAGAGGCATTCCAAACCCTTCTGCGGCGATCTGCGCCAGGAGGGGATTGCGGCGCAACCCGTTGCCAGAGCCAATGAGAACATCCCGCCCCGCTACACCTATCTGACGCATCCGCTCGTAGCTCTCGACAAAGACGCGCACGAGGCCCTCCAACAGGGAACGAGTCAGGTGGGCAGGAGTGAAGTTAGTGGCCGAAAGCCCTTTCCAGAGGGCGCGACGGCCTGGGTCGTGACGTGCCCCAGCAAAGAGAGGTTCGCAGATCACTCCCTCCGAGCCAGAAGTGACGCTGGCGGCCAGTTCGTTCATCCGCTCGTAGAGATCCTCGTCGCCGCGCGCTCCGAAAAAGGCCTTCCCCACAGCCCGGAAAAAGTCCCGCAGAATGGCGTAGGAGCGCCCCCCACACAGCCCAGCGCTGACCAGGAGATACCCTCCACCAGGATAGCAGCGAGTCTCCAAGATATCATCGGCGACATAGGCAGGGATATGGAGGGAAAGCTGTCCGCCGGTGCCGATGTTCAACGCGACACTGCGGCTATAATCGGCCACACCGCCTAGGAAACTGGCCTGATTGTCGCCGATGGAGACGCAAACCGGGATGCCAGCGCGCATACCGACTTGCGTTGCCAGTTCGGCCCGCAGCCCCCCCGCCGCCGATGGAGCTAATCGCAGCGGGGGCAAAACATCTACAGGCAAGCCCAACTGTTCCAGCAGCGGCAAGTTCCACTGTCGCGTCGCAGCATCAAACAGGCCGGAGCTATCGGCATTGCTGGGATCCGCGCAAGGAGGCTCGCCCGTCAGCCAGGATACGACCATATCCGAGAGGAAAGTGGCACACGCCCCAGCAGGAAAAGAACAGCCGCTCTCCTTCATCCAGAACAGAGTCACGCCCATGAAACCTGTCGCCAGCCGCGCCCGTGGCACATCGCCGGCCAACCGTTGCATCCGTTCCAGGTACGACTCGGAAGAGCCAGGGATACGCTCCTCTCCCCGGCGATCCTGCCAGCCGACAAAGGGGCTTACAGGCTTCAAATCGCTGGATAGGAGGCACATCCCGTGCATCTGTCCGGAAACCCCGATCCCGCAAACGGCAGCCGGATCAGTCAGGGAACCGACAACCTGGCAGATCGCCTTCCACGTCAGGTCAACCATCCTGGCCGCATCCCACTCGGAACGACCCCACGCCTCATCCGCGGGCGAGGTC